>ERZ777003.2568-NODE-2568-length-20533-cov-7.082381_pt1 | contig 20533 bp, 19 predicted proteins | sample MGYA00374956_ERZ777003 | MGnify/ENA primary metagenome ERZ777003 (study PRJEB29302, sample SAMN06268252) | bioreactor metagenome | isolation source: Joint BioEnergy Institute, California, USA | place: USA:Joint BioEnergy Institute, California, USA | collected... | reverse complement strand
CCTCGGCCTCGCCCCCGGCGCACGGCTGCGCGTGGCGACACGGCGCGGCGCGATCGAGTGCGCCGCGCGCGAGGATCCGGGCCTGCCCGAGGGGATGGTGTTCATCCCCTTCGCCTATCGCGAAGCGGCGGCGAACCTGCTGACCGACCCGAAGCTCGATCCCTTCGGCAAGATCCCGGGCTTCAAGTACTGCGCGGCGCGGGTCGAGCCGATGTGAGCCTGGGCGGAGCCGGCTGCGCGCGGTTCAACCGGCCGCGATGCGCTCGCCCATTGCCCGGAAGGGCGCTTCCCGCAATGGTATGGGCACGCCGGTTCAGCGCCGGCGAAGGAGGATGTCCCAATCGTGCCACGGCCGCCTCGCGCGATCGACTGCGACCTGCACCCGGCAGTGACGGGTTTCGCCGCCCTTGCGCCCTATCTTGAGCCCTACTGGCGTGACAGCGTCGAGGACCGCGGGATGGAGGTGCTCGAGACCGCGTCCTATCCGCCCAACGCGCCGATCACCGCGCGCGCCGACTGGCGTCCCAAGGGAGGACGCGCCGGCGCTACCCTGGCGCAACTTCAGACCGAGGCGCTGGACCGCTTCGGCGCCGATATCGGCATCCTCAACTGCCTCTTCCCGGTTCAGCTCCCGTTCAGCGAGGACATGTCCGCCGCCTTCGCGCGCGCGCTGAACGACTGGGTGCGTGCCGAGTGGCTGGATCGCGACAGTCGGCTGCGCGCCTCCATCGTGCTGCCCATGCACAGCCCGGAGCACGCGGTGGCGGAGATCGAACGCCTCGCCCCGGACCGGCGTTTCGTGCAGGCGATGATCCTGGCGATGGGCGAGATCCCGGCCGGCCGGCGCGCCTTCTGGCCGGTCTATGCGGCGCTGGAGCGGCATGGCCTGCCGCTCGCGATCCATGCCGGCAGCGCCTACCGCCACCCGGTGACCTCGATCGGCTGGCCGTCCTGGTATCTTGAGGACTACGTCGCGCACCAGCAGGGCTTCCAGAGCACGCTGGCAAGCCTGGTGACCGAGGGCGTGTTCGCCAAGTTCCCCGGCCTCAAGGTGGTGCTGCTGGAATCCGGCGTGACCTGGCTGCCGGCCTTCCTCTGGCGCCTGACCAAGACCTGGAAGGGCGTGCGCTTCGAGGTGCCCTGGGTGGACCGCTCGCCGGCCGAGATCGTGCGCGACCATGTGCGCCTGACCGTGCAGCCCTTCGACGCACCGGAGGATCCCGACACGGTGCGCCGGCTGCTCGACCATCTGCGCTCGGACGAGCTGCTGCTCTGGGCCTCGGACTGGCCGCACTGGCAGTTCGACGGCGACGCCATCGCGCCGCCGGGCCTGCCGGCGGATCTCCTGCCGAAGATCATGGTGGACAACCCGCTCGCCACCTATGCGCGGCTGCGGGAGGAGGGAGTGTCGTCATGAACGTCGTCCGCCCAATCGCAGCACCCGGGCGCCCCGCTGTCGCGACGCTCGGCCTCTTCGACTGCGACATCCATCCGCGGCCGCTGAGCTTGGAGGAATACCGCCCCTGGCTCAGCACCGAGATGTGGCACCGGGTCCAGACCTACGGCATCCGGGCCCGGCACGGCTTCGCGAAGGGCTACCCCTTCCCCAAGGCCGCGCCGTTCGCGAGCCGCCGCGATGCCTGGCCGCCGGGCAAGCTGCCGGGGACCGACCTCGACTTCATGCGCCAGCAGCACCTCGACTACCACGGCATCGACATCGGCGTGCTGAACCCGTTGCAGCCTTCAGGCCAGGGCGACCAGAACGATGCCCTCAGCGCCGCGATGACCTATGCGGTGAACGAGTGGCAGCTCGAGCGCTGGCTCAAGAACGAGCCACGCCTGCGCGCCTCCGTCGTCGTGCCCTATGAGGACGGCGAGGCATCGGCGCGCGAAATCCGCCGCCGCGCCGGCGACCCCCGCTTCGTCCAGGTGCTGCTGCTGAGCCGCACCGCCGAGCCGCTCGGCCGCAAGCGCTACTGGCCAATCTACGAGGCCGCCTGCGAAGCCGGGCTGCCGGTCGCCTTCCACGCCTTCGGCTATTCCGGCTGGGCAATGACGAACGGCGGCTGGCCAAGCTTCTACATCGAGGAGGTGAGCGAGCATGCCACCTCCTGCCAGGCCCAGGTCGCCAGCCTGATCGTCGAAGGCGTGTTCGAGCGCTTCCCGACGTTGAAGATCCTGATGATCGAGTGCGGCTTCGCCTGGATTCCCTCGCTCGGCTGGCGGCTCGACAAGCACTGGCGGAAGCTGAAGGACGAGGTGCCGCACCTGAAGCGCGCGCCCTCCGAGTACCTGCGCGAGCATTTCTACGTCTCGACCCAGCCCATCGACGAGCCGGAGCAGCCCGAGCATCTGCTGGACGTGATGAGCTGGATCGGCTGGGACCGCATCCTCTACGCGAGCGACTATCCGCACTGGGACTTCGACGACCCGCGGACCGCCTTCCCCTCCTTCATCCCGGCGGAACGCCGGCGTGACATCTTCGGCGCCAACGCGCGCGCTCTCTACGGAATCCCGGCAGTCTGATGGCAGCACGCTATGTGGTGGCGCCCGTGGCGGAGATCCCGCCGGGCGGGCGCAAGGTGGTCGAGGCCGGCGCGGGCCGGCGCATCGTGGTGTTCAACCTCGAGGGCGAGTTCTTCGCCCTGCTCGACCGCTGCCCGCACCAGGGCGGGCGGCTTTCGGGCGGCAAGCTCTGCGGCCTGGTCGAGAGCGACGAGCCGGGGGTGTTCCACTACGACCGCAAGGGCGAGATCCTGCGCTGCCCCTGGCACCAGTGGGAGTTCGACATCCGCACCGGCAAGTCCCGGCACGACCCCAACCGCACCCGCACGCGCGCCTTCCCCGCGCACGTCGAGAGCGGCGCGGCGCTCACCCAGGAAGGTCCCTATGTGCTGGAGACCTTCCCGGTGCGCGTGGAGGAGGACTACGTGGTGGTGGAGGCGTAGCGGGCGCCTCAGACGTCGAGGAAGACGGTCTCGTTTTCGCCCTGTAGGCGGATGTCGAGCCGCCATTCGCCCGGTGTGCCGGTCGGGCGCGCGATCAGCGTGCCGCGGCGCGCCGGCTCGATGGACTGCAGCAGCGGGTCCGTCTCGTTGAGCGTCTCGCCTTCGAAGTAGAGGCGCGTGACGAGCTGCTTGAGCAGGCCGCGGGCGAACAGCGTGAGCACCACATGCGGCGCCTGGGTCTGGTTGCCGCGGCCGGGCACCGGGCCGGGCTTCAGGGTGACGAAGCGGAACATGCCGTTGGCGTCGGTGCCGCAGCGGCCGAAGCCGTGGAAGGCGCCGTCGTAGCGGCCCTCGGGGTCGGCCTGCCAGATCTCGACCATTGCGTCGGTGACGGGTGCGCCGTCGCCATCCGTGATGCGGCCGGTCAGAACGATGCGCTCGCCGCCCTCGATGCCGGCGTTGGGGCCGTCCGGGCGCAGCAGGTCGGCCCATTCGGGGAAGTCGATCAGGTGCCAGTAGGGACCGGCGGTCTGGCTCGTGGTCGCGGCGGTCATGTCAGTGCGCTCCCGCGCCGTCCTCGAAGGGCGTGGCCTCACGGCCGCGCAGGATGATGTCGAAGCGGTAGCCCAGCGCCCACTCCGGCTGGGTGATCGCAAGGTCGAACTGCGCGATCAGCCGGTTGCGCGCCGCCTCGTCCGCCGTGCACTGGAAGATCGGGTCATAGGCGAGCAGCGGATCGCCCGGGAAGTACATCTGGGTGATGAGCCGCTGCGCAAGGCCCGCGCCGAACAGCGAGAAGTGGATGTGCACCGGCCGCCAGGCATTGGCATGGTTGCGCCAGGGATAGGCGCCGGGGCGGATGGTCGTGAAGCGGTAGTTCCCCTCCTCGTCGGTGAAGACGCGCCCGCGGCCGAGGAAGTTGGGATCGAGCGGCGCGTCGTGCTGGTCCGCCGGATGGTGGTAGCGGCCGGCGGCATTGGCCTGCCAGACCTCCACCAGGGCGCCGCGCACCGGGCGTCCGTCCTCGTCGAGGACGCGGCCCGCGACGATGATGCGCTCGCCGAGCGCCTCCTTGCCGTTGTGACGGGAGAGGTCGTCGTGCGGCGCGTACCAGGCCGGCGACATGCGCGGCCCGGTCACCTCGCTGAGCGTGTGCGGTACGCGGACCAGCGGCTGCTTCGGATGGCGCGGGCGCGTGCTGCCGTAGGCGCGCAGATCGTAGGGCGGCTGCGTGGCCGGGTCGGGCCGACGGTAGCCGATCGGGTCGGGCATGGTCAGGCTCCTTGCGATGCCGGGGTCACGCGGAGGCGACCCTGAGATGGGGACGGCCCCCTGATCCTTGCGACTGCGTCGCCCCGCGCCAACGAGATTCGAGACCGACGCCCGCAGGGCCGCGCGCGCCGACGGGCGCCAGGGTCTCGCCCCTGGAATGCCCCTCACGCCGTCGTGGCCGGGAGCTTCCGGCGATCGCCAATCCTCGCATCGGCCTGCTCCTCGAGCTCCGGCGGCGGGCGGCCCCACCGGGGACAGTGCTGCATCGGCCGGACAAGGCCGCACAAGGGCCACGACCCGCCGTCGAGGCGCCGCGCCAGCCACTGGGAGCACGCAAGGCCGCGCTGCGCCCAAGCGCGCCGCCATGATCCGCTCTGCCGAATAGCGAAGGCGGGACAACCCCACCTTGCGGTGGATCAAGGCGCCTCTTCCCGCGTTGCGACCAGAAATCTCGCCTGACCAGAAGGGGAGACCGGCCATGCCGCGCACCATGAAGGCTACCGTGTTCGTCGAGCCCGGCCGAATCCAGCTTCAGGAGAAGCCCATTCCGGAAGTGGGGCCGCTCGACGCCCTGCTGCGCATCACCACGACGACGATCTGCGGTACCGACGTCCACATCGTCAAAGGCGAGTATCCGGTCGCCAAGGGCCTTACCCTCGGACACGAGCCGGTTGGCGTGATCGAGCGCCTGGGCTCCGCGGTGCGGGGATATCGCGAGGGACAGCGCGTCATCGCCGGCGCCATCACGCCTTCGGGTCATTCCAATGCCTGCCTCTGCGGCTTCTGCGCACAGGATGGCGCCGGGACGAAGTATGGCTGGAAGCCGATGGGCGGCTGGAAGCTCGGCAACACGATCGACGGTTGCCAGGCGGAATACGTGCTGGTGCCCGACGCGATGGTGAATCTCGCCCCCGTGCCGGACGAGCTGACGGATGAGCAGGTGCTGATGTGTCCCGACATCATGTCCACCGGCTTCGCCGGCGCGGAGAGCGGCGGGATCCGCATCGGCGATGCGGTGGCGATCTTCGCCCAGGGTCCGATCGGTCTTTGCGCCACGGCGGGCGCGAAGCTGATGGGGGCGACGACGATCATCGCCGTGGACCGCGTGCCGGCGCGGCTGGAGATGGCGAAGCGCCTCGGCGCCGACTACGTCGTGGACTTCTCGAAGGAAGATCCGGTCGAGGCGATCCGCCGCATCACCGACGGGCGCGGCGTGGACGTCTCGATCGAGGCGCTTGGCACGCAGGGGACCTTCGAGGCGTGTCTGCGCGTGCTGCGCCCGGGCGGCACGCTCTCCTCGCTCGGCGTCTATTCGAGCGATCTGCGCATTCCGCTCGATGCCTTCGCCGCCGGCCTCGGCGACCATCGCATCGTGACCACGCTCTGCCCCGGCGGGAAGGAGCGGATGCGGCGGCTGCTGGAGGTGCTCGCGAGCGGCCGCGCCGATCTGCGGCCGCTGGTGACGCACCGCTTCAAGCTCGACCAGATCGAGGAGGCCTACGACCTGTTCAGCAACCAGCGCGACGGCGTGCTGAAGGTGGCGATCACGCCGTGACACGCCGCCGCGCCGGTCTGCCCGCCGTCAGGCGTTCGGCCGCAGGATCTGCCGCAGCACGCTGCCGTCCGCCAGGCGGTCGAAGCCCGTGTTGATCTCCTCGAGCCCGAGGAAGCCGCTGCGCAGGCGCTCCACCGGCAGCTTGCCGCGCTTGTAGAGGCCGAGGAAGCGCGGGATGTCGCGCTCCGCGACGCAGCTCCCCATGTAGCTGCCGCGGATCGAGCGCTCGTCGGAGACGAGCTCGGCGTGCAGGTAGGAGAAGGTCGCCTTCGCGTCCGGCAGGCCGGCGCTGATGGTGCTGCCGCCGCGCGCGGTGATCGCGGCGGCGAGCTGCATGGCGGGGATGGACCCGGCGGTCTCGATCACCGTGTCGAGGCCGCCATCGGTCGCCTCGCGCACCTTCTTTACGCAGTCAGGATCGGTGGCGAGGAAGGTGTCCGTCGCGCCCCATTGGCGTGCGAGGCCAAGCTTCTCCGGGTTGGTGTCCACCGCGACGATCCGCTCCGCCCCCGCCGCCACCGCGGCGAAGAGCGCGTTCATGCCGACGCCGCCGAGGCCGACGACGGCGATGTTCTCGCCCGCCTTCAGCGCGGCGGTGTTGAACACGGCGCCGGCACCGGTCATCACCGCGCAGCCGAAGATCGCCGCATCCTCGAGCGGGATCGCCGGGTCGATCTTCACCGCGGAGCGGCGGTGCACCACCGCATACTGCGCGAAGAGCGACAGGCCGCTGCCGTGGTTGATCGGCGTGCCGTCGAGCCGGCGGATGCGCCTCGCGCCGGAGAGCAGCGTGCCCGCCGCACGTGCCGAGAAACCGCTCGTGCAGATGTTCGGCCGGCCGCGCACGCAGTAGCGGCACTCGCCGCAGCTCGCGACGAAGACGGTGATAACGTGGTCGCCTGGCTTGAGGCCGGTGACGCCCGGGCCAACCTCGCGCACGATGCCCGCGCCCTCATGCCCGATGACGATCGGGAGCGGACGCGGGCGGATGCCCTCGATGGCGGAAAGATCGGAGTGGCAAAGGCCGGCGGCGGCGACCTCGATCAGGATCTCGCCAGGGCCAGGCCCCTCCAGCTCGACCTCCTCGACGACGAGCGGCTTCGTCTCCGCGTAGGGACGCTTGCGGCCCTGCTCGAACAGGATGGCGGCTTTCATGCGCATCGGTGTCGTTCCCCCTTCGCGCGTGCCTGGCCGGCCGCGCGCATGTTGATGTCTCCGGCTGGCCGCCTTACTCGGCAGCCGCCTTCGTTCCGCTCGCGCCCAACAGCTCCGCGGTGTGCTCGCCGAGGCGCGGCGCCACGCGCCGGATGCGCGGGCGCTCGCCGTCGAAGGAGAGCGGCAGGGCGACGAGCGAGAAGTCCTCGCCGGGCACCTCCTGCAGCATCTCCATCGCCGCGGTCTGTGGCTCCGCCAGCACCTCCGGGATGGTGTTGATCGGCGCGCAGGGCACGCCGGCAGCGATCAGGCGCTCCAGCCACTCGGCGCGCGGGCGGGTGCGCATGATCTCCGCGATCTGCGGCAGCAGCTCGTCCTTATGGGCAAGCCGCTGGCGGTTGGTGGCGAAACGCGGGTCCTCCGGCCAGTCCGGCCGCCCGGCGACCGCGGCGAATTTCGCGAACAGCCGGTCGTTCCCGCAGCAGACCAGCATCGGCGCGTCGGCCGCGTCGAAGGCCTGGTAGGGCACGAAGTTCGGGTGCCCCGAGGCGTGCCGCTCCGGCAGCTTCCCCTGGTTCACATAGGCGCTGATCTTCTGTCCGGCCCAGAGCAGCGAGGTCTCGAACAGCGAAGTGTTCACCACCCCGCCGCGCCCGGTGCGGTGGCGCCGTTGCAAGGCGGCGAGCGCACCGATCACGGTCCACATGCCGGTGCCCTGGTCCACTACCGAGGCGCCCATGCGCACCGGCGGGCCGTCCGGCTCGCCCGTGATGCTGGAAAGGCCGCAGAAGGCCTGGAACAGTGGCTCGTAGCCAGGGCGCAGGCGCAGCGGCCCCTTGTGGCCGAAGGCGCCCATTGCGCAGTAGATCAGATGCGGGTGGCGCGCGCAGACCTCCTCCGGCCCGATGCCGAGCGCCTCCGCCGCGCCGGGGCGAAGGTTGTGCAGCAGGATGTCGGCCGTCGCCAGCAGCCGGTGCAGCCCCTCCCGCCCCTCCTCCACCTTCAGGTCGAGCACCACGGAGCGCTTGCCGCGGTTGAACTCGTGGAAGTTGAGCGCATCGCCGTGGCGGAAGGCGGGGCCCATTTGGCGCGCGTCGTCGCCGCCTTCGGGCTTCTCCACCTTGATCACATCGGCGCCGAGATCGGCGAAGATAGCCCCGGCGAAGGGCCCGGAAAGCACCTGGCCGATCTCGACGACACGCACACCCTCCAGAACGCCGCCTCCCGACATGTGCGTCACTCCACCGGCATGTTGGCGTCGCGCACGATGCGCCGCCACTTCTCGATCTCCTCGCGGGTGAAGCGTCCGAGATCGTCCGGCGTCCCCGGCCTGACAATCGCCGCCTCGCTACGCAACCGCTCGGCGACGTCGGGGCGTGCGAGGATCTCGTTGATCTTCGCGTTCACCTTGTTGACGATCTCGGGCGGCGTCCTGGCCGGCGCGTAGAGCGCGTTCCAGGTCAGCATCTCATAGCCTGGAAGATCCGCCGCCTCCTCCACCGTCGGCAGGTCGGGCAACACGGCGATACGGACGCGGCTGGTGACGGCGAGGGCTCGCACGCGCCCGGCACGCACCTGCGGCAACGCCGTCGTGGTGTCGCAGAACATCATCTGGATGTTGCCCGACATCACGTCCGTCAGGCCGAGCGGGTTCGACCGGTAGGGGACGTTGACGATGTCGAGATTCGCCATCGTCTTGAACAGCTCCCCCGCCGCACGGGAGGAGGCGCTGCCGCTGGCGAAGCTGACCCGGTTCGGATTGGCCTTCACATAGGCGATCAGGTCGCGCATGGACCGGATCGGCAGATCGTTGTTCACCACGCAGAGGATCTGCCCCTGCGAGATCAGCGCCACCGGGGCGAAGTCCGCGATCGGATCATAGGGCAGCCGGCGGAACATCGCCGGGTTGGAGCCGTGCGTGGTGTTGGCCGTGAACAGCATGGTGTAGCCGTCCGGCCGTGCGCGGGCGACGGCCTCGCAGGCGAGGAAGCCGTTGGCGCCGCCCCTGTTGTCCACCACGACCGGCTGGCCCCAGTCGGCGGCGATCCGCTCGCTGAACACCCGCGCGCGGACATCGGTCCCGCTGCCGGCCGGGAAGGCCACGATGAAGCGGATCGGGCGCGAGGGATAGGGCTCCTCGGCACGCGCAACGGCGGCCGGCGCGGCCGCGGCGAAGGCGAGCGCAGACCGGCGGTTGAAGACCATGCTCATCCCTCAGTTCACTCCGCCGCCTTCGCCGGACGCGCCGCCCGGTAGCGCGCGAGGGAGCCGCTGTGGATCAGGTGGCCCGCCAGCTTGCGTCCGATGATGCGCTCCGCCATCCGCCCGCACTCGATCAGCGCCTCGAGGTCAATCCCGGTCTCGATGCCGAGCTCGTGGCATAGGAAGACCATGTCCTCGGTGCAGATGTTGCCGGCGGCCGTGGAATCGCCGTGGCTCGCGAAGGGGCAGCCGCCGAGGCCGGCGACCGAGCTGTCGAACAGGTCCACCCCCATGTCGAGCGCCGCGAGGACATTGGCCGCGCCAAGGCCGCGGGTGTCGTGGAGGTGCAGCCCGATGCGCACCTCCGGCAGCGCCTCCCGCACCATGCCGACCAGGCGGCGGACGGAGTCCGGATTGGCCCAGCCCATCGTGTCGGCAAGGAAGAAGCGCGGCAGCTTCTGTCCGTACTCCCGGCACAGCGCGTCGGTCCAGCGGGCCAGCTCCACGACGCGCGCGGGCGGGATCTCGCCTTCGTAGTTGCAGCCGAAGGCCGTCATGACGATGGCGTTGTCGATCGGCAGCTTCGCCTCGGCGTAGAGATCCATCCAGCGCCGCAGCCGCTCCTTCATTTCCTCGGCCGAGCATCCGTTGTTCTTCCGCGCGAAGGCGTCAGAGGCGTAGAGTGCGAGCTTGGCGGAGAGGTCCACGCCCGGCGTCCGCCGCGCCCGCTCGAAGCCCTGCTCGTTCAGCCAGAGCCCCGCGTAGTGCACGCCCGGCTTGCGCCGGATCGCGGCGAAGAGCTGCTCCGAGTCCGCCATCTGCGGCACGTGCTTCGGGCTGACGAAGGAGGCGACCTGGATGTACTTCAGGCCGGTCTCGGCCAGCGCCTCGACCAGCGCAACGCGGTCGGCGAGCGGATAGATCTTCTTCTCGATCTGGAAGCCCTCGCGCGGGCCTTCCTCGCGGAACTCGACGAATTTCGGACGATCCGACATCACCAGTCCTCCTCAAATCTCCCGCCCAGGGGATCCCGCCGCTCTTCCCGAGGCCCGGCGCGCGGCTGCAGTCCGGGCCGACAATACTGCGCCCCGCCGGTTGCGGAAGGTCCCCGAGGGAGGCCTATCGATCCCTGCGCGAAGCCGCTCCGCCCCGCCTCAGTCCGCCGTCGCGCCGGAGGAGCGCACGATCGGGATCCACAGGCGGAGCTGCGCGTCCCAGAACGCCTCCAGCTCCGCCGCGGTGCTTCCGCGCGGGTCCACGCCGACATCGACCAGGCGGCGATGCGTGGTGCCTGTCGTCGCCGCGGCGCGCACGGCGCGCTCGAGCACGGGGACCACTCCCGCCGGCACGCCCGCAGGGACGAAGACGGCGTGCCAGTTGTAGGTCTCGTAGCCAGGCAGCCCGGCCTCCGCGGCGGTCGGCACCTCCGGCAGCGCCGGGCTGCGCTCGCGCGTGGTGACGGCGAGCGCACGGAGCTTGCCGTCGCGCACGAAGGGGATCACGGTCGGCAGGGTGTCCACCATGAAGTCCACCGTGCCGGCGATCAGGTCGTTCATCGCCGGGCCGGAGCCGCGATAGGGCACATGCACCACCTCCGCCCCCGCCATCTGCGCCAGCATGTGCGCCGAGAGGTGCACGATCGTGCCGGCGCCGGAGGAGGCGTAGGTGTGCCGCCCCGGCTCGCGCTTCAGCAGCGCGATCAGCTCCTGCAGGCTGTGCGCCGGCACGCGGGGATTGACGACGACGATGTTCGGCACCGTGCCGACCAGCGAGACCGGCGCGAAGGCGCGGCGAATGTCGAAGCTGAGGTTGCGGTAGAGGCCCGCGTTCAGCACCGCCGAGGACATGGAGTGGAAGGCGATGGTGTAGCCGTCGGCCGGCGCGGAGAGCACCGCCTCCGTCCCGATCACGCCACCCGATCCGCCGCGGTTCTCGACGACGACGGACTGGCCGAGGTGCTCGCTCATCCCCTGCGCGGTCACGCGCGCGACCAGGTCCGCGGCGCCGCCCGCGGCGAAGGGCACGATCATGCGGATCGGGCGCGTCGGGTAGGCGGCCGGGCCGGACTGGGCCCAGGTGGCGGGGGCGCTGGCCGTCGCGGCTGCGGCCATGGCAGCGGCAGGGAGGAGGGTTCGGCGTGTGAGCATGGACGTCCTCGGTTTTCTGGTGACAAGTTACGCCACTCGATCGGGGCCGACCAGGAGGGATGGGGTGGACGGGATTACGGAAGCATTGAGGCAGCAAATCGCCCGGGAACTGCCCGAGGTGGAGGAGATCGCCGATGCCGGCCTGCGCGCGAAGGTCGTGGATGCCTGGGCGCTCGCGATCGCGCGCAGCTCCTTCAACTCGATCCGCGACATACCGCCGGCGGGCAACCCCGGCTCGATGATCCTGGTCCGCGGCGACCAGACGGACCACATCCGCGGGGTTACGCGCCTCGCCATGCGCATGGCCGAGGAGATGGGCGCGCTGAACCCGGAGATGCGGATCAACCGCGACATCGTCATCGCCGGCGGGCTCTGCCACGACGTCGGCAAGCCCTGGGAATTCGACCCGGAGAACCGGAAGCGCTGGGAATCCGCGCCGCGCGCCGCCGGCCTGCCCTCGATCCGGCATCCGGCCTACGGCGTGCACATCTGCCTCACCGTCGGCCTGCCGGAGGAGGTGGCGCACATCGCCGGTGCGCATTCCGGCGAGGGCGAGCTGGTGGTGCGCAGCCTGGAGGGCACGATCGTCCACCTCGCCGACATCGGCTACTGGACCATGGCGCTCGCCGGCGGGCTGATCCGGCCGGAGACGGTCTCCGCCAAGTACCGCCGGCCGATCACGCTCTAGCTCGTTGCCGGCCTCACCACAGGCGAGTGGATACGGGACCAGGCATTTTTTGCGGCAATGCTTCACGCCCTGGCTGTTTCCAGCCGAGGCGCACGCGGCCTAGCCCGGTTTGCCACCCGGGCCATGCCGGATAGAACAGCAATCACGCCAACCTACCGGAGCCAAGAATGTCCGCCACTGCTGCCGCTGCGGCCGCCGCCACGGCCGAGTCCATCGCCGACCTGCTCAGCGCCCGCTACGGGGCGGTGGATCCGCCGTCGCCCGGACCGAGCAACGAGGTGATCCGCACGCTGCTCAACCACCGTTCCGTGCGGTCCTTCCTGCCCGACCGCCCGCTGCCGCCGGGCACGCTGGAGACGCTGATCGCCGCGGCTTCCTCCGCCTCGACCTCCTCGAACCTGCAGACCTGGAGCGTCGTCGCGGTGGAGGACCCGGAGCGCAAGGCGCGGCTCTCGGTGCTCGCCGCGAACCAGAAGTTCATCCGCGACGCGCCGCTGCTGCTCGTCTGGATCGCCGACCTCTCGCGGCTGGAGCGCGTGGGCGAGGCACGCGGGCAGGAGATGGAGGGCCTCCCCTACCTTGAGGCCTTCGTCCTCGGCGTGGTGGACGCGGCGCTTGCGGCGCAGAACGCGGTGACGGCAGCCGAGTCGCTCGGCCTTGGCTGCGTCTATATCGGCGCGATGCGCAACAAGCCGGCGGAGGTTGCCGCCGAGCTGAAGCTGCCGCCGAACGCGATGGCGGTGTTCGGCCTCTCGGTCGGCTACCCGGACCCCGACGTGCGGACGGAGGTGAAGCCGCGCCTGCCCCTCAGCCTGGTGCTGCACCGCGAGACCTACGGCGCGCCAGCGGAGGCGGAGGCCATCGCCCGCTACGACGCCGCCCTCGCCGAGTTCTCGCGGCGCAACGGCATGGGCGACACGGCCTGGACGCCGCGCGTGCTGTCGCGCATCGGCACGCTCGCCGGGCTGTCGGGCCGCGACAAGATGCGCGAGGTCCTGACCGCGATGGGCTTCGGGCTGCGCTAGCTTGCGTCGGCTGGGGCCGGCCGGTCCGCCGGCCGGCCCGGCTGCGAAGGAGAAAGGGAGGAAGGAGCGCCACAATGAGCCAGCCCGCGACCCGCCCCATACGCCGCGTCGCCGTGATCGGCGCGGGGACGATCGGCGCCAGTTGGGCCGCCTGCTTCCTCGCGCACGGCCTGGAGGTCGTCGCCTACGATCCCTCGCCCGGCGCACCGGATCTGATGCGCCGCATGGTGGCGCAGGCCTGGCCCGTGCTGGAGCGACTGGGCGCCGTCACCGCCGGCGCCGACCCGGCGCGCTGGCGCTTCGAGGCCGATCCGGCCCGCGCCGCGGAGGGCGCCGACTTCGTGCAGGAGAGCGCGCCCGAGCGCTACGAGGCGAAGCAGCCGCTGTTGCAGAAGGTCGCCGCGGTGCTGCCGGAGGATGTGGTGATCGCCTCGTCCACCTCCGGCCTGTTGGCGAGCCGGCTCGCGGAGGGCTGCGCGCATCCTGAGCGCGTTCTGATCGGCCACCCCTTCAATCCGCCGCACCTGATCCCGCTGGTCGAGGTGGTGGCCCCTCATGCGAGCCGCGCCGCGATCGAGGCCGCGATGGCCTTCTACCGGAGCGTCGGCAAGCGCCCGATCGAGATCCGCAAGGAGGTGCCGGGCCATGTCGCGAACCGCCTGCAGGCGGCGATGTGGCGCGAGGCGGTCCACCTGGTGGCGGAGGGCGTGGCCTCCGTCGCCGATGTGGACGCGGCGGTGTCGGAGGGGCCGGGCCTCCGCTGGGCGCTGATGGGGCCGAGCCTGACCTTCCACCTCGCCGGCGGGGAGGGCGGGATGGCGCATTTCCTTCACCACCTCCTGCCGGCAATGCAGAGCTGGTGGGACACGCTCGGCCGGCCGGAGGTCACGCCGGACCTCCAGAGGCGCCTCGTGGAAGGTGTGACGGAGGAGGCGGCGGGGCGGTCCATCGCCGACCTCGCGCGCTGGCGCGACGAGGCGCTGGTGCGCCTGCTCGCGGCGCGCGGCGGGGCCGAGCCCAAGGAACCCAGCCGCGGCGCGTGAGGGCCGCACCCGCCGCCCGCCAGGGAAGGTTGGAACGGCCCTGCTTCGCGGGCGGACCGGGCGCGTGGACACCAATTCCGCCTAATTCCTGGCCGCCCCTATCAACCGTTAGTTGTTCAAACGATCGCCACGTGCACTAGTTGGCGCCTGCGGCCGACCGCGTCCGGCCGCGTAGTGACCGACCGGAAGCGAGGCGAACCATGGGCAACCTGCGCGGCAGGGTACATGCCTCTCCCGCGGATCCGGGCGATGAAGGCGCCCAGACAGCCGTGCGCCCTGCGCCGAGGCGACGCCGTCTCTCCGACAAGCTCCTTCTGGCCTTTCACCAGGCCTGCGATCATGGGGCGCTCGACATCGCGGCCGAGATTCTCCGGATCCTTGAAACCGTGGTCGCGCGGCCTGCGCCAGGTGCCATGCGCGACCGGCGCCAGGCGGTCGAGAGCCTGGTCGCGGCCCATCACCGCCTTTGGGAGCTTCGTCACCGGGAATTCCAGAGCGCGGCGGATTGAGCTGCCCCCGCACGGCTGAGCCCTGTTGGCCCCGAGCGATCGGCCGCCACACAAGGCATGCGGGTTGCGCCCTGCCTCGGAGGCCCCGCCTGCCCTTCCGGTCAGGACGCCGGCCGCAGCGGCGTGACGGCCTCTGGCGCCGCCGCATGCGACCGCCGCAGCGATGACACCTGCGCCGGCCCGACGACGGCCGGGAGCCAGAGGGTGACGGTGGTGCCCCGGCCCACGGCGCTGTCAATGTGCAATGCCCCGCCCGCGCGCTCGGCGAAGCCCCGTGCCGAGGCAAGGCCGAGGCCGGTGCCGCGACCGCGCGGCTTCGTGGTGAAGAAGGGCTCGCCCACCCGCGCCAGCACCTCCGGCGGCATGCCCACGCCGGTGTCGGTCACGGAGACCCGCACGTAGCGCCCGGGCCGCAGGAGTCGCACCGCAGGTTGTGCGGCACCATCGCCTTCACTCGCAGCCAGGACGCGCTCGCCCGCGACGCGGACGACCACCTCGCCGCCCTGGGGCATGGCGTCGCGCGCATTGACGGCGAGGTTCATCACCGCCGCTTCCAGCTCGCCCCGGTCGCCTCGCACCAGGGCGGGCACGCCCTCCGTCTCGACCTCGCAGCGGATCCGGTGGAGATGCCCGATCGTGCTCGACAGGAGCTGGCACACGCCCGCAACCGTCTCGGCCGGTGGCGCGGTCGCCGGCTCCGCCTCGACGCTGTGGTCGTCATTGGCCGCGCCCGATGAAGCCTCGCGCCGGGAGAAGTCCAGCATCCGCCGCGTCAGCGCCGCGCCGCGCCCTGCCGCTTCGTCGAGCATGCGCGCGAGGGAGCGGATGCGCTCAGGATCGGCCGAGGCCTTCTCGATCAGGCGGGCCCCGCCCTGCACGGCCTGGACCACGTTGTTGAAGTCGTGCGCGATGCCTGCGGCGAGCTGGCCGAGCAGCTCCAGCCGCTGTGCCTCCTGGAGGGTCGCCTCGGCGACCGCGCGGCGGCCCTGCTCCTCCGCGAGGCGGCGGGCCTGCCGCATCGCCGCGATCACGGCGAAGGCGAGCGCCGCAGCGGCCAGGGCGCAGATCCCGCCGAGCACCAGGAGGTGCTGCCGCCACACCGCGAGAACAGAGGCCACCGAGACGCCGTACTCCACGACCAGCGGATAGTCTCCGACCCTGGCGTAGGCGACGATGTACTCGGCTCCGTCGATGGGCGACGCGGCGCGGTACGCGCCGTCCCGCGGACCCGTCTGGAGGCTCCGCATCAGGGTGCTGCTCTCCGGCACGAGGCGCGGCAGGGGCTCCGCCATCTCCGGGTACCGCGCCAGCACCTCGCCGTCCGTGCGCACCAGGCTGATCGTCGCGTTGCCCTGGACAGGAACCGCACGGGCCCAGAACTCGACGAAGTAGGAGACAGCGAGGCCGACATGGATCGTGCCATCGAAGCCGGCGCCGTCCGGGGCGGTGCGCCGTCGGCTGATTCCGAAACTGGGGCGCTCCCTCGCGGTGCGGTGATAGGCACGGCTGACAAAGGTGCCGGCATCGCTCTCGCGCTGCGCCGCCCAGTATTCGCGATGCGCGATGCTCATGTCCTCGGGGAGCGGCTCCGTCCCTGGAGGTGTGCCCGAAACCCACAGCCTGCCCTCGGCATCGGCGATGCCTATCCCGGAGAGCTGCGGGCGCTCGGCGAGGATCGCGGCGATCTCCGCGAGCAGTTCGGGACGCGCCGCGCGGATCTCGTCCCAGCTCATGCCCTGGATGCGGCGGTCGAGCTGCCGGAGCAGCAGCTCATCGACATCGAGCACCTTCATCGCGTGCTCGCGCAGCAGGGCGGCGGTCCGGGCGGCATCGTCGGCCGAGTCCTGCAACAGGCGCTCGCGGTCGAACCACGCGGCGCCGACGAACAGCAGGGCGGGCACGACGATCGAGGCAACCAGCACGAGCCTCAGCCGCCGCAACGTGCGGGCCGCCGCACCACCCCGCATGCGCGTATCGCGCCGTTCGGTTCGCCTTTCCCCCATGTCGGCTGGCTCCGCCCGCCCCGGTATGCAATCATTAGAACGAGCGTCCGGCCACCGCGCAACCATTGGCACAGCCGCGGTACAAGCGACTCATCGCCGGATGCACCGTCGCCGGCCGGCACCGCTTCGGCCTGGCGGAGGCGGACAGAAGCAGAGCTGAATCGTTCGGCACTCCATACAAGCCGCTCGCGACGCCGCAGGATCGGGTGGCCGGCCGGGACGGGCAGGCCTCGCGTCGCAGCCGGACCGATGCGGCCGCGCGCATAATGGTCTGGCGCGGCGCGTGGGTGGAACGTCACGCAATCCGGCACGGCCGATGCCCGGATGTCGCCGCCCCGAGGATTTGGCAGCCGCCGTCGTACCCGGAAACGGCACAGACTCAAGGAATCGTGTCCACCCTTTCGCCCCTCGCTTGCCCGCACCCGGTTCGCCGGATGAGATCACGATGGCGTTGTCACGCTCGGAGTGTCCGCGGCTTGTGCATGGGCGCAACAGAAACGGACGACGTCACGCCACCGCCTGCATACAGGTCAGCTCCGCTGCGCCCGTGCCCGGCGATGGACCTCGGCACCTCGTGCGGGCCGCCGCGCTACGGCCGCGACGGGTGCTGCCCAGCATAGACGCGCCTCGCCGGCCTCATGCTCGCCGTCCTAATCCCGTTCCTTGCCCTCGGCGCCATGACCGCCTGGCGGACGGCGACGAACAACCGGATCGCCGTCGAGGAACGCCTGTCCGCCACCGCCCGCGCGCTCTCCACCGGAAGCGCTTCCGCCGGGGCGTCCGCTGGGGAGGCGGAGGTCACGACAGGCCGCCCTCATGACCGTAGCGCACGACGCGCACCGCCTCGAGCGTGACCAGGCTGCTGCCGAGCATAGGCTGCAGCGCGACGAGCAGCCGCTCGATCTTCTCCTCCGTGTCCACGATCTCGATGACGAGTGGTAGATCCTCCGAAAGGCGCAGGATCTTGGCCGTGTGCAGCCGACTCGACCGGCCGAACCCCATCGGGCCGCGCAGCACCGTCGCGCCGGCGAGGCCCATCTCGCGCGCCTTCAGCACGACGGCCTCGTGCAGCGGCCGTCCCGCATGCTCGTCCGACTCGCCGACGAAGATCCGCAGCAGGACCGCCGGGGTAGTGCCGGTCGTCACGTCTGCCTCCCTCGGAGCCGGTTGATGCGCCGCGCCAGGCGATGTCCGGCCCACACCGCAGCGAGCCACAACGCGACCGAGCCGAGCAGGTTGGCGCCGGCCAGGCCGAGGGCGCCGGCCTCGGCGAGCCGGATGGTCTCCAGGCTGAAGACGGAGAAGGTGGTGAAGCCGCCGCAGAAGCCGGCCATCACGAATTGCCGCGTCGCGGGCGAGGCGAAGAGCCGGCCGTCGGGCTCGGTGAGCGTGGCGTAGAACCCGATCAGGAAGGATCCGGCCGTGTTGACGACCAGCGTCCCCCAGGGGAAGGCCGGACCGAGCAGCGCGAGCACTCCCAGGGAACAGAGATAGCGGACGACGGAGCCGAGCGCGCCGCCCGCCGCCACGGCGAGGTAGAGCCTGGTGCCGCCCGCCATCACCCCGCGCATCAGCCCCCGAACAGGCGCGCGCCGAGGAACTGGCCGGCGAACGCCGCGCCCAGGCAGAGCAGGAGCGAAGCGAGCACGTTGAGCGTGGCGTGCCGACCCTCCCCCGCGCGGAGGAGCGCGAGCGTCTGCAGGCTGAAGGAGGAGACAGTCGTGTAGCTGCCGAGCACGCCGACGACGAGGGCGAGCCACAGCGCCCGCCCCCCCTCCGCGACGCCGTGGGGCGACAGGAGGAGCGCTGACAGCACGCCGATTGCGAGCGCGCCGCTGGCGTTCACGACGAGCGTGCCCCAGGGGAAGGTCTCGCCGACACGTCGCGCGACGACGCCGGAGAGCCAGAACCGGGCGCAGGCGCCGGCCGCGCCGCCGAGCGCCACCAGCAGCACCTGCATCAGCATGCGGCCCGACCACCTTCCTCCGACCGGCAAGCGATCCGTTCGGATGCACCTAGGCCGCGCTGCCGCTCGTCGGCCGGACGGCGCGGAAGTGGCGCATGACCGCCACCGGGACAATGGTCAGCAATGGCCGCCCGATCCCAGCATCCGCCCAGCCGGGGATGAGCCGGCCGCACAGGACGTCCGCGGCGGCGGTGCGCCCGACCATGGCGAAGCCGTCGGCTCCCTGCACGCGGCGATAGCGGCGCTTCGCTCTGTAACGCCCGATCCTGCTCCATCCGGAACGCCCCCGTTGCCCACGTGCAGCCCGGCGACCGACCGACTTCCCATAGCAGCGGCCGTAGGGCCGGTCGAACGGCCCGGCGCGCCGCAGCACTGCGACCTGCCCACGCAGCGAAAGGGAGCCGGAGCGCACTACCTCCCCGAACCGCCCCCGCCGGCGGCAGCGGCAGGACGATGCACGCGCCGCATGGGATCACGTCCGCTCCCCTCGTTGATCTTTCCGCGCGCCTGCGCGATATCCCCGCCGCGCGCACCGACACCGGTTGCGCGTGTCTCCCGACCCCTTTTGGAGTGCCCGATGGACGAGGCGAGCGGAAGTAGCCGCACGCATCACCAACGCCACGCCGCCGCGTGGCGCCGCAGGGCCTTGCGCGTGCCGATCGCCGCCTGACGATCCGCCCGCCTCCGCCCCGGCGCCGCGCAGCGGCGCCCCGGACCGGACGGAGAGGGCGATGAGCGCCACCACTCAGCCGAACGCCTCGGCGCCTTTGCCGCCTCAGGCGGCATCCACCCTGCACCCCGCCGACCTCGCGACGCTCCTCGAGCTGCGCGAGCCCCGGTTGGCCTGGCAGACCCTGGCCGCGCTGCCGCTGGATCGCCGCGCCGAGATCTTCGGCTATCTCGCACCCGCGACGCAGGTCGCGTTGGCGGCCGTGGCACCGCCGCATGAACTCGCCGCGCTCGTCTCCGCCATGGATGCCGACGAGCGCGCCGACCTCTGGGCGCGCCTGCCCGGGGAGGCGCAGGAGGCGCTGGCGCCCGCCCTTGCCGCCGCCGAGCGCGAGGACATCCGCAAGCTCGCCTCCTACCCGCCCGGCACCGCCGGGGCGGTGATGACCAGCGAATACGCCGTGCTGCGCCCGGAACTGACCGCGCGCGAGGCGATCGAGGCGCTGCGCGGGCAGGCGGCATCGAAAGAGACCATCCAGGTCGCCTATGTGCTCTCGCCGGTGCGGCGCCGGCTGCTCGGCACCGTGACGCTCGAAGATCTGGTGCTCGCGCCGGCGGACCGGCGCGTGGCGGATCTGATGCAGCCCAATCCGCCCGCGGTGCGTGCCGCGGAGCCGGCGGCGGAGGCCGCGCGCCTCGTGGCGCGCTACGACCTCCCTGCCGTCCCGGTGGTCAATGGCGGCGAGGCGATGGTCGGCATCGTCACCGCCGACGACGCGATGGACGTCGCCGAGGACGAGGCGACGACCGACTTCCTCAAGGCCGGCGGCACGGCGAGCCTCGGCGTGTCGCTGCGTGAGGCGACCATCGGCCTGCTGTATCGCAAGCGCGTCCTCTGGCTGCTGGCGCTCGCCTTCGGCAACCTCCTCTCCGGCACCGGCATCGCGGCCTTCGAGAACGTGATCGCGGCGCATGTGTCGCTGGTCGTGTTCCTGCCGCTGCTGATCGGCAGTGGCGGCAATGCCGGGAGCCAGGCGGCGACGCTGATGGTGCGCGCGCTCGCCACCGGCGAGGCGCGCGCCTCCGACTGGGGCCGGATGCTCGCCGGGGAGGCGATGGTGGCGGCACTGCTTGGCCTCACCATGGCGGCGGCAGTGTCCCTCCTCGGCCTCCTGCGCGCGGGGCCCGAGGTGGCGCTGGTCGTGGCCGCAACGATGGTGTGCGTGGTGCTGGTGGGCAGCCTCGTCGGCCTCTCCCTGCCCTTCCTGCTGTCGCGGCTGGGCCTCGACCCGGCGACGGCGAGCACGCCGCTGATCACGACCATCGCCGATCTCTCGGGCGTGCTGATCTA
>ERZ777003.2567-NODE-2567-length-20543-cov-12.616947_pt1 | contig 20543 bp, 20 predicted proteins | sample MGYA00374956_ERZ777003 | MGnify/ENA primary metagenome ERZ777003 (study PRJEB29302, sample SAMN06268252) | bioreactor metagenome | isolation source: Joint BioEnergy Institute, California, USA | place: USA:Joint BioEnergy Institute, California, USA | collected... | reverse complement strand
GCGGGCACGAGGGCGGGCGCCGCCTCGCCGCGGGGCGCACCCGGCGCCGCGCCGTCCGGCGACGCCGTCCCGGCGGCCCGGGCGCGCGCCCGCCGGACGACCCGGTCGGCGACCGTCGTGGCCACCGCGGCCGCCGCCGTCGCCCCCGCCAGCCCGCGGGCCCAGCGGCCGGCCCCGGGGGCGAAGGCCCGGACCAGGCGCCTGGTCACCAGCGGCAGGCCCAGGCTGAGCGTGCCCATCGTGAGGCTCGTCAGGGTGTCGGGGCGCTCGTAGTCGCCCCGGGCCGGCCCTCGCTCGGCGGCCCGGCGGGCCAGCTGGCGCCGCTCGAGGGCCATCGTCGCGAAGTAGACGGGTGTCGCGAGTCGGGTCAGGTCCACGTCGTCACCTCACCGGGAGCAAGGCTAGGCCGCGGCGCTCGCCGGGTCGCCACTCCGTCGTGGTCACGGGGGCGCCGGGACCGGCCTTGCGATACCCCTGGGGGGTAGTTAGGGTGAACGGGTACGGGGTACCCGTCCACCGCCGGGTACCGCCGGTCCGACCACCGAGCCGCGAGGAGGCGCCATGACCACGTCCACCTACACCGTGTCCGGGATGAGCTGCGAGCACTGCGTCGCCGCCGTGCGGGCCGAGCTGGGGAAGGTGGAGGGCGTGACCGGCGTCGAGGTCGACCTGGACAGCGGCCGGGTCACGGTCACCTCGGACCGGCCGCTCGACCGCGCCGCCGTGGCCGCCGCGGTCGACGAGGCCGGCTACGAGCTGGTCGACGCATGAGCACCCCGGCCCGGCTCGCCGCCTTCGCCGCCGTGCTCGTGCTCGCCCTGGCCGGCGGCGCCGGCATCGGTGCCGCCGTCGGGCCCGTCGACGTCGGCGGGGACGACCACGACGCCATGGGCAGCGAGCAGGCCGCCGACGACCACGCCACGGACGAGGCCGGCGACGAGGCCGGCGGGCACCGCCTCCACCTGCTCGCCCCCGCCGTCACCGCCGGCCGGCCCGCCCAGCTGCGGTTCCACGTCCTCGACCCGGCCGGCGCGGTCGTCGCCCCGCCGGGCGCCGAGGGGGACGAGCCGGCCGCCGACCTCGTCGTCGTCGACCACGACCTGACCACCTACGCCCACCGCACCCCCACCCCCGGCGACGACGGCACCTGGCTCGCCGAGCTCCCGCCCCTCGCCCCCGGCGCCTACCGGGTGCTCGCCCAGGTCCCCGGCGCCGACGGCACCGTCGTGACCGCCCACGCCGACCTCACCGTGACCGACCCGGGCGGCTCCGGCGACCCGCCCCCGCCCGCCGAGGACCACCGCGAGGACCACCCGTGACCGCCCCGACCTCCCCCGCCCCCGGCCGCGTCCAGCTCGAGATCGAGGGCATGACCTGCGCGGCGTGCGCCTCCCGCATCGAGAAGCGCCTCAACCGGATCGAGGGCGTCTCGGCCACCGTCAACTTCGCCACCGAGAAGGCGACGGTCGACGTGCCCCCCGGCGTCACGACCGACGAGCTCATCGCCCAGGTCGAGGCCGCCGGCTACCGGGCCCGGCTCCCCCGACCCCCGGCCGACGCTCCCCCGTCGGCCGGGGCCGCCGGGGAGGCCGACGGCGGGGCGGCCGGCGACCCCCTGGGGTCGCTCCGCCGGCGACTGGTCGTCTCCGCCCTGCTGACGGCGCCGGTCGTCCTCCTGGCGATGGTCCCCGCGCTGCAGTTCGACGCCTGGCAGTGGCTGTCGCTGACGCTGGCCGCCCCGGTCGTCACCTGGGGGGCGTGGCCGTTCCACCGGGCGGCCTGGGCCAACCTCCGCCACGGCGCGGCCACCATGGACACACTCGTCTCGGTCGGCACCCTGGCGGCGTTCGGCTGGTCGCTGTGGGCGCTGTTCCTCGGCGACGCCGGCGACCCGACGCTGCGGCACGGGTTCTCGATCCGGCCCGAGCGGGGCATGGCGGCCGGCCAGATCTACCTGGAGGTCGCCGCCGGGGTCACGACCTTCATCCTGGCCGGGCGCTACGCCGAGGCCCGGGCCCGCCGGCGGGCCGGCGCCGCGCTGCGCGCCCTCCTCGAGCTCGGGGCCAAGGACGTCGCCGTGCTGGCGGCCGACGGGGCCGAGCGCCGGGTGCCGACCGAGCAGCTCGCGGTCGGCGACCGCTTCGTCGTCCGGCCCGGCGAGCGCATCGCCACCGACGGCACGGTGGTCGAGGGCAGCTCGGCCGTCGACGCCTCGCTGCTCACCGGCGAGCCGGTCCCCGTCGAGGTCGGACCCGGCGACGCGGTGACCGGCGCGACGGTCAACGTCGGCGGGCGGCTGGTCGTCGAGGCCACCCGGGTCGGCGCCGACACCGCCGTCGCGCAGATCGCCCGCCTCGTCGAGGAGGCCCAGGCGGGCAAGGCGCAGGTCCAGCGCCTCGCCGACCGGGTCGCCGGGGTGTTCGTGCCCGCGGTCATCGTCCTCGCCGCCGGCACGCTCGGCTTCTGGCTGGCCGCGGCCGAGACCGACGCCGCCACGACCGCGTTCACGGCGGCCGTCGCCGTGCTGATCATCGCCTGCCCGTGCGCCCTCGGACTCGCCACGCCCACCGCGCTGCTGGTGGGCACCGGCCGGGGCGCCCAGCTCGGGATCCTCATCAAGGGCCCCGAGGTGCTCGAGTCCACCCGCCGGGTCGACACCGTGGTGCTCGACAAGACCGGCACGGTCACGACGGGCCGGATGGCGCTGGTCGACGTCGTCCCGGCGCCCGGGGTCGAGGTCGAGCAGGCCCTCCGCCTGGCCGGCTCGGTGGAGGACGCCTCCGAGCACCCGATCGCCCGGGCGATCGTCGAGGGGGCGCGGGCGCGGGGTGTCGAGCTGGCCGCCGTCGACCGGTTCGCCGCCACCGAGGGCCTCGGCGTCCACGGCGTCGTGGACGGCCACGCGGTCGCGGTCGGCCGCGAGCGGTTCCTCGCCGAGCGGGGGTTCGCCCTCGGCCCCGAGCTGGCGGCCGCGCAGGAGGCCGCGGTGGCGGCCGGCCGCACGCCGGTGCTGGTCGGGTGGGACGGCGAGGCGCGGGCCGTCCTCGTCGTCGCCGACACCGTGAAGCCCACCTCCGCCGCCGCGGTCGCCGCCCTGCGCCGCCTGGGCCTGCACCCGGTCCTGCTCACCGGCGACAACGAGCAGGCGGCCCGGGCCGTCGCCGCCCAGGTGGGCATCGACGACGTCGTGGCCGGCGTGCTGCCGACCGGGAAGGTCGACGTCGTCCGCCGGCTGCAGGCCGAGGGCCGGGTCGTCGCCATGGTGGGCGACGGCGTCAACGACGCCGCCGCGCTGGCCCAGGCCGACCTCGGCCTCGCCCTCGGCTCCGGCACCGACGTCGCCATCGAGGCCTCGGACCTGACGCTCGTGCACGGCGACCTGTGGGCGGCCGTCGACGCCATCCGGCTGTCGCGGCGCACGCTGGCGACGATCAAGGGCAACCTCTTCTGGGCCTTCGCCTACAACGTCGCCGCCCTGCCCGTCGCCGCCACCGGGCAGCTCAACCCGATGCTGGCCGGGGCGGCCATGGCGCTGTCCAGCGTGTTCGTCGTCAGCAACAGCCTGCGGCTGCGGCGCTTCCGCCCGACCCGGGAGCGGGGCGCCGCCCCCACGCCGGCGCCGGTGGCCGGTGAGGCGACCCCCGCGACCGCCGGCGCCGGGCGCTGAGGCCCCGGGCGCGCCGGCGCCCGGTCGACGGGTGGCGTCGACCGGGCGCCGGGCGTCGAGGTCTCAGGTGACGGCGTCGGCGTCGAGCTCGCCGGTGCGGATGCGGACGACGCGGTCGACGTCGGTGATCCACACCTTGCCGTCGCCGATCTTGCCGGTCTTGGCGGCGGAGGTGATCACCTCCGCGATGCGCTCGGCGTCGAACACCTCGGCGACCACCTCGACCTTCACCTTGGGGACGAGGTCGACCACGTACTCGGCCCCCCGGTAGGTCTCGGTGTGCCCGCCCTGGCGGCCGAAGCCTCGGACCTCGGTGACCGTCATGCCCTGGACGCCCGCCTCCCGCAAGGCGGCCTTCACGTCGTCGAGCTTGAACGGCTTGATGATGGCGGTGATGAGCTTCATCCTCTGCTCCTCGCTCGGAGTCGTGTCGACGATCAGACCGCGGGCTCGGCGACGCTCGCCGAGTTGGTGGTGGACAGGGCCGCCGGCACCCGGACCGCGTCGCCCTCGCCGTGGTAGGCGGTCTCCGCGTGCTCGGCCAGGTCGAGGCCGGCCTCCTCGACCTCCGGGGGCACCCGCACGCCGATCGTGGCCTTGAGGGCCAGCATGATGGCGGCGGTGACCACGAACGAGTAGACGATGGTGGCGCCGTTGGCGAGGGCCTGCTCGAACAGCAGGCTCGGGCCGCCGCCCAGCAGCAGGCCCTCCTTGTTGTCGGTCCCGAAGAACGCCGGGTCGGAGAAGAGGCCCACCGCCAGCGACCCGACCAGGCCACCGACGAAGTGCACGCCGACGACGTCGAGGGCGTCGTCGTAGCCCAGCCGGGTCTTCAGGCCCACGGCGTAGCAGCAGACGACGCCCGCCGCGAGGCCGATCCAGACCGCCGACATCCCGGCAACGAAGCCGGCGCCCGGGGTGATCGCCACCAGGCCGGCGACGATGCCCGAGGCCGCACCCAGGTTCGTGACGTGACCGTCCCGGACCCGCTCGACGATCGCCCAGGCCAGGCCGGCGGCCGCCGCGGCCAGGAACGTGTTGACGAAGGCCTGCACCGCCGTGCCGTCCGCGGCCAGCGCCGAGCCGGCGTTGAAGCCGAACCAGCCGAACCACAGGATGCCGGTGCCCAGCATGACCAGCGGCATCGAGTGCGGCGGGTGGCCCTCGGACGGCCAGCCCTTGCGCTTGCCCAGCACGAGGACGCAGGCCAGCGCCGCGATGCCGGCGTTCACGTGGATGGCGGTGCCGCCGGCGAAGTCGAGCGACCCCCGCTGGCCGAGCCACCCGCCGTAGACCCACTTGAACACCGGCACGAACACCAGGAGCGTCCACACCGGCGCGAACACGGCCCAGGCGGCGAACCGCATGCGGTCGGCCACGGCCCCGGAGATCAGCGCCGGGGTGATGACCGCGAACATGCCGAGGAAGACCATCACGAGCAGGCCGAACCCGCCGTCCTCGCCGCGAATCGTCATGCCGCGGAGGAACGCGTCGTCGAGCCCGCCCAGGAGGTCGGCGTCCGCCGGCACCTGCGCCAGCGAGTACCCGACCACGGCCCACAGCACCGGGACGGTGAGCAGGCACCAGAAGTTCATCATCAGCATGTTCAGGACGTTCCGCCGGCGGTCCATGCCGCCGTAGAACAGCGCCAGTCCCGGCGTCATGAACATGACGAGCGCGGCTGACGCCAAGACCCACGCGGCGTCACCAGGATCCATGGGAACCTCCCTGCGTCCGGCACCGGGGTGCCACCGTGCCGCCGCCACCTGCGACGGCACGCCCCTCGGCCCCGCGGGCACCGAGTGGCAGCCGTCAGGTTCGGCCGGGCGTGTTTCCCCGACGTGCCGCAGATGTGAACGGCGGATGAACCCGCCCTCGGGTCCCGAGGCCGGCGGGCACCGGGCCACCACGACGGCGCCTCGGGCGGCCCGGCACCAGGGGTTGGGACCTCCGGCCCTGCCGGGGGCCCGTCCCCGGCGCGCACGATGGCCGTGCGACCCCGGAGGGCGCCATGCACCCGCGAACCCCCGCACCCGGACCCCGGCTCAGCCTCCGCATCCTGACCGAGGACCCCCTGCTGCTCCGGGCCGACCTGGCGCTCCCCGGCACCGACGTCGAGGTCGTCGTGTGCGACGGGCCCTGCGTGGGCGGGGACTGCCCCCTCCTCGCGCAGGGCACCTGCCCCCTGGGGCGCTTCGACGCCGTCGTCGCGGACCTCGACCGGCCGTGGGGCCGCTCGATCGCCCGGGCCTGGCGGGCGGCGGGGACGCCCGTCGTCGACGCCCGCGAGCTGGACGAGCCGGGCGCAGCCGCCCGCCTGGTCCGCCGCCTCGGCGTGCCCTTCCACGACGGGTGGGACCCGATCGACCCCCCGCCGCTCGACTGACGCGACAAGTCCACCCGTCGCCACGCGGCGCGCGATGCCCGATACTGGGGCGCATGGCTGAGCCCCGCATGGTCTTCCTGGGCTTCGGCAAGTTCGCCCGCTCGGACAAGATCTACGCGCTCGAGCCGCTGCGGGGCGACGAGCGGGGCGGCGGCCGCCGGACCCGCGTCTGGGTCGAGGGCATCCCGGAGCCGATCGTGGCCTCGCGCACGGAGCGCACGATCCTCCACGACATGGGACAGGACCCCTCGGCCGGCAGCCCGGTGATCGACGAGGCACTCGACCTGGCCGAGCGGCTGGTGGCCGCCGCGGAGGCGGGCCGGGTCGACCTCAATGACCTCGGCCGGCGCGCCCGCCGCCTGCTGGCGGCGACGACCGGGCGGGACACCCGTTCGGCGCGGGACGAGGGCTGAGCGCCCCGGCGGCCCACCGCCGACGACGTTCAGCGGGGGCGCCGGCGCCAGCGGTCGCGCCGGAGTGCCGCCCGGGCGGCGTTCGCCCCGCAGGCGCCGTGGACCCCGCCGCCGGGGTGCGCCGACGACGAGCCCAGGTAGAGGCGCCGCACCGGCGTGGCCGCCGTCGACCAGCCCGGGACCGGGCGGAGCACGAGCTGCTGGTGCAGCTGGTGGGTGCCGCCGCCGATGTCGCCGCCGACCAGGCTCGGGTTCGCCGCCTCGAGGCCCTCCGGCGTCATGACGTGGCGCTCGAGGATCAGGTCGCGGAAGCCGGGCGCCTGGGCCTCGACCCGGGCCTCGATGCGCTCGACGATCGCCTCGCGGTCGGCGGCGTCCCAGCGGCCGGTGATGCGGCCGGCGGCGTCGCCCGCCACCGTGCCGGGAACGTGGGTGTAGCCCCAGGCCGACTCGGTCCCCGCCGGCGACCGCGAGGGGTCGGCCGTCGTCATCTGGCCGAGCACGACGAACGGCGACCGGGGCACGAGGCCGCAGGCCAGCTCGGCCGCGGTCATGGTCAGCTCATCGAGCGAGTCGGCGATGTGGACCGTGCCGGCCCGGCGGACGTCGGGGTCGGTCCAGGGGATCGGCGCCCGCAGCGCCCAGTCGACCTTGACCGTGCCGTCGCCCCGCTGGAAGCGGGCGAGCCGGTCGCGGAAGGCCGGCGGCAGGACGTCGGCCGGCACGAGGCGGCGGTAGAGGATCTCCGCGTGGCAGGCGGCCACCACCGCCCGCCGGGCGAGGATCGGCGAGCCGTCGACCACGACACCCCGGGCCGTGCCGCCCTCGACCAGCACCTCCTCGACCGGGTGACCGCAGACGACCCGCCCGCCGCGGGCGGCGAGCCGGGCCACGAGGGCGTCGGCCAGCGCTTGCGCCCCGCCGGCGGGTACCGGGAAGCCGACCTGCTGGCCGAGCGACACGAGCAGCCAGCCGAACAGCCCGCTGAGGTTCGACCCGGGGGCGAGGTCGGAGTGCAGGGCGTTGCCGGCCAGCAGCAGCGCCCCGCCCTCGCCCAGCCGCTCCTCCTCGGCCATGCGCCGCACCGGCAGCAGGGCGAAGCGGGCGACGTCGAGCCACCGGCGGGGGCCGACGCGGGCGGCCAGGCGGGCGCCGTGGCGCAGCGGCGGCAGCGGCGCGAGGAGGGCGTCGAGCAGCGGTCCGCCCAGCTCCTGCCAGCGGGCGTCGAGCCGCTCCCAGGCCTCGCCGCTGCCCGGGGCGAAGCGGTCGAGCGACGCCGCCGTCTCCCCCGGCCTGCGCGAGACGACCGCGGCCGGGCCGCCGGGGGTGGGGTGGGCGACGGCCAGCGGCGCGTGGCGCCAGCGGAGGCCGTGGGCCTCGAGGTCGAGCGCGGCGATGACCGGCGACGCGGCCGCCAGGGGGTAGAAGGCGCTGAACACGTCGTTGCGGAACCCGGGAGCCGTCAGCTCCTCGGTGCGGACGGCGCCGCCGGGGCGGGGGCCGGCCTCGACGACCAGCACGTCCCACCCGGCGTCGGCGAGCAGGTTGGCGGCGACGAGGCCGTTCGGCCCCGCGCCGATCACGACGGCGTCGTGCCGGTCAGCGGCCATGCGTGCCGAGCGCTTCCACGGCGCCGGTCCGGCAAACCCCGGCGGCAGTGGCCGGGGCGGGGGCGACGCCGGGGGCGGTGTGCCGGCGGGTCACACCGTCACCCGCACGTCGCGGAAGCGGACGAGCGAGTCGTCGTCGTGGTTCTGCAGGCCGACGTACCCCCGGGTCCGGCGGTCGCCGGTGAAGTCGACGACCTCGACCCCGTTGAGCTCGACCCGGTAGCGCTGCCCGGTCACGCTGATCCGGAAGTGGTTCCACTCCCCCGGCGGCCGGGACGCCGGCCGCGACGGCGCCGCCATCAGGTAGATGGCGCCGGTCGACCGCTCGGCCCGATCCGCGGCGTCGAGGATCTGCACCTCGTAGCCGTGGTGGACCGCCACCCAGGGGTCGTCGCCGGGGTCGGGGAAGCGCAGGAAGACGCCGGAGTTGTCCTCGGGCTTGGTGACCGACCAGTCGAGGTCGAGCACGAAGTCGCTCAGCTCGCGAGCGCCGTACCACAGCAGCCCCATGCCGCCGCGTGTCTCGAGCACGCCGTCGACGACCTCGAAGCCGCCCGGCCCGCACATCCGCCAGCCGTCGAGGCCGCGCCCGTCGAACAGGACGATCGTCTCGGCCATGCGGGCACGGTACGACACCCGGCCCCGGCGATGGGGGTGCGGGCCTCAGTCGTCGAGCAGCCGCAGGGCCCGCAGCCGGCGGGCCGTGGCCTGGGACCGCAGGCGTGCCGCGCCGGCCTCGTCGCCCATGAGGTCGGCGACCTCGGCCAGCCCGTCGAGCCGGTCGGCCAGGTCGGCCAGCCGCTGCGCCTCGGCGCGCCGCTCGTCGTCCACGGGGCCCGTCCTACCCGCCGGCGCCGTCCATCGCACGGTCGGCGCGCGTCCACCGCCTGGTTCTGGCGTCCCCCACGCGGTCATCGGCGCGCCAGGGACGCCGGGAGGGATCGGGGGCCGCCGGCGACGGCCCCCGGTCCCCGCCGACCGGTCCGCCGCCCCGCTGGCGGTCCGGCCGGGGCGGGTCAGGCGGGGGTGAGCCGGGCCTTCATGCGCCGGAACTCCTCGTCGTCGATGACGCCGTCGGCCCTGAGCGAGGCGAGCACCGACAGCCGGTCGGCCTGGCCCGTCGACGGGGTCGCGGCCGCCTCGCGGACGTAGGCGCGGAACGCCTCGTCGCGGTGCCGGGCCTCCTCGGCGGCGCGTTCGCCCATGCGCTGCCCGCGGACGATCAGGTAGGCGAAGATCCCCAGGTAGGGCAGGACGATCACGAAGATCGACCACGCGGCCTTGCCCCACCCGGACAGGTCGCGGCTCCGGAAGATGTCCGCGAAGACCGCGAACACGAGCCAGATCCAGAGCACGAACAGGAAGAACCACAGCATCGAGAGGAAGACCTCGCCGGTGCCGAACTCTGCAGCGAGCATCGGACACTCCTTGGTGATGGGACGAGCGACTCGTCACCCGGTCCGAGCGTCCTCCGCCGGGTGGGCGGCGGCATCACCCTCGGAGGACGATCTCGCCCGCCGCCGGACGGCCCGGCGGCCGGCCCGGCGGATCATCCCGGCGGGATGACGATCCCCTGGTCGATCAGGCCCATGCTCGGTGGCACGCCACCGAGGAGGACGAGATGACGGCTCGCGACGTCCACCGGCCGACCGGCACCGATCCCCGCCGAGGAGCTCGCGGCCGCGACTGCCCGGACCCACGGCGGCTGACGGGCGTGGCCGGCGACCACGACGGGGGTGCACCGTGCGGCGCCAGAGGACCGGCGACCTCGCCGACGAGCTGACCGCGGAGTGCGACGCATTCCTCCGGGGCGCCTACCCGGCGGCCCTGGCGAGGGCGCACCGGCCGGCGCCGGTGTGGGCGTGGACGAGCGCGCTCGCCCACGGGTCGGCGGAGGACCTCCATGACCTGGTCCGCAGCCGCCACGTCCACGCCCGGGCGTCGGGCCGGTGGGCGCTGGCGTGCGCCTACCTCGCGGGCGAGGTGCTGGACCTCGCCGAGCGGCACGGGCCGCTCGACCGCCTGCAGGCCGAGCTGCTGATCCCGCTGGAGCTCGAGCTCGCGACGCGCGCCGAGGTCGACGCCTGGAGCCCGGGCCCCTGGGTCACCGCGGTGACCGACGCGCTGGCGGCCTACGAGCGCGAGCGCGCGCACCGGTAGGCGCGTCCGGACGTCGCTCGTCCCCGACGGGCCACGCCTCCGCTGCGCCCGCTCGCGGGTCACGTCCGGCGCTCCTCGCGCCGGCGGTGGCGCCGCACCACCCCGAGACCGAGCCAGACGACGGCCCCCAGCAACGCCGAGGCCAGGGTGAGCTGCCAGACCGACACCGTGAAGTCCCACCAGAGGAAGCTCACCTCCACGTCGGCGGTGTTCTGCGCCATGAAGACGACGAGCGCCGCCACCCCGACGCACGACGCGACGGCGCCGCCGCTCATCCCCAGCCGACCGCCTCGCCCGTCGCCGCCGGGCGGGCCGTCCTCTCGGCGCAGGTTCACGGCGCGCCCCCGTCGACGCCGGCGGCGGCGTCCGGCGGGACGTCGGGCAGGCGGAGGGCGGCGACGAGCCCGATCAGCCCGGCGATCCCCAGCGCCACCATGGCGAGGCCGTACGACCGGTCGGTGAGGTTCGCGACGAGGATCGTCCCCGCGACGGCGGTGCCGAGCGACGAGCCCAGGTTGGACACGCTGCGGGACACGCCGGAGATCTCGCCCTGGCGCTCCTCGGGGAAGCTCGACTGCACGACGTTGACCGACGGGGTCAGCATCGCCCCGACGCCGAGCCCGATGAGCAGCAGACCCGGGGCGAACGCGTAGGCGCTGGGGGTGCCCGCCACCATCGCCAGCAGGACGCCGATGCCCAGGAAGCTGGTGAGGAAGCCGGCGACGATCAGCGTGCGCTGCGAGTGCCGCGAGGCCAGCCGTTCGGCGGCGAGCGACGAGACGAGGATGCCGCCCGTCGCCGCGGTGAAGACGACGCCGGTTTGGATCGCGTCGTAGCCCCGCACGACCTGGAGGTAGGCGGACACGACGAACGCGATCCCGAGCAGCATGAGCCACTGGACGTTCTGCGTGACGAGGCCGAGGTTGGCGACCCGGTTGCGGAGGATCCCGCTGGACAGCAGCGGCTCCCGGCCGGCCCGCTCCTCGGCCCGGACGTGCCGAGCGAAGACGGCCAGCACGAGCGCCCCGGCGGCCATCAGGCCGAGCGTCAGGAGGGCGCTGTCATCGGCGGCGAGCACGCCGAGGACGACGAGGACGAGTCCGACCGCCGAGAGGACCGCCCCCGTCGTGTCGAACCGCCGGGCCGGGTCGGCCGGCACGGGGTCGACGATCGGGCGGCTGAGCACGACGATCGCCGCGACGACGACGGCCTGGAAGGCGAACGCCGCCCGCCAGCTGATCGCCGAGGTGATGAGGCCGCCGATCAGCGGCCCGGCCGCGGCGCCGACGCCGCCCATCCCGGCGATGACCCCGAACGCCCGGGCGCGCGAGGTGACGTCGGTCACCAGCATGGTCGTGAGGATGTAGACGGGCGGGATCAGCAGCGCCGTGCCGACGCCCTCGAGGATCGAGTTGCCCAGGATGAGCACGCCGAGGCCGGGGGCGACGGCGCTCAGCACCGCACCGACGCCGTAGACGGTGAGCCCGACGGTGAAGCACCGGGTGCGACCCCAGCGGTCGGTCAGCTTGCCGGCCGGGATCATCAGCGCCGCCATGACCAGCAGGAACAGCGTGATGGCGACCTGCACGCCCTGGACCGTCGTGTCCAGGTCGCGGCTGATGTCGTTGATCATCACGTTCATGTTCGAGCCGGCGAAGCTGCAGATGAACTGCGCCAGGGCGAGCGGGACGAGCACCCGCCGCACGGTCGTGGCAGGCGTCGCCGCGCTCGCGGTGTCAGCCATGCGGCGACGCCACGGCTCGCTCGGCCGCCGCCACCCGGGGGTCGTCGAGCGCCCGGTCGAGGTTGAGGACGGCGGCGATGAGGGCCAGGTGGGTGAAGGCCTGCGGGAAGTTGCCGACCTGCCGCCCGGTCGGGTCGATCTCCTCGGCGTAGAGGCCGAGGTGGTTCCCGTAGGTGAGCATCTTCGAGAACGTGAGGCGGGCCTCGTCGAGCCGCCCCGAGCGGGCGAGCGCGTCGACGTAGAGGAACGTGCAGAGCGAGAAGGTGCCCTCCGAGCCCGGCAGCCCGTCCGGTGACGCCTGGGGGTCGTAGCGGTAGACGAGGCTGTCCTCGACGAGCGTCCGCTCCATCGCCGCCATCGTCGACTGCCACCGCGGGTCGTTCGGCACGATGAAGCCCATCAGCGGCATGAGCACGAGCGACGCGTCGAGCACGTCGCCGCCCTCGTACTGCACGAACGCGCCGAGCTCCTCGTTCCAGCCCGCGGACATGACCTGGGCCTGGATCCGGTCACGCTCGCGGATCCACCGGTCCACGTCGCCGGGCCGCCCCCGGTCCCGGGCCATGCGGATGGCGCGGTCGAACGCCACCCACGACATGAGCTGCCCGTAGACGAACGGCCGGCGGCCGCCGCGCGTCTCCCAGATCCCCTCGTCGGGGTCGTGCCAGTGCTCGCACAGCCAGTCGACGACGTCGACGATGTGCGTCCAGCCGTCGTGGCCGACGCCCCAGTCGCCGAGCGCACCGCTGTCGAGGGCGTGGATCGAGTTGAGCGCCTCGCCGTAGATGTCGAGCTGCAGCTGGTCGGCGGCGCCGTTGCCCACCCGCACGGGCCGGGACCCCATGTAGCCGTCGAGGTGGTCGAGCGTCTCCTCGTCGAGGTCCGAGCTGCCGTCGACCCGGTACATGATCCGGAGCGGGCCGGAGCCGTCGCCGGCTCGCTCGTCGAGGCGGGCGCGCAACCAGTTGCCGAAGGCGGCCGCCTCCTCGGTGAACCCGAGGCCCAGGAGCGCGAAGACCGAGAACGAGGCGTCCCGCACCCAGGTGAAGCGGTAGTCCCAGTTGCGGGGACCGCCGATCTGCTCGGGCAGCCCCGCGGTCGGCGCGGCGACGAGGCCGCCCGAGGGCGCGTAGGTCATGAGCTTGAGCGTGATCGCCGACCGCTCGACGGCCTCGCGCCACCGGCCGCGGTACGTGCTCTGCTCGAGCCACCGGTGCCAGTACGCCTCGGTGTCGAGGTAGAGCTGGAGGATCCGCCCGCCGCCGATCTGCTGCGGCGTGCCGGGGGCGCCCGACTCGAGGACCATCCCGACGGTCTCGCCGGCCCGTACGGTGAAGCGCGAGCGGACGTCGGTGCCGTCGCGGTCGAGCGGCGTCACGCTCGTGAGGTGGAGGCGCTCCCCCGCGTCCGACTCGAAGGTGGCCGTCGTGCCGTCGACGTGCACCCGGTGCGACCGGCGCCCGTAGTCGAAGCGGGGTGCGATCCGGGCTTCGAGCTCGACCTCGCCGCGCACGCCGCGGACGGCCCGCACGATGCGGCGCCGTTCGGAGACCGTGTGGGGGTCCTCGATCGGCATGAAGTCGACGACCTCGGCGATGCCGGCCTCCGAGAGGAACCGGGTGACGAGGATCGCCGTGTCCGGCATGTACATCTGCTTGGTCGTGCGCGGCGAAGTCACCGGGGCCAGCGCGAAGCTGCCGCCCCGGCGGTCGTCGAGCAGGGACGCGAACACGCTCGGCGAGTCGAACCGGGGGCAGCAGAACCAGTCGATCGTGCCGTCGGTGGCCACCAGCGCCGCGCTCTGGAGGTCGCCGATCAGGCCGTGGTCGGCGATGGACGGGTAGCTCATCAGCGGCCTCCTGACCTCGGCGAGGGCGCTCCACACCGGTCCGACGTCCCTCGGCCCGTCGATCGTGCCGCCGTTCCGGCGGCCTGACGTCATCCCCGACGGGTGATTCCCGGGGCCCCCTCGCTCCGGCGTCGCTCGGACGCGCATCCGCGCGCCACGGACCGGAAGCCCGGTGGGTCGCGGGCCCACCGCCGGACCGGCGTCTCTCACACGCGCATGCGCGCGCCACGGGTACCGGAACGCCGGGCCCGGGGCGCAGGCGGCTCAGCGGCCGGGGTTGGGGTCGAGGTGGTCGAAGCGGCCCGCCGGGCGGATGGCCCGGTAGGCCTCCACCACCGGGGCCAGCTCGTCCGGGGTGGCGCCGTGCATGATGACGCCGTCGACGCCGAGGTCGAACTGGCGCAGGACCCGCTCGGCGCAGCGCTGCGGCGACCCGGTGGCGGCGGGCTCCAACCACTCGTCCGGCAGCAGCTCGGCGATGTGCTCGAGGGTCGCGGTGTCGGCCTTGGCGTCGATGGCGCCACCGACCGACGACACGACGGGGTCGGCCCGGAACCGCTCCAGCACCGACGGGTCCCACCCGTTGGTACGGACCATCAGGTCGCCGTAGCCCTGCAGGTAGGTGGCCAGGCGCCCGACGGTCTTGCGCAGGCGCACCTCCTCGGGCAGCCCGTCGTGGACGGTGGCGTAGCACGACCAGATCCGCACCGACGCCGGGTCCCGGCCCGCCTCCTCGGCCGCCCGGCGGACCGTGGCCACCGCGCGCTCGACGGTCTCGTCGGTGAAGAAGGTGTGCAGGACGACCATGTCCATCGCCCGGCCGGCCAGGGCGAGCGAGTTGGGCCCGAAGGCGACGAGGCCGAGCGGGACGTCCTCGTCGAAGTCGGCGTCGAGGTGGAGGATCGGGTACCTGCCCGCCGGCCCGTCGTGGCCGACGACGACCTCGCCCCGGAACAGCCGGCGCAGCAGGCCGGCCATGTCCTCCAGCTGGGCGGTGGTGATGCGGGGAAGGCCGTAGGCGTCGAACAGCGGGGCGATGCCCCGCCCCAGCCCCAGGGTGAACCGGCCGCCGGTCAGCCGGTGCATGGTCGTGGCGTACGAGGCGGTGACGATCGGGTGCCGGGTGTTGTGGTTGGTCGCGGCCGTGGCGATGCCCAGGCGGCGCGACGTCGCCCCGACCGCCCCCGAGAGCGTGACCGCCTCCTTGATGTTGAAGCGCTCGGAGATGAAGACGCTGCCGAGGCCGAGGGCCTCCGCCGCAGGCACCTCGTCGAGCAGCTCGGCGGGCGACCTCGGCGCCCCCGCCAACGTGTAGAACCCGAGCTCGTTGAGCTGCTCCACGCCCCTCCCCTCGTCGACGCCGACCCGGGCGCGGGTCTCGAACCGCCGATCCTGCGCCCGAACGCTAGTTCACGCCCGCGTCGGCGCCGGCGCCACCGGGTGGGCGCCGGGCGGTGGCCGGATCCGCCGTCGCCGGCGACGTCGGGCCCGCCCCGGAACGGGGGTGCGCGGCCTGCACCTGGGCCTCGCCTGCCGACGCCGTGTCGCCACCGAGCGCTCCCGGGTGTGCGTCGAGGTGCTTGGCGAGGACGGCGTGGCCGGCCGCGGCGCCCACCAGCGCACCGATCCGCACGGCGGTTCCCGGCTACCGGGGCGCCGGGTCGGGCCCGGCGATCGCCCAGGCGAACGCGCACCCCGCGACGAGGTGGTGGGCGTGGACGGCCGCGTGCACGGCGCCGTCGGACTCGGCCGCGGTGTAGAGCGGTGTGGGTGCGGCTCGGCCGGCGATGCCGGCCGAGGGCGTCTCAGCTGCCGCAGCAGTCGCAGGCGCCGGACGCGAGCACGGCCGGGTCGGCGAACAGGTCGCTGTCGCCGCGCTTCACGTACCACTCCCACCGGGTGCCGTCGGGGCCGGTGAGCCAGGTCTCGGTCTTCCGGGCGTAGCAGCACTCGGTGTCGGCGACGCCGGTGGTCTCGAGGTCGGCCGCCCGCAGCCGGGCCTCGGCGGCCACGACCTCGTCGGCGGTCTCGGTCTCGACCCCCAGGTGGTTGATGGTGCCCGGCTCGCCCTGCCCCTCGAACAGGACGAGCTTCAGCGGCGGCTGGTCGATGGCGAAGTTGGCGTAGCCCGGGCGCACCTTGGCCGGGGCGACGCCGAACATGCGGCGGTAGAAGTCGACGGCCTCGTCGAGGTCGGCGACGTTGAGGGCGAGCTGGAGGCGCATGGCGGTCGCTCCCTGTGTCGGGTCGGTAGAGTTGCATCGACGAACATCGATTTGATGTTCGTCGATACGATATCGGAACGGATCGAAGGATGTCGATGTGACGAGCCGTCGCGACGCAGGAGGGACGCCGCCGACACCGTGCTGTCCGCCGGTGATCGGCGGGCGTCTCGACGACGCCCAGGCGGCCGAGCTCGCCGCCGTGCTCAAGGCGCTGGCCGACCCCGTGCGGCTGCAGCTCGTCAGCATCATCGGCGCCGCCGGCGAGATCTGCACCTGCGACCTCCCCGCCCTCGTCGGCCGGTCGCAGCCCACGGTGAGCCACCACCTCGCCCAGCTGGTCAAGGCGGGCCTCGTCACCCGCGAGCAGCGGGGCAAGTGGGCGTGGTTCCGCCTCCGCCCGGAGACCTTCGCCGCGCTCCGCGCCGCGCTGGGCGGCGACACGCCTCCCGCCGACGCCCGCGCGCTGACCCACGCCGGCTGAGACCGCCGCCTGCGACAGGGCCGGTCGGCCGCGGGGTTCCGCGCCGGGTCGTGCTGTTGGAGGTCGTCGCTGCGGCGCCCGCCCCGGGTGGCCGTCACTGCGTCCCGGCGGCAGCGCGCGTCAGAATCGGGGCGTGCGGGATCGGGGCGGGCACGGGGACGAGCTCCTGCCGGGGCTCTACGACACGATCATCGACCGGGCGCTGGCCGAGCGGATAGACGCCCTTGCGGCCCGGCGCCTCAAACCCCGACGGGACTCGATCGAGCCGGCGGAACTGCCGGACCGCATCGCCGAGGTCATCGCCGGATGGGTCCGCGAGGTCCTCGCGGCGGTACCGGAGCACGAACGGGCAGAGATCGCCCTGACGGTCGCTGCCCGCGTCCTGGACGTGCTGCTCGAGACCGGCCGCCTGGACGACTTGGCCCGGCGCCGACTCGACCCGAAGCTCCGTCGCCTCCTTGCGGTCGAGGCGCTGACCCCGACGGGCGAGCCCGCGGCCATCCCCCGCCCCCTGACGCCCCTGCGGGACACCGTGCTCATGACCAATGCGCCCGACCAGCCCTCGGTCGGGCGGGAGATCGCCGCGGAGATCGCGTCCGCCGACCGCATCGACGCCGTACTCGCCTTCATCCGCTGGACGGGCGTGCGCGATCTCCTTGCCGCCCTCCGCCGCCACACCGAGGCCGGCAGGCCGCTCCGGATCATCACCACGACGTATACGGGCACGACGGAGCTGCGTGCCGTCCAGGCGCTGGTGGACGCCGGCGCCGAGGTCAAGGTTTCCTACGACACGACCAGCACGCGCCTGCACGCCAAGGCCTGGTGCTTCCACCGGGCCACGGGGTTCTCGACCGTCTACATCGGCTCGTCGAACCTGACGTTCTCGGCCCAGGTGACCGGCCGGGAGTGGAACGTCCGGGCCTCCCAGCAACGGAACCCCGACCTGGTCGCCGCGTTCGAGCGGGTCTTCGAGACCTACTGGGCCGACCCCCACCTCGAGCCGTTCGACCCCGAGCGGTTCGCGGCGGCGACGGCCCGGGCGGCCGACGACTCGATCGACACGCCGTTCTCGATCGAGCCCTACCCCTTTCAGCGCCAGATCCTGGAGAAGCTCGAGGTCGAACGCCGCCGGGGGCGACCGCACAACCTGGTCGTGGCCGCCACCGGCACCGGCAAGACAGTCGTGGCCGCACTCGACTACCGGCGGCTGCGCGAGCGCCTCGACCGGGCCCGGCTGCTGTTCGTCGCCCACCGTAAGGAGATCCTCGAACGGTCGCGGACGACGTTCCGGCACGTCCTCCAGGACGGCAGCTTCGGCGAGCTGTGGGTGGCCGGTGCTCGGCCACAGCGCTGGGAGCACGTCTTCGCCTCGATCCAGTCGCTGTCGGCGGGCGACCTGCGGGCGCTCGATCCCGAGCACTTCGACGTGGTGATCGTCGACGAGTTCCACCACGCCGCTGCGGCCACCTACACGGCGCTGCTCGACCACGTGCGCCCGGTGCACCTGCTGGGCCTGACGGCGACGCCGGAGCGGTCCGACGGGCTCGACGTCCTGCGCTGGTTCGGCGGCCGCATCGCCGTCGAGCTGCGCCTGTGGGACGCGCTCGAACAGGACCTGCTGGCGCCGTTCCACTACTACGGGATCCACGACGGCACCGACCTGCGACACGTCCGTTGGCGGCGGGGTCGCGGCTACGACCCGACCGAGCTGACCAACGTCTACACGGCCGACGACCTCTGGGTCGGCAAGGTGATCAGCGCGGTGCGGGAGAAGGTGGGCGACCCGCAGCGCATGCGGGCCCTCGGCTTCGGCGTGAGCATCGCCCACTGCGAGTTCCTCGCCGACCGCTTCAACCGGGCCGGCATCGCGGCCCGCGCCGTCTCGGCCAACAGCAGCGCGACCGAACGGGACGACGCCCTCCACGCCCTGGCGTCGGGCGAGATCCAGGTCCTGTTCTCGGTCGACCTGTTCAACGAGGGCGTCGACGTGCCCGCGGTCGATGTTCTGCTCATGCTGCGTCCCACGGAGAGCGCGACCGTGTTCCTGCAGCAGCTGGGTCGGGGTCTCCGGCGCAGCCCCGGCAAGGACGTGCTGACGGTGCTCGACTTCGTCGGCCACCAGTCCCGCTCGTTCCGCTTGGACCTCCGCTACCGCCGCCTGCTCGGGCGGACCCGACGGGAGCTGGAGCGCGACGTCGCCGAGGACTTCCCCTACCTGCCCGCCGGGTGCCAGATGCACCTCGACCCGGTGGCCAAGGAGATCGTCCTCGACAACATCCGCACCTCGCTGCCGTCGCGCTGGCCCGAGCTGGTCCGGGAGCTGCGCGAGCTGGGCGATGTGCCGCTTGCGGACTACCTGCACGAGACCGGGCTCGATCTCGACGACGTCTACCGCGGAGGCCACTCGTTCACGGAGATGCGCCGGGCCGCGGGCTTGCTACCGGGAACGCCACCCGACGGCGAGGCCCGGCTGGCCAAGGGGCTGGCCCGGCTGCTCCACCTCGACGACCTCGACCGCATCGAGACCTACGCCGAGTTGCTCGGCGCCGACCGGCCGCCCCGAGCCCGCGACCTCGACGAACGCCGCACCCGCCAGCTCCAGGGGCTGCTGCTCTCGCTGCTCAGCCCGCGGCGAGGCACGTATCCCTCGCTCGACGACGCCGTCGACCACCTGTGGGCGCACCCGGCTCTGCGAGAGGAGCTGCTGCAGCTCCTCCCCCTCCTCGGCGAACAGGTCACCCACCTGCACGCCCCGCTCGGGTTGCTCCAGCCCGTACCCCTCCAGCTGCACGCCACCTACACGCGGGAGGAGATCCTCGCCGGGTTCGGCGCGTCGACGGTCTCGGCACCCCTTCCCCTGCAGACCGGGGTCTACTGGCACGAACCGAGCCGGACCGACCTGCTCTTCGTCACCCTCGACAAGAGCGAGAAGCACTACTCCCCCACTACCCGCTACCGCGATTACGCCATCAGCGACCGGCTCTTCCACTGGGAGTCACAATCGACGACGGCGGCGGGCAGCACCACCGGCCAGCGCTACATCCACCACGAGGCGATGGGCACGAACGTCGTGCTGTTCGTGCGCACCAGTCGCACCGACATCAACGGGCGGACACGCCCCTACTTCTGTGCCGGCCGGGCCCGCTACGTGGAGCACCGTTCCGAGCGACCGATGCAGATCACCTGGGAACTGCACGACCCGCTCCCCGGCGACGTCTTCAGCGCCTTCCGCGCCGCGGTGGCCTGAGGTCGGCGCCGGGCCGGCGAGCGAGGCCCGGCCGCCGCCTCACACCGGCAGGGTGAAGGTGACCGAGGCCCCGCCGGTCGTGGGGTCGTTGCTGGCCTCGATCGTGCCGCCGTGGGCCCGGATCAGGTCGCGGGCGATGGACAGCCCGAGGCCGCTGCCCCGGGAGTCGCCCGCCGGTTCGAACCGCTCGAACAGCCGGCCCAGCCGGTCCTCGCGGAACCCGGGGCCGGCGTCGGTCACCCGGCAGCGCACCATCGGCGCGTCGCCCGTGCCGGGCCCGGCGACCGGCGCGGCCTCCACGACCACCTCGCCGCCCGGCAGCGAGTGGCGGATGGCGTTGGCCAGCAGGTTGTCGAGGACCTGGCCGACGCGCGCCGGGTCGGCCCGGACCTTGGGCAGGGCGGGCGCGAGCGCGGCCCGCAGGCTCACCTCCCGCTGCTCGGCCAGCGCCTGGTGCCGCCCGACCGCCTCGTCGACCAGGTCGCCGAACGCCACCGCCTCCCGCCGGAGGACCAGGCGCCCGGTCTCGGCGAGCGCCAGCGTGTGCAGGTCGTCGACCAGCCGGCCGAGCCGCCGGGTCTCCTCCAGGAGCGATGCGAGGTGGCGGTCGTCCCGGGGGTGGATCCCGTCGAGCTGCGCCTCGATCCGGCTCTGCAGGACCGCCAGCGGATTGCGCAGCTCGTGGGTGATGTCGGCCAGGAAGCGCCGCCGCTGCCGCTCGTTGGCCGCCAGCCGCGCCGCCATGTCGTTGAAGGCCTCGA
>ERZ777003.2566-NODE-2566-length-20562-cov-4.738138_pt1 | contig 20562 bp, 11 predicted proteins | sample MGYA00374956_ERZ777003 | MGnify/ENA primary metagenome ERZ777003 (study PRJEB29302, sample SAMN06268252) | bioreactor metagenome | isolation source: Joint BioEnergy Institute, California, USA | place: USA:Joint BioEnergy Institute, California, USA | collected... | reverse complement strand
CACGATGAACGGCGTCGGGCTCACCGCCCACGTCCGCGACAACACCGTCACTGGCGCCGGCCCGACCGCGGTGATCGCGCAGAACGGCATCCAGATCGGCTATGGCGCGACGGGGCTGATCGAGCGGAATACCATCTCCGGCATCGGCTACAGCAACACCAGCTGGTCCGCGTCCTCCATCCTGGTCTACGACGCCGGCGACGGCATCGTCGTCGACCAGAACATCATCAACGGCACGGGCTATGACGCCGGCATCTCGCTCGTCAGCTCGGCGGGCGCGTCCATCACCGGCAACACCATCGATAACAGCGCGGTCGGTGTTCTGGTCGATGGGGGCGATTACGAGCCCTATCTGAGCTGGGGCGTGCTCGGCAACTCCGACGGCGCCCTCATCTCCGGCAACACCATCACCAATGCGTCGAACGGGATCGGCATCTATCTGCACCGTGCCGGTTCGGCCATCGTCGCCGACAACCAGATCGGCGGTGGCGGCTACGGCATCATCCTCGCGCAGTCGTCGGCGAGCCTCGGCGGCAATGCGGTCACCGACGCCGAGACCGGCATCCAGGTCGGCGCTTCGATGACCGACGGCAGCGCCGTCACCTTCCTCACCGGCAACAGCGTCAGCGGCGGCACCGACGGCCTCGTCTTCCGGGGCTCGGGGGTCGACATCGTAGGCAATACCCTGTCCGACATCGCCTTCAGCGGGCAGAGCGGCGACTACGTGCGCCTGACGGCAGGCGCCGAGTTCAACCCCGGCCAGCCCACGGTGATCAACGCCACCCAGGTGGACTTCGGCGGGCTCGACCCGAGCCTGCTGGCAGACGCCTTCGCCATCGAGAGCAAGGTCACCCACTATCTCGACACCGGCGACGTAGGCCTGCTGTTCTTCGGCGCGCTCACCGTCGCCGAGGGCAACAGCATCCAGCTTGCCGTGGATGCAGCGGGCGCGATCGGAGGGGCGCAGACGGTCCATGTCGGCGCCGGCACCTTCGGCGGCCGGATCCGGATCGACTTCAACGACATCACGTTGCTGGGCGATGCCAGCGGCGCCTCGGTCATCGATCCGTCGCTGCTCGACGCCTTCGGCCGCGCGCCGGAGGGTCCGTTTGGCGGCGGTGCGGCCACGGTCGTGCTCGGCCAGGGCGTGGACCCGGCCGGCATCTGGATCGGGCGCGACAACGCGTCGACCGGCGGCGCGCTGACCGGAATCACGGTCCAGGGCTTCACCTTCACCGACACCAACCCGGCCGACAGCGCCGGCAGCGACTATGTCGGCATCTTCGTCGAGGCCAACCGCCAGGGCGGACTGGGCCAGGACATCGGCACCGTCTCGATCCTCGAGAACACCTTCGCCGGCCTGTCCACCGCGATCGGCTCGCGGCGGAACGAGCCCGGCGGCCAGGTCGGGTCGCTGATCGTCCGCAACAACGACTTCGACGCCATCACCAAGGTGGTGTTCGACTTCCGCACCGGGTCGCTTGCCAGCGCGTATGACGTGTTCGACAACCGGATCGTCATCGCCGACATGACGGCGGACTTCGTCCGGCGCGAGTCGACGACCCCGCTGCAGGCGCGCGGCAACTTCTGGGGCGTCTCCGACGGCCTCGGCGGCCACGTCGCGCTCACCGACGCCGAGATCGCCAGCCGGATGTTCGACGCGGCCGGCGTCAACCGGCCGGACCGGGTGGACTTCACCCCCTATCTCGCCAGCGGCACCGACACCTCGGCCGCCCGCGGCTTCCAGGGCGACTTCTCCGACCTCGTCGTCACGTCGCTGGGCCACCAGTTCGAGACCGGCGGGCGGATCAACGAGGCGATCGACCTCCTGCAGGACGGCACGCGCACCGGAGGGAACCGGCTCATCCACGTGATGGCCGGCACCTACGGCGAGAACGTGAACGTCTACAAGTCGGTCAACCTGCGCGGCTGGCAGGCGGACCTCGATCCGTTTGCCCGCAACGGCATCGACGAGGCGATCGTCTCCCCGACCTCCGCCGGCTTCCTCGTCTCCGCCGACGACGTCATCATCAACGGCTTCACCATCGCCGGCGGCGTCACCGGCATCCTGGTCGACGGCGCCGACGACGTGGTGCTGGCGAACAACATCATCTCCGGCCAGGTCGGCCCGGACGGTCCCGCGTCGGGCGACGGCATCTACATCCGCAACAGCAACCGCGCCCAGGTGGTGAGCAACCACATCCACGACGTCGAGGACGACGGCATCCAGGGCGACAACGCGGACAACGCCATCATCAGCGGCAACCGGCTGCGGGACATCGGGCTGGTCGGCATCGCGATGATCCGCCAGTCGGACAACCAGAAGATCATCGGCAACGAGGTGACCAACGCCGGCGGCTTCGGCATCCGGTCCAGCGGCCGCGGCTCGCTGCAGATCGCCGGCAACACGATCACCAATGTCGGCACCGACGGCGACGCCTTCCGCAACGACGGCATCCACGTCGACAACCGCGACGGCGGCAACTTCTCGGCGGGCGGCCTGATCACCGGCAACGTCATCAACGGGGCCTTCGACGCCGGCATCGAGATCGAGGATGTGGACAGCGGGCTGATCGTGGCGGGGAACACCATCAGCAACGCCGCGACCGGCATCTACAACAACGGCTCCAACAACACCACGATCGGCGATCCGGTGGCCGTCAACACCATCACCTCCGTCGGCACCGGCGTGCTGGTCAACCCGAGCTTCGACGTCGATGTCATCGGCAACGTGATCGCCGGCGCCACCATCGGCATCGACCTCGTGAACAGCGGCGACCTGCTGGTCCAGGGCAACCTGGTATACGACGTGACGCACGGTGTCCGGGTCATGGGTCTCGCCGGCGCCCTGTCGGTTCTGGGCAACCTGATCTCCGGCGGCGTGCACGGCATCTACGTCGCCGACGACCTGGACAGCGGCGACAGCGTCACCATCGCCAGCAGCGCCACCGTCACGCAGCAGATCGCGGGCGGGGCCGCGGGCGGCACGGACGGCGACGCGGTCCACTTCGCCGGCGCGATCAATGGCGCCACGGTCACGATCGGCGGCGAGGCGGGCGTCGGCAACGCGCTCTATGCCGGCAACGGATCGTCGGCCAGCGGCACGCTGCACGACGGCATCCATTTCGGCGGTGCGATCACGGACGCGGCGAACGTCCGCATCGGTGCCAACTGGATCCAGATCGTGGCCGGCGGCACCGGCAGCGCCGCGACCGGCATGGGCGACATGGGCGTGCGCTTCGACGGCTTCGTCAACCTCGCCGAGACCGGCTCCCTGCGCATCGACCACAACGTGATCGTCGGCGCGACCGGCAGGGAAGACCGCGGCATCGCCTTCTGGGACGGCATCGGCGGCGACTCGCATGTCATCATCGACGGCAACCTGATCGCGGCCGGCGATGACGGCATCGGCGTGTTCGACACCATCGGCGGCAACCAGAACCAGGCGGTTCGGGGCAACGCGACCCTCGTCATCGCCGACAACCTGATCGGCAGCGCGGCCCAGCGGGTCGGCACCGCCAGCCCCAACGACGGCAACGGCATCGACTTCCAGTCGGTGACGGGTGCCGCCCACGTGGTGATCTCGGGCAACAGCATCTATGCCGACGCCAACGGCATCGAGTTCGACCGTGTGGTCAACACCACCTATGCCGGCCCGGGCGCGGGCGTGGAGATCATCGGCAACCCGGTGATCGACTCGAAGGACGAGAACGGCATCGCCTTCGAGGGCGGGGTCTCCGGCGCGTCGGTGCTGATCGAGGGCAACGGGGTCCACGGCCAGGGCCAGAACGGCATCCGCTTCGGGGCGCTCAGCAACGCCCTGGTGCGGATTCTGGACAACGCCAGCATCCGCGGCCGGCTCGACGGCATCCTGTTCGACGGGTCGATCGCCAACGGTTCGCTGGTCGAGGTCCGGGACAACGACAGCATCGTCGGCGACCAGGACGACGGCATCGACGTCAACCAGTCGCTGGGCGGCACCAGCGTGGTGCGGATCAACGGCAACCACGACATCGTCGGCGGCTCGAGCAACGGCATCGAGTTCGCGGACGTGAACGGGGGCGCGACCGTCGAGATCACCGGCAACAACGACGGCATCACCGCGGACGACAACGGCATCCAGTTCGGCGCGGTGTCCGGCGGTGCGGTGATCGACATCCACGACAACATCATCCGCGCCAATCAGGACAACGGCGATTACGGCAGCGGCATCGCCTTCCTGGGCACCGTGACCGACGCCATCGTCAGCATCGGCGACGGCGGACTCGACGGCGACGCGTCCAACATCATCTCGGTGCTGGCCAACACCCAGACCGGCGACAACGACGCGATCGACGGCATCCGCTTCCACGACGCGGTCGGCAGCGGTGCGCTGATCACTATCGACGGCAACCGGATCGGCTTCACTGCCGACCCGCTGACGGTCGCCGAGATCCCCGACGACGGCATCGAGTTCGCGGGCAGCGTCGGCGGCGATGCGGTGGTCCGGATCACCGACAACCGCATCGAGGCGGCCGGAACCGGCGTGGAGTTCGCCGGCGAGGTCGGCGACAGCGCCGACGTCCTGATCGGCGGCTTCGGCGAGGGCAACGCAATCCGCGGCGACCTGGACGGCGTCGCGTTCCTCGACCGTGTCACCGGCACCAGCCAGGTGCGGATCAGCTGGAACGAGATCCGCGGCGACGACGACGTCGGCGTCCTGTTCGAGGGCGACACCGACAACGTCGGCCATGGCGTCGCGGACATCGCGATCACCAACAACACCATCGTCGGCGGCTACAACGGAATCCGCTTCGACGGCCTGGTCCAGGGTGTCGGCCACGACGTCCTGATCGTCGACAACACGCAGATCGAGGGCGAGACCGGAGACGGCATCCACTTCGAGGAGGGCGTCTCGGTTGCGTCGGTGCGCATCATCGGCAACGACAGCATCGTCGGCGACGACGACGGCATCGAGTTCAACAACCTGGTCGATTACGGCGCCTTCGTCCTCATCGCGGGCAACGACCGGATCGTGGGCGAGACGGACGACGGCATCGCCTTCAACGGCATCTGGGACGAGGACACCGATGTCGTCATCGCCGGCAACGGCTCCATCCTCGGCGGCAACAACGGCGTCCACTTCGCCCCGTGGCCGTACGGCTCCTTCGACCTGCTGTCGCTCTCCGGCGAGACCTGGGCGATCGACGGCGCCGAGGTCACCATCGCCAGCAACACCCTGATCGACGGCGACGCCGGCAACGGCATCTGGGTCGAGGGCGTCCGCGGGTCGGGCCTCGGCCTCGACTCGGACAACCCGAACCTTGCCATCGTCGGCAACGACTCGATCCGGGGCGGCGACAACGGCGTCCTGATCTCGCAGGCCGTTACCGTCGACGTTCTCCTCGACTGGGGCCTCATCGGCCTCGCCCTCAGTGGCTGGGCGGTCGAGAACGCCGAGGTGCTGATCGGCTGGAACGACGAGATCCGCGGCAGGCAGGAGGACGGCATCCAGATCCAGGGCATCCACACCGCAGCGTCGGGCGGCTGCGGGTGCGACAGCCTGGGGGCGGAGACCGAGGTGCGCATCGTCGGCAACGACCGGATCGTCGGCGCCGACAACGGCATCCACCTGGATCGCGGATATGACCTGCTTGCGTTCGTCGCGGGCGATGACCTCTCCGGCCTGCTTTCCGTCCTCGTGGCCGGCGATCTCTCGGGGCTCGCTGCCCTCGACCTGTCCGGGCTCGTCCTGGCCGGCGAGCTGACCGGCATCGCGATCGACCGGGCGGAGGTCGAGATCGGGAGCAACCGGATCATCGCCGGCGCCCACGGGAACGGCGTCCTGGTGCGCGGCGTGATGGGCGAGGGCACCGGTGGGGCCTGGAACCTCGACATCCACGACAACGCGTGGATCCTCGGCGTGCAGAACGGCATCCTGCTCGACCGGGCCTACGGGCTGCTTGGCGAGCTCGACGCCAGCGGCTTCTACGCCCTGCTGGAGGGCTGGGCGATCTTCGATGCCAATGTCCGGATCGCGGACAACGGCACCATCTTCGGTGACGAAGGGGACGGCATCCAGGTCAACGGCGTCTCCGCCGGGGTCACGCCGGGGATCAGCGTCTCGCGCGCCGGTGCGCCGGGCGACGACGCGGGTGCGCCGGCCGAGGGCACGGTGATCACCGATCCGGCGCAGCCGGACCTGCTGATCGCCCGCAACACCACCATCGTCGGCGGGCGGGACGGCATCCATTTCGGCAACGGCTTCAGCCTGGACACCGGGGACGTCACCCTCGACAGTGTCACCACCCTCGGGTCGCTGCCGGACCTCGACTTCGTCTACGGCTACAGCGCCAGCGTGGACGGTGCCCTCGTCGTGATCGACGGCAACGGCGAGGCGACCTACCAGGCCGACCCGGATGCGGCCGGCCCCGCCCAGATCGGCGACCTGTACGATCCGGCGGTTCCGGTGGTGCTGTCCGACCTCGGCTTCGGCGGCGGCATCAGCGGGCTGCGCGGCCAGGTGACCGGCCTGGGCGACGATGGCATCGACTTCGCCGGCGCCATCCGGAGCGGGGCGGTGGCCCAGGTGCAGCGCAACATGATTGTCGGCAGCGGCGACAACGGGATCGAATTCTCCCGTATCGGCAGCCCGTCCGGCAGCCTGCCCGGGGACATCGACTTCGGGCCCGCCAACGTGTTCGTCCACAACAACTTCATCCTCGACAACGGCCAGCGGCTGCCGTCCGGGGATGCGCCGTCGGCGGACCTGTCGGGCCCGCTGACCGGCGCCGGCATCCTGTTCGAGCAGGGCGTCGGCGGCGGAAGCATCGCCGAGGTGTTCCAGAACTACATCGCCGGCAACGGTGGTCCGGGGCTGCAGGTCGGCTTCTCCGGCCTGACGTCGCTGACCGCGGCGGAGGCGGCGTTCTTCTCCGAGTACGGCTACGAATACGACGGTCCCGACGGGCCCGTCTCGGCCTCCGGCCTCCGGGTCGTCCACAACTACCTGCCAGGCGCGGTGGACAGCTTCGGCAACCGGCCGAACGGCAGCTACGCCATCGCCAACTACGCGACCGACGGCAGCTTCCTGCTGGCGCCGGAGAACTGGTTCGGCACCACGGCGCTGGCGGCGGTGGACGCGGCGAACGAGGGCAACGTGTTCTACCTGCCCTACCTCGCCACCGGCGAGGACAGCAACCAGGAGCGGGCTCCGGGCCTGACCGGCCTCTCGCCCTTCGCCTTCCAGCCCGGGGACATCTTCATCCCGGCTGACGGCGGCGCGGTGCTGGACCAGCTCGCCTTCCTGGCGCAGGCCCTGCTGGTCTACATCTCCGGCCAGACGAACCCCGAGCAGGCGCCGGGCGACCGGATCGCCGGCCGCACCGGTCCGGACTCGACCAACACCGCCGACAACCCGTTCGCCAACCCGTACGGCTACCTCGATCCGAACAGCAGCCTTGCCGACCTGGCCCCGGCGGCCGGCGACGCAGGCTGCACCCTCACGCCGGTCGAGGGCGGCTTCCGGCTCAGCTGTGCCGGCGGACCGGGCGGCGTTGCCGGCCTCGCCGGTCTGGCGCCGGCGGCCGGTGGCCAGCAGGGCGGTCCGGCCGGGCCGGCGCTGGATCCGGGCCTGTCGCTGCAGGAGCTGCTGAACATGTGGCTGTTCAACTTCGGCACCCCGCTGGACACCCAGCCGGTGGCCGACCTGGGCACCACGGGTCAGCAGGCGACGCTGACGGTGCCGGGCGACCAGCTCGCGATGCGCTGAGTGCGTCACCGGTCGCCCACGGGGCGCCCGGTGACGGCCGGATCAATGAAAACGGGCTCGCGACCGCCGTCGCGAGCCCGTTTCATTTCGGCCGGTCGGCCGGCGAGCGGCAGACCTCAGCCGGCGGCGCCTGCCTTGAGGTAGGAGAAGGTGTCGCCCAGCCGGCTGAGCTGGTAGGCGCCGGCCAGCACCGGCGGAAAGCGCGGCGGGTTGTCCGGCCCCTGGCAGGTGGGCAGGCATTCCACCAGCGTGTCGTGATTGGGGCCCAGGAAACAGGGGATCGAGTAGCGGTGGCGGCCCGGATCCCGCGTCTTCACCCGGTGCTGGGTGGACCGGAAGCGGTCGTTCGACCAGCGCATCATCAGGTCGCCGATGTTGACGACGAAGGTGTCCGCCTTCGGCGGCGCCTGCACCCACTCGCCGGCCGCGTTCAGCAGCTCGAGACCGCCGCAGTCGTCCTGCCACAGGATGGTGTAGCACTCGTAGTCGGAGTGGGCGTTGATGCCGTAGGCGGCGCGATCCCGCTCCGACTCCGCTGCCGGATAGCGCAGCAGCCGCATCAGCGCCAGCGGATGGGTCATCCGGCTGGTGAAGAAGTCCTCCGGCATGTCGAGGGCGAGCGCGAAGCCGCGGGCGAGCCGGTTCGAGAGCGCCAGCATCGCCGCGAGATATTCCTCGATCGCCGCCCGCAGGCCGGCGGGACGCCGGGGCCACTGGTTCGGCCCGTAGAACTGCGGGCCCGCCTTGGCCAGCGGATGGTCCTCGGCGTACTCGACGCCGAAGTCGATCGCCTCGCGCGGCTCATGGCCGGCGGCGGGGTCCAGCAGCTCCTCGTTCACCGGCACGTAGCCGCGATGGTTGCGGGAGTTGCGGATGTGGACGGCGTTCTTCTCCTCCACCGGCAGAGCGAAGAAGGCCTCCGCGGCGTTGAGCGCCGCGTCGATGGTCGCCTGCGGCACGCCGTGGTTGCTGATGTAGAAGAAGCCGATGTCCTCGCAGGCGCGGCCGATCTGCTCGGCGACCGCCCGGCGCTGGGCCAGCGCCGGCGAATCCAGGCCCGCGATGTCGATGATGGGCACCATTTCAGCCATCCTGCCGTGCTCCGCCGGTCCGCCCGTAGGTGGGATCGAGCCTGGACGCGAGATAGTCGCCGAACAGCACCGGCGGGTACCGCGCCGGCCGGTCGGGCCCGACGCAGCGCGCGAGCGGGGCGATGGTGACGTCCGGGTTGGGGTCGAAGAAGAAGGCGATGGAATGCCGCTGTTCCGGGCTGGTCGAGATCACCCGGTGCGGCGTCGCCACGTAGAGGTCATTGCTCGCCCGCATCAGGCATTCGCCGATGTTGCACACGAAGCTGCCGGGGATCACCGGCACCGGCACCCAGGCGCCGTCGCGGCGGCGCACCTCGAGCCCGCCGCCGTCGAGCTGGGTCAGCAGCGTCAGCGCGCCATAGTCGGTGTGCTCGCCCGCCCCGATCCGGTCGGTGTCGCCGGGCCGGCGGTCGAGGGCCTGCGGCGGATAGCGCAGCAGGCGCAGCGTCGCCGACGGCCGCTCCATCCAGGGCCGGAACCGGTCCTCCGGCTCGCCCAGGTCGCGGGCGAAGGCGGACAGCAGCAGCAGGCCCAGCTCCGTGGCCTGCGCGAAATGGTCCAGGATCGCCTCGCGCCAGCCCGGCAGGTCCGGCCACAGGTTGACGCCGCGGAACCGCTTGCCGGCGACGACCTCCGGGTCGTCCGGCGCGAGGTCGAGGCCGATGTTGAACGCTTCCTTCTGGTCGGCGGGCCGGGCGAGGTTCAGCGTCTCGCCCTGCAGCCGGACATAGCCGCGGTTGTGCGGCGACCGGTCGATGGACAGCGCCATCTTCTCGTCCAGCGGCAGGGCGAAGAACGCCCGCGCTGCCGCCCCGGCCGCCTGCAGGGTCTCTGCCGGAACCCCGTGCCCGGTGACGACGAAGAAGCCGATCCGGCGGCAGGCCTCGCCAATGGCCGCCACCGCCGGCGCGGCGGCGGCGCCGCCGGCGCGCAGTCCCGTCAGGTCGATGACCGGGATGTCGTCCGGCACAGCCGCCGCTTCGGCGGCGAGGCTCATTCGGCTGCCTCCTGGCGGAATGGCTGCGACTCGAGCACGCGCGCCCGGACCCACTCCAGCGCGGTGATCGGCGGATAGAGCGCCGGACCGCAGTTCGGCAGGCACTCGACCACCGTCTCCGGATTGGCGTTGACAAAGAAGGGGATGCTGGTGCGGTCGGCCTTCGACCGGTTGATCGCCCGGTGCGGGGTGGAGCGGTAGAGGTCGTTGGTCCACCGCTGCATCAGGTTGGCGATGTTGATGACGAAGGTGCCGGGGATCGGCGGCGCCTGGATCCAGGTCCCGTCCAGCCGGTGCACCTCCAGGCCGCCGTTCATGTCCTGCCACAGGATGGTGAAGGCGTCATAGTCGGTATGCTCGCCGATCCCGATTCCGTCGGTGCTGCCGTTCTCCGGCTGCGGCGGATAGTGCAGCAGCCGCAGCCAGCCCGCGGCCCAGTCGAACTTGGGCAGGAAGTATTCCTTCTCGAGCTCGAGGGCGAGGGCGAAGCCGCGCAGCAGGTCCATGGACAACCCGAGCATGGCGCCGTAGTAGCGCTCCACCACCGGCCGCAGCGACGGCATCGCCGGCGGCCACTGGTTCGGGCCGTAGAAGCCGGCGTCCGGCTCCATCCCCGGCCGCGGCTCGCGGCCGAAGTCCAGCGCCTCGTGCCAGTCGCGGCCGTGGCCGGGGTTGTGCTCCTCGGCCGCGAGCGGGACATAGCCGCGGAAGTGCGGGGAGTTGGTGCTGGCGATCGCCATCTTGTCGGCCAGCGGCAGGGCGAAGAAGGCGCGCGACGCCGCCACCAGCTCCTGGATCAGCGCCTCGTCCACGCCATGGTTGCGGATGTAGAAGAAGCCGATCGTGCGGCAGGCACGGTCGATCTCGCGGGCTACCGCCCGGCGCTCTTCGATGGCTCCGGACCTCAGCCCGGCGATGTCGATGACCGGCACGCTGCCGGGCAGCTCTGCACCCATCGGCTCAAACTCCCCCGATCCCACGCCCTGGATGGTGCGCGGGGCGCCCAGGGACGAACCGCGGCTCCGGTCGTCCGCGACCGGCCGCTCCGCTCGTCGGGCACCCGCACTCTCGGCGCAGATCAGCAAACGCCGCGCCGGTTGGCAATCCATTGCATCGTCCAGGAGGGTGGCATATGCGTTGCTTTCGAGTGCGGCAGTCGTCGCGACAGGGGGGAACCGACATGACTCCACGCAAGCTCATCGGCACCGCAGTGGCTGCCGCCATTGCCGGCACCGCGGCCGGCGCCCACGCGCAGGTGACGCTGGACGGCGATCCGAAGGTCGCCTTCCTCTACTACTCCGCCACCAACGACGGCGGGTGGACCCAGGCGCTCGACCGGGGGCGCCTCCGGATGCAGGAGGCTCTCGGCATGGAGGCCGCCTACGTCGAGAACGTGGAGGAGACCAGCGAGGCGGTGCGCCAGGCCGCCGAAATCTTCATCAGCCGGGGCTACAACATCATCATCGGCACCAGCTACGGCTTCGGCGACGGGCTGAAGGAGCTGGCGGCCGAATATCCCGACATCGCCTTCCTCAACGTCGCCGGCGAGACCGAGGCGCCGAACCTCGAGACGTTCTACGCACGCACCTACCAGCCGTGGTACCTGGCCGGCATGGCCGCGGGGGCGATGACGGAGACCGGCACGATCGGCATCGTCGCCGGCTTCCCCGTCTCGGTGGTCAACTGGGACATCAACGCCTTCGCCCGCGGCGCGCAGGCGATGAACCCGGACGTGGAGGTGATCGTCACCTTCCTCAACACCTGGTACGACCCGGTGAAGGAGCGGCAGGCGGCCACCGCGATCCTGGAGCAGGGCGCCGACGTGCTCGCCACCAACATGGCCTCGACCGCGCCCGTCGTGGCGGCCGAGGAGGCCGGCGTCTGGTCGATCGGCTTCCAGAACGACATGAGCGCAGCCGCCCCGACGAAGCATCTCACCTCGGTGGTGTTCAACTGGGAGACGTATTTCATCCCGGTGATCGAGACGATCGCCGCCGGAAACTGGACCAGCCGCGGGCTGCCGCTGGTCGGGCTCGAGTACGGCACCGCGGACATCACGCCGCTGAACGCGGCCGTGCCCGCCGAGGTGGTCGAGCGGATCAACGCCACCCGCCAGGCCTTCGCCGAAGGCACCGCCACGCCCTATGACGGACCGGTGGTGAAGCAGGATGGGACGGAGGTCGTCGGGGCCGGCGAGTCCATCGATGACGCCGGGCTCTGGGGCATGGACTATCTGGTCCAGGGCATCACCGGCTCCGTTCCGGAGTGACCGCCGCACTGCCGCGGGCAGTCAGTCCCGGCGACGCCCGCTCCGCCATCTCCATTTCCGGCGCCTGGAAGGCGTTCGACGGCCGGCCCGCGCTGAAAGGCGCCTCGCTCGAGGTCGCCTACGGCGAGGTGCATGCGCTGCTCGGCGAGAACGGCGCCGGGAAATCGACGCTGATGAACCTGGTCTGCGGGCTCTACGCCGCGGACGCCGGCCGGATCGAGATCGACGGCCGGCCGTTCGCGGAGACGGGCCCGCTCGCCGCGGCGCGTCACGGCGTCGGCATGGTGCACCAGCACTTCAAGCTGATTCCGCGGTTCACGGTTGCCGAGAACATCCTGGTGGCCCGCGCCGGTGCGTCCGCACCCGCGCGCCGGGCCGACGCCGCCCGGCGCATCGCCGAGGTCGCCCAGTCCCTCGGCTTCGCCATCGATCCGCACGCGCGGGTCGGCGACCTGTCGGTGGCCGAGCGCCAGCGGGTCGAGATCCTGCGCCTGCTGCTGCTCGACGCACGCATCCTGATCCTGGACGAGCCGACGGCCGTGCTGACGGATGCGGAAGCGGATGCGGTGCTGGGCCTGCTTCGGCGGCTGGCGGCGGAGGGCAGGGCGGTGGTGCTGATCACCCACCGCATGCGCGAGGTGCAGCGCTATGCCGACCGCGTCACCGTGATGCGTGGCGGCGAGACGGTGCTGGCCGGTGCGCCCTGCGCCGAATGCGACCAGGGCCGGCTCGCCGACCTGATGGTGGGGCAGGCGGTGCATGCGGCGACGCCGCGCGTCCGCAGTGCGGACGGCTCCGGGCAGCGGGTGCGGCTGGATGCGGTCGAGATCAGCGTCCACCGTCCGGACGGCACGCCCGCCGTGGACCAGGTGAGCCTCACGCTGCGCGCGGGCGAGATCGTGGGCATCGCCGGGGTCGGCGGCAACGGACAGGACGCGCTGGTCGAGGCGCTGTACGGCCTCGCACCCATCTCCGGCGGCACTCTCAGCCTCGACGGGGCGCGGATCGAGCATGCGCCGATCGGGGCGCGCCGGGCGCGCGGGCTCCGCATCATCCCGGCCGACCGCAACGACTTCGCGCTCATCCCCGCGTTCCGCGCGTACGAGAACCTGGCGCTGACCGAGGTGCCCCGCGGCGGCTTCGGCTTCTGGCTGGGGCTGCGGCGCGGCCGGATGATCGCCGAGGCGGAGGCGGCGATGGCCGAGCGGGCGGTGGTGGGCGGTACGCCGCGCACGCCGACCCGGCTGCTCTCCGGCGGCAACGCGCAGAAGCTGCTGCTCGCCCGCGAGCTCAAGACCGCCGCCGGCGACGCGTCGGTGCTGATCGCGCACTCGCCCACCCGAGGCCTCGACGTTGCCGCCTGCCAGGCGGTACACCAGGCGCTGTTCGACCTCGCGGCCACCGGCGGCGCCTGCCTGCTCGTCAGCGAGGACCTGGACGAGGTGATGGCGCTCTCCGACCGGATCGGCGTGATGTCGCGCGGCCGGCTGGCCGGGCCGTTCCCCCGCGCGGAGATCGACAGGGCGCGCATCGGCGCGTTGATGCTCGGCCATGGCTGACCGGCTCACCCTCACCGCGCGCCAGCATGTTCCGCCGGCGCGGCAGGCCGCCGTGCTCGCGCTCGGGATCCTGCTTGGCCTCGCCCTCGCCACGGTGGTGCTGACGCTGAGCGGCGTCGGGCCTTCGGCGATCATCGACGAGTTCGTGCTCTACGTCTTCACCACCCAGAGCGGTCTCACCCAGGCGCTCACCCGGGCGGTGGCGCTGTGGCTGGTCGGGCTGGCCGCGGTGTTCGCGCTCAAGCTCCGCTTCTGGAACATCGGGGTCGATGGCCAGGCGTGGATAGGCGCGATCGCGGCGAGCTGGGTGGCCATCGACGACATCGGGCCGCCGTCGATCCGGCTGGTGCTGATGCTCGTCGCCGGCGCCGTCGGCGGGATGCTGTGGATCGGCGTGCCGGCGCTGCTGAAGCTCAGGCTCGGGGTCAGCGAGGTCGTCTCCACCCTGATGCTCACCTATGTCGGCTTCCAGGCCGCCCAGCAGTTGCTCTACGGCCCGTGGCGCGACCCGAACACCGGCTTCCCGATCTCCCCCGTGTTCGATGACCCGGTGGAGCGGCTGGCGCGGATCGGCTTCGGCCACATCCACCAGGGCATCTGGATCGCGCTCGCCGCCGCCCTCGCCGCGGTCGCGCTGCTGCAGCTCAGCCGCTTCGGCTTCTACGCCGCGGCCGTCGGCCAGAGCCCCCGGGCCGCGCGGGCGGCCGGCATTCCCGTCGCCGCCACCATCCTGATCGGGGTCGGGCTGTCGGGCGCGCTCGCCGGGCTCGCCGGTGCGGTGATCGTCGCCGGGCAGGAGTTCCGGCTCACCCAGCACATCGCCGGCGACCTTACCTTCAGCGCGATCCTGATCGCGCTGCTCGCCCGCCTCACGCCGCTTGCGGTGCTGCCGGTGGGCCTGGTGATCGCCGGCATCTACGTCTCGGGCGATGCGCTCAAGGCCTTCTACCAGCTCCCGCTCGCCGTGATCCAGGTGCTGGAGGCGGTGATCCTGCTCAGCGTCGTGATCCTCGACTTCTTCGCCCGCTACCAGCTCCGGCTGGCGCGGCCGACCGTTGCCCGGAGCTGAGGGGAGCGGCCATGGAGTTCGTCGTCAACTGGCTCGCCGCGACGCCCGGGCACGCGACGCCGCTGCTGCTCGCCGCGCTCGGGCTCATCATCAACGAGCGGGCAGGCGTGCTGAACCTGGGCTCCGAGGGCATGATGCTGTGCGGCGCCTTCGCGGGCGCCGCCGCAGCGCTCGCCACCGGCTCGCCCTGGCCCGGGCTTGCGGCGGCGATGGCCGGCGGCGCGGCGCTGGCGGCGATCTTCGCGGTGGCCGTGGTCGTGTTCCGGACGGAGCAGGTGGTGACGGGGCTGATCATGGTCGCGCTCGGCGCCGGGCTCACCGGGCTCCTCGGTCGCGACCTCACCAACCAGACGCTGCCCGGGTTGCGGCGGCTCGACCTCGGGCCGCTCTCCGAGATCCCGGTTATCGGTCCGATCCTGTTCCGTCAGGATCCGGCCGCCTATCTCGCCGTCGCCCTCGCGATCGGACTCTCGGTGTGGCTGGTGCGGTCGCGGGCGGGCCTCCGGCTGTGCGCGGTGGGCGAGGATCCGGCGGCGGCGGACGCCCTCGGCCTCAACGTCCAGCGCCAGCGGATGCTGGCGGTGATCGCCGGCGGCGCGCTCTGCGGCCTCGGCGGCGGCTATCTGGCGCTGGTCAGCTCGCAGGTGTGGGTGGAGGGCATGACCCAGGGGCGCGGCTGGATCGCGGTCGGCCTCGTGATCTTCGCGCGCTGGCGGCCCTTGCTGGCGCTCGCCGGCGCGTTGCTGTTCGGCGCGATCGAGGCGATGATCCCGCGGGTGCAGGCTGTCGGCGCGGCGGTGCCGGTCTATCTGATGACCATGCTGCCCTATCTGGCGACGCTCGCCGTGCTGGTGCTGGCGGCGCTCCGCCGCCGCCGCGACGACGAGCCGGCCGCGCTCGGCCAGCCCTATCTGCGCCAGGACCGGCACTGACGCCTGGCGCCTTTTCGCGGGCCGCCCGGGAACGTCCGCCCGCACCGCCGGTTCGCCCGACGCGGCCGTCGCCGACGCCGCCCGTGCGTTCGTTGAGGGGAGACCGGGTCATGAAGCAGGCTTCGACCGTCGTCCTTGCCGTCGCCGCGATGCTCGGCGCCGGTGCGTCCTCCGCGCTTGCCCAGGCCGGGCCGGGCGCGGCGGGCGACTGGGTGGCGCTGTCCGGCACCGTGGTCGCCGTGGACCGTGACGGCGAGGAGTTCCGCGTCGGCCATGGCGACCTGGAGATCGAGGTGGAGATGGACGACTGGTCCGTCCACGGCACCCAGGCGGTCGCCGTGGGCGACGTGGTCACTGTCATCGGGCGTTCGGACGACGACCTGTTCGAGGACCGGTCGCTGGAGGCGACGTCGGTCTACGTTGCCCGGCTGCAGGACTATGCCTATCGCGACCCCCGCCACCCCGATCCCTACGCAGCCGGCGAGGGCGGGCCAGTGGCGGATCCGGGCGCAGGGGGCGACTGGCTGCGGGTCACGGGGACGTTGGCGGCGGTGGGCGAGGGCGAGCTCAGCCTGACGACCGGCGGCACCACGGTGCGGGTGGACGTGCGCGGCAGCGCGGGGCAGCCGGTGGGGGCGGGCGACCGCGTCGTCGTGACCGGCATGCTCGACGGCGCCGGGCTGTTCCGGCACCACGGCATCGTCGCGCGGTCGGTGGAGCCGCTGCCCGCAGGGCAGCCCTGATCTGCCCGGCGACCTTGGTCAGCCCTCGATCCGGATCGGGGGCAGCAGCAGCACCGCATCGGGCCGGGCAAGCAGGTCCAGCAGCTCCGGCCAGCCGGCGAGGGGCGGCGGCAGCGCGATCTCGACCGACACCGCCGCCTCCGGCTCCTCGAACAGCGCGAGCAGCTCCTCCAGCGGCGTCCGCAGCGGCGGCATGATGCGGACGTCGAGCGGCGCGTCGGGCGCGAGCCCGAGCAGCGTCCGCACCTCCGCCAGCGCCTCCCCGGGGCCGCCGAGGGCATCGACCAGACCGCGCTCGAGCGCGTCGGCGCCGGACCAGATCCGGCCGCCGGCGATCGCCTCCATCGCCGCGAACGACATGCCCCGCCCGGCGGCCGCCTTCTCGACGAAGTCGCGGTAGATGCGGTCCAGCGTGGCGTTCAGCGCCTGCCACTGCGCCGGGGTGTAGGGCCGCGTGAAGCTGAACATGCCGGCGTTCTGCGCCGACTCCACCCGGTCCCAGGTGATGCCCAGATGGCGGGTGGCGGCGTCGATCACCGCCTTGCCGGCAAACACCCCGATCGAGCCGGTGATGGTGCCGGACTGGGCGACGATGCGGTCGGCCGCCATGGCGATGAAGTAGCCGCCGGAGGCCGCGACATTGCCCATGCTTGCCACCACCGGCTTGCCCGCCTCGCGCAGGCGGACGACCTGGCGCCAGATCTCGTCGGACGCGGTATAGGAGCCGCCGGGGCTGTCGATGCGGAGGACGACGGCGTCCACCGTGTCGTCTTCCAGCGCCGCGGCGAGGGCGAAACCCACGTTGTCCGGCGCGACCGCCGCGGTGTCGTAGGGATCGCCGGCCGCATCAACCACCGGACCCGTCGCCTGGATCCAGGCGACGGTCGCCGCCGGCGACGGCGCGGGCTCGGTTGCGGCGATGTAGGTCCGCACCCCCGTCAGGGCCGCGCCCGGGTGGCGCTCCTCGATCGCCGCGAGGAACTCGTCCCGGTAGCCCAGCCGGTCCACCAGGCCTGCGTCCAGCGCCGCCTGCGCCGACAGCGGCGGGGCGTCCATGATGGTCTGCACCGCGCCGGGGTCGAGGCCGCGGCCGCCCGCAATGCCGGCGTTGATGGTCGCCTGCATGCTGTCCACCACCCGCTGCAGCGACTCGCGCGCCGGCGCGCTGAAGCCGCTGCGGGTGAAGGTCTCGACGGCGCTCTTGTATTCCTCGCGCGCCGCCATCTGCACCTCGACGTCGATCGCGTCCAGGGTGCCGGCGACGAAGGGCGCTTCCAGCGACAGCCCGATCAGGTTGAGGTCGCCCGACGGCATCAGCCAGATCTCGTTTGCGGCGCTGGCGAGGAAGTAGTCGATGGTGCCCGGGCTCATCGCGCCGAAGCCGGCGGCGTAGGCGTAGACCGGCTTGCCGGCGGCGACGACGGCCGCGATGCCGGCGCGCACGTCCTCGGCGGTGGCGAGCTGCAGCGGGCTGTTGCCGAGCGTGATGGTGACCGCCTCGACTGCGGGGTCGGCCGCCGCCCGGCGCAGCGCCTCGACCAGCGGACGGACCGGCAGCCCCGGCGGCTCGCCCCCCAGCAGGCCCAGGCCCGGCTCGGCCCGCTCGACCACGCCCGGCTCCACGTCGACCGTCAGGACCAGCGGCCCCTCCGGCAGGGTCGGCGTCATGTCGAGCCGGGCAAGGGCGACCAGCGCGACCACGCCGCTGCAGAGCGTGAGGACGCCGAGGCCGGCAAATCCCCACAGCAGCAGCCCGCCGAGGGTCCGCCAGAAGCCGTTGCGCCTGCGGGCGGGCGGCGGCGCAGGCCGCGATGCGGGATCGGCACCCTCCTGCCAGGGTGCGGTCAAACGCGGCCCTCCAGATGGCCGCACTGGGCCCGGTGGCGCAGCAGGTGGTCGAGCAGCACGCAGGCCATCATCGCCTCGCCGACCGGAACGGCACGGATGCCGACGCACGGGTCATGGCGGCCCTTGGTCCGGATCTCGGTCTCGGTGCCGTCACGGGTGATCGTCCGCCGCGGTGTGAGGATCGAGCTGGTCGGCTTCACAGCGAAACGCACCACGACCGGCTGGCCGGTCGAGATGCCGCCGAGGATGCCGCCGGCGTGGTTGGAGAGGAACCGCGGCCGGCCGTCGTTGCCGGCGCGCATCTCGTCGGCGTTCTCCTCGCCCCGGAGCCGCGCCGCGGCGAAGCCGGAGCCGATCTCGACCCCCTTCACCGCGTTGATGCTCATCATCGCCTTGGCGAGGTCGGCGTCGAGCTTGTCGTAGATGGGCGCGCCCAGCCCGGGCGGAACGCCCTCGGCCACCACCTCGATGACGGCGCCGACCGAGGAGCCGGACTTGCGGACGTCGTCGAGATAGTCGGCCCAGCGGGCGGCCATCTCGGCATCCGGACACCAGAACGGGTTGCGTTCCACCTCCGCCCAGTCCCAGCGCGCACGGTCCACTTCGTGCTCGCCGACCTGGACCAGCGCGCCGCGGATGGTGAGGTTCCCCCCGAGGAGCTCGGCCAGCACCCGCCGCGCGACGCCGCCGGCCGCGACCCGCATCGCCGTCTCCCGCGCCGACGAGCGGCCGCCGCCGCGGTAGTCGCGGATGCCGTACTTGGCGTCGTAGGTGTAGTCGGCGTGACCGGGGCGGTAGCTGTCCCTGATCTCGGAATAGTCCTTCGACCGCTGGTCGTGGTTCTCGATCAGCAGGCCGATCGGCGTGCCGGTGGTGAGCCCCTCGAACACGCCGGAGAGGATCTTCACCCGGTCCGGCTCCTGCCGCTGGGTGGTGAAGCGCGACTGGCCCGGCCGCCGCCGGTCGAGCCAGACCTGGATGTCGGCCTCGCTGAGCGGGATCCGCGGCGGCGTCCCGTCGATGACGCAGCCGATCGCCGGGCCGTGGCTTTCGCCCCAGGTGGTGAAGCGGAACAGGTGGCCGAAGCCGTTGGCCGACATCTAGGCGTTCCCGTGGCCGCGCGCCGGCCTCACGCCTTGCTCAGCCCCTGCAGCAGCTCGGCCACCGCGGCCGCCTGGTCCACCGCCACCATGCCGACGGTATGATAGCCGGCGTCCACGTGATGCACCTCGCCGGTGACCGCGGCGCCCATGTCGGAGAGGAGGTACAGGCCGGCATTGCCGACCTGCTCGATGGTCACGTTGCGGCGCAGCGGCGCATTCAGCTCGTTCCAACGCAGGATGTAGCGGAAGTCGCCGATGCCGGAAGCCGCCAGCGTCTTGATCGGACCGGCGGAGATGGCGTTCACGCGGATCTTCTTCGGCCCCATGTCCATGGCCAGATACTTCACGCTGGTCTCCAGCGCGGCCTTGGCGACGCCCATCACGTTGTAGTGCGGCACGACCTTTTCGGCGCCGTAGTAGGAGAGGGTGAGCAGCGAGCCGCCATTGGGCATCAGCTCCTCCGCCCGCTTGGCAACGGCGGTGAAGGAATAGACGCTGATGTTCATGGTCAGCAGGAAGTTGTCGAGCGTGGTGTCAACGAAGCGGCCGCGCAGCTCTTCCTTGTTGGAATAGCCGATGGCGTGGACCACGAAGTCCAGCGTGCCCCAGCGCTCCTTGATCGCGTCGAAGGTAGCGTCGATGGAGGCCATGTCGGACACGTCGCAGGAAATGAGGAAATCCGAGCCAACCGATTCCGCGAGCGGACGCACGCGGCGCTCAAGGGCCTCGCCCTGGTAGCTGAAGGCCAGCTCGGCACCCTGGTCGGCCAGGGCCTTGGTGATACCCCAAGCCAGGGAGCGATCATTGGCGACGCCCATGATCAGGCCACGCTTGCCTGCCATCAGACCTGTCATTGTCGTGTGTCTCCGTTTTCAAGTTCGGACGTTGCCGCGTCAATGGCATGGCGGGCAAGCGGCGGTCAACTGAGCGTTTCTGCCTTCCGCAGCGTCTCGAGCCGCAATGCCGCATTCAGCTGGGCACCGAGCACCAGGCCAATACCCAGGACATAAAAGAACAGAAGGGTGATGATGATCCCTGCAAGGCTGCCGTAGGTCACATTGTACGAGCCCATCATGCCGAGCGCCTTCGGCAGCAGCTGGGTGGCGGCGATCCAGATGACGGCGGTGAGCAGCGCGCCCGGCCAATGGCGCGCGGGCAGCACCTCGCGCGGGGTGAGCGCCCGGAAGATGCCGTACAGGCC
>ERZ777003.2563-NODE-2563-length-20591-cov-11.348656_pt1 | contig 20591 bp, 16 predicted proteins | sample MGYA00374956_ERZ777003 | MGnify/ENA primary metagenome ERZ777003 (study PRJEB29302, sample SAMN06268252) | bioreactor metagenome | isolation source: Joint BioEnergy Institute, California, USA | place: USA:Joint BioEnergy Institute, California, USA | collected... | reverse complement strand
AGGCAAAGCGCCAGCGCGCGAAGAGAAGCGCGGCTGTGCGCGCCGCCGTGCGTGCGAGGAGCGCGGACGCCGTGCGCTGACGCGGCGCGCATCACGAAGGGCGGCGTCTCGCGTCTGGGGGACCCGCGCACGCAGGATGGGGGCGGCTCCGGCCGCCCCCATCCATGTCTTGAGGCCGGTCGCTCCACGACGACGTCGGGGCAGGGCCATGATGGCCCTGCCCCGAACATGTCGCGCCGCGTGCCCCCGATGCCAGACACACCATAAAGTCGGCCAACGGGCCCGTCAACCCGCGCGCCGGACCGCCGCGCGTACGATGTCGGCCATGCGCATCCTCGTGATCGAGGACGAGACGGCGATCGCGGACTTCGTCCAGCGGGGCCTGCAGGCGGAGGGGTATGCGGTCGCGGTCGCCTCCGATGGGATCGAGGGCGAGCGCCGCGCGTTGCATGAGGACGTCGACCTCGTGATCCTCGACGTGATGCTGCCCGGCCGCGACGGCCTCGAGGTGCTCGCCTCGATCCGCCGCGTCAAGCCGGAGCTGCCGGTCGTGATGCTCAGCGCCCGCGCGACCGTGGACGACCGCGTCGCCGGCCTCGACGGCGGCGCGACCGACTACGTCACCAAGCCGTTCTCGTTCGACGAGCTCGCCGCGCGCGTGCGGGCCCACTTGCGCCGGCCGCGCCAGCGCGACGCCACGACGCTGTCGGCCGCCGGCATCGAGCTCGACCTGCTCAGCCGCAAGGTCAGGCGCGACGGCGTCGAGCTGCGGCTGTCGGCGCGCGAGTTCGATCTGCTCGCCTACTTCCTGCGCCACCCTGACCAGGCGCTGTCGCGCCAGCAGATCCTCAGCGCCGTGTGGGGGTACGACTTCGACCCGGGCACGAACGTCGTCGAGGTCTACATCCGCTACCTGCGCCGCAAGCTGGAGCTGCCCGGCAAGCCGGCGCCGATCGACACCCTGCGGTCGGTGGGCTACCGCCTGACGACGAGGTCCTGACGGTGCGGGGAGCCGCCGACCCGGGCTCCCGTTGGCGGTGGTGGCGCGGCCTGCGCGCGCGGCTGGCGATGTCGATCGCGTTGATCCTCGTCGCCGCGCTCGGGACCGCCTTCGTCGCGACCTACCGCGGCACCGGCAGCGAGGTCCGCGCCCAGATCGACGACGACCTGCGCGAGGAGGCCGTCGCGCTCGAGGAGCGGATCCCGTGGACGAACGTCAGGCCCGAGCGGATCGCCCGCCGGGCGACGAGGTTCGTCCAGGAGCGGACGAGCTTCGGCGCGACCCCGCGCCTCTACATGGTCCGCATCAGGGGCGGCGGCACCGTCTCCAACCTGCCCGAGCTCAACCCGGACGAGGGCGACCTCGCCGTCGACCGCTCGGTCGCCGGCCCGCGGCGCGAGAGCGACGAGGCGCGGGCGCTGCGCGCCGCCAGGCTCGGCTACTCGACGGTGACGATCGGCGACGAGCCGCTGCGGCTCTACTTCACGCCGGTCGTGCGCGGGGGCAGGCAGGTCGCCGAGATCGGCGTCGGCGAGTTCGCCGCCGCCGTCGGCCGGGCGCAGAGCGGCGTCGCGCGCACGTTCCTGATCGCCGGCACCGTCACGCTCGTCGCGGCGATCCTGCTCGGCTTCGCGTTCGCCACGCGGCTGTCGCGCCCGCTGCGCAGGATGGCGAGCACCGCGGCGGAGGTGACCGCCGGCGACCTGTCGCAGCGGATCGGCTCGACGGGCGCGCGCGACGAGGTGCGCGTGCTGGCCGACGCGTTCGACCGCATGCTCGACCGCCTCGAGGACGCCTTCGCCCGCCAGCGCCGCTTCGTCGCCGACGCCTCCCACGAGCTGCGCACGCCGCTGACGGTGATCCGCGGCCAGCTCGAGGTGCTCGCCCGCCAGCCGACGGTCACGACCGAGGACGTCGCCCACGTCGACGAGGTCGTCCGCACCGAGGTGCTGCGGATGGAGCGGCTCGTCGAGGACCTGCTCCTGCTCGCCCGCGCCGACGAGGGCGAGCTCGTGCGGGCGGCGCCGCTGGAGCTGGCGCCGTTCGTGACCGAGCTGTTCGACGCGCTGACGCTGACGGCCGACCGCCGCTTCGAGCTCGGCCCCGTCCCGGCCGGGACGCTCGTCGCCGACGAGGACCGGATCGCCCAGGTCGTGCGCAACCTCGCCCGCAACGCGATCGAGCACACCGGCCCCGGCGGGCTCGTGCGGCTGACGGCCAGGCCGGTCGGCCGCGGCCGCGTCGAGATCGCGATCGAGGACGACGGCCCCGGCATCCCCGAGGACCAGCGCGACCGCATCTTCGACCGCTTCCACCGCACCGACAGCGCCCGCGCCCGCCGCGAGGGCGGCGCCGGCCTCGGCCTCGCGATCGCCCGCGCGATCGTCGAGGCCCACGGCGGCCGCATCTCCGCGGGCGCCTCGCCCGAGGGCGGCGCGCGCGTCGCGTTCGTGCTGCCGGGGTTCCGGGCGGTGGCGGCGCACCGGCACCGTGCTCGATCTTCGAGTTAACGAGAATTGACGATGGTCGAAAGCGCTTGAAATCCATCCCCCGAGCATGCTACGTTGACGCCGCTTGGGGGTCGCGCACCAGCCGATGTTCGGGCTGGGTTTGTACGTTGATTGAATTTCGGGGGTCGTCCGGACGCGCCTGGGGCTTTGCCAAGGCGTGCGGCCAGGGATTCGATGACGCGCAAATGGGCGTGACGTCCGGCATGTTGTTCACCGCGGTGGAGCACGTCATGAACAACAAGGAGGACTCAATGAAGCTCTTCAAGCGCGGCATGTTCGCCGCCCTGATGGCGGCCGCCGCCACGGCGCTGCTCGCGAGCTCGGCGTCGGCGACGATCTCGCCGGTCCCGTACAGCACCTCATCGGGGACGGGCAGCTTCGACACGACGTCGATACTCGGTCCGGGTCACTGCGACCTCGCGAACATCACCGGCAGCGCGTCCACAAGCTCGAGCGCGACGGTGACCTCCTTCACGGTCACCGGGTGCAGCGGCGTCATCACCGGCGCCTGGCAGACGGGCAGCATCTCGATCTCGTCTCCCCCCGGGAGCGCCAGCGCGGACATAGTGCTCGGCATCAGGAACATCCTCGGTGCCAGCTGCGAGTACGCTGGCACGTTCACCGGTGCGGCGTCGGGGACCGACACGCAGAGGGTCAGCGGCACGGCCAGGCTGACGTCGGGCGGCATACTGTGCACCGGCACCGCGAACGCGAGCCTGACGGTCACGTTCCCGGGCGCGACCATAAGCTGAGCGCATTGCGCACGAGCTGAAGTCGTTGTCGGGAGGGCCGCGCCAGCACGGCGCGGCCCTCCGTCCGTCTACCGGCGGGCTCGGCCCGGGGCGTCGCGCTCCGGGTTCCTTCACGCTCGAACCTCGGCCTCAGCCCGCGAGACCGCCTGCGGCGCGCTGCTGCGCGCCGCCAACATGAACGCTGGCATTTGCGTTTCCCCGCTGCGGCGCTGTAGTCTCGGAACGCCAAAGTTTGCAAAGGGAGCTGGGGGCGCCAGCGATGGTCGCGAAGGGCGTCCGCAGGCTCCGATTGCGAGGAGAGGATGGATGATGAGCGCACGCACACGCCGTCGGCGCCTCGCCGCGGCTGTCGTGGGCGTCGGAATCGGCGCCATCGCGGCCGGGCCGCCGGCGTTGGCGGCTGACCGCGCCTATGAGTTGGTATCACCGCCGAGAAGCGCGCCCCGAGTGCTCCCGGGCACGGGTGGGTCGACGCCGGATGGCGACGTGGCCTGCTTCGACGCGGAGGACACGGTCGCGGGGAGCCAGGTCAACGGGATCCTCGTCGGCGACGGTTTCTGCTCGTGGCGGACATCGTCCGGGTGGGAGACCAAGTGGGTCACTGGACCTGCGGTCGCGAATCCAGTCGGCACGTACGGCTCCGCGATCTTCTTCGTCTCGCCCGACGGCCAGCGCGTGGTCTTCGGGACGGACAAGGGGATCGACCCGGACTATCCTGGTGGCAACATCGGCGACCCCGACTTCTCGGCCGGCGATGTCGCCACGCAGAGCGCCTACATGTGGCAGGGCACCGACCGACCGCGGTGGCTCGCCCCCACTCCGGTGCCCGCAAGGGAGGACATCTCAGTCACGCGCCTCCCCATCGCGGCGTCCGCCGACCTGGAGCATGGCGTCTTCCAGAGCAGTCTCCAGCTCGTCCCTGAAGACAGGAACAACGCGATCGACGCGTACGAGTGGACGCCGTCTGGAATCCGGCTCGTCTCGAAGGATGAGTCGGGGGCTGCGGTCGGAGGCGAGGTTCCCGGAGGAACGTTCGTCGATGCGCCGCCCGGCGTGATTTCGCGCGACGGGACCCGCATCTTCTTCACCAGCGGTTCGGCATCGCTGCCTGACAGCGTCGCCCCATGGCCGAGCGTGTACATGCGTGAGGGCGACACGGTGCGAAACGTCTCGCCACGGCGCGGCGGCGACACGCCCGGCCAGGTTGCCTTCGCAGGAGCATCCGACGATGGCGAGGTCGTCTACCTGGTGACCAGCGAGAGGCTGACGCCCGACCCCAAGCAGCCCGGTGCAGCGCTCTACCGCTACGAGCTCGCGACCGACAGGCTGTCGCTCGTCGCGACCGATCCCAACGGGGTCATCCTCCTCGACATCTCGGCCGACGGGTCGACGGCGGTCTACCGGACCAACAACCTCGTCGCGTCCGAGCTGCACATCGTGCGTGACGGCAGGGACACGAACCTCGGCACGCTCGCGATCACGGATGCCTTCGTCGACGGGACGGTGGCGAACAGCGCCGCCGGCAAGCGGGCACTGCGGATCACGCCGGACGGCAGCGCGGTGGTGTTCGCGTCCGCGGGCTCGTTCGCGGGCACGCCCGCGGGCAGGAAGCAGGTCTATCTCTGGACGCCGGACGAGGGCGTGGTCCGGGTCTCCACGAACGGCGATGCCGCGCCGCCGGCGGCCGATGCCTCGATAGGCAACTACTCGGAGAACCTCAGCCTCTCCCCGCGCGCGGTCGGCATCGTCAACAGCCTGACGAGGTGGCCGCTCCGTGGGCGCGTCTTCGCCGACGACGGGAGGATCTTCTTCGAGACCGCGGAACGGCTCGTCCCCGACGACATCAACGAGTACATCGACGTCTACGAGTGGCACGAGGGCAGGGTTCGGCTGATCTCGCCTGGCACGCAGCGGTTCGACGCGCTCTACCACGACAACTCTGAAGACGGGAGCTCCGTCTTCTTCATCACGGGCGCGCGGCTGATCCCGGAGCTCGACCGCGACACCGGGCTCGACCTCTACGTCGCCCGCGTCGGCGGCGGCTTCCCCCTCCCGCCGACCACTCCCGCCTGCGAAGGCGACCGCTGCCAGGGGCCGCTTGCGCCGCCGACCACGCTTCCGTCTCCGGGCTCGTCGACGTTCGACGGTCCCGGCGACGTCGACGATCCGGCGCCCCGCGTCGCGCGACTGCAGGTGCAGAGGATCACGGCCAGGCAGCGGCGCGCGTTCGCGCGTGCCGGGCGGATCGTGCTGCGCGTCCGGGCGACTGAGCGGGGCATCGTCACGGCGTCCGGGAGCGCCAGGATCGGCCGTCGCACCGTGCGCGTCGCACGCTCCGTGGTGGCAGTGAGGAGCGGCGCGACGGTGAACGTGCGGTTGAACCTGTCGAGCCGCGCGCGTCGCGTGCTGGCCGCAGGCAGGCGGCTGCGCGTCGTCATCGCCGTGCGCTACTCGGAGTCCGACACGACGATCCGGCGGACGGTGATGCTCCATGGCTAACGAGCGCGTCACGTCAGTCCCGCCGCGTCACGATGGCGATCAGGCCGGAGGTCCCGATGTCGAGGTGCAGGCAATGAGCGACAGCAGAGCGAGCCGAGCGCGCTCCGTCGGCCGCTTCGCTGGCCGCCGTTGGCGCCGTGCGCTCGCGTGCGTCGCTGCGGCTGTCGGCATGGGAGCCGCAGCGGTCGGCATGACCGGATCGGCGTCCGCATCGAACGTGTTCGATCCGGAGCAGTTCGCGATCGAGTCGTTCACGACCGCGACGAGCCACATGAGGGCCGGCGGCCATCCGGACGTCAGCACGTCGTTTGCGTTCCACAGGGGGATCATCCTCGACGCGCTCGATCGCCCGGAGCCCGTTCCCTACGGCAGGGCGAGGCGCATCGAGATCGACATGCCGGCCGGCCTCGTCGGGGACCCGACCAAGCTCGAGACGTGCCCGTTGGACGTGTTCTACTCGGTGACGGCCGCTTGCCCGGTTCGCAGCCAGGTCGGCGTCGGCGCGCTCGACGTCGGCGGCTTCCCGGTCGGGGCGTTCACCGACGTGCCGGTCTACAACCTTGAGCACGGCCCCGACGAGCCGGTCCTGCTGGGCGTCAAGCCAAACCCGATCATATACGCGTTCATCAGGGTCAAGGTCCGTCCCGACGGTGGCCTGACGGCCATCGTCGACGAGCTGAATCTGGCCCATCCGCTCGTCAAGAGCGAGCTGACGCTCTGGGGGGTCCCGGCCGACCATCACGGTGGCGGCGGGCCGCGGATCCCGTTCATGACGGGCCCGACGCAGTGCGATGTCATCCCGACGACGACGATGCGGGCGTACTCGTACGAGGGCAAGGTGGCGGTCGCGAGGCACAGCCTCGACACGCCGCCGGTCGAGTGCGACCAGGTGCCGTTCGAGCCGACCATGACGGCCACCCCCACCGACAGGAGGGCGGCGGGCCCGACCGGGCTCGACGTCGCGATCGACCTGCCGCAGGTCCAGAGGAACCAGCGCATGCCGGCCCATGTCAGGTCGGTGCGGATCGTCCTGCCGGAAGGGATGAAGGTCTCGCCTTCGTCCGCGAACGGGCTGCAGTCGTGCTCGCCGGCGCAGTTCGGGTACAGGACCGACTCGACGGTGACCTGCCCGGATGCCTCGAAGATCGGCGTCGTCTCGATCAGGACGCCGCTGCTCGACGAGCCGATGCGCGGCGCGGTGTACCTCGCCAGGCAGAACGACAACCCGTTCGGGTCGCTGCTGGCGCTCTACATCCACGTGCAGGGCACCGGGCAGCAGATCAAGCTCGCCGGCCGGGTCGACCCGGATCCGATCACGGGCCGCCTGACGACGACGTTCGATGACAACCCGCAGCTGCCGTTCGAGCGGCTCGATCTGAGGCTCAAGAGCGGGCCGCGGGCGCCGCTGACGAACCCGCAGACGTGCGGCACGTATCACTCGGAGACGACGATCACGTCCTGGGCTGGGCATTCGGTGTCGGCCAGGACGCCGATGACGATCGACGAGGACTGCCTGCCGGTCGGGTTCGATCCGTCGTTCGAGGCAGGCTCCGTCAATCCGGTCGGCGGCGCGTCGTCGTCGTTCTCGGTGACGTTCGGTCGCGGTGATCACGATCAGGAGCTGGGCGCGATCGCGGTCGACATGCCGGAGGGGTTGACGGGCAAGGTCGCGGATGCGGTGCTGTGCGCCGATGCGCAGGCGAACGCCGGCGCGTGCGGTGAGGGCTCGCTGATCGGGTCGGTCACCAGCGCCGCCGGTCCGGGCTCGCAGCCGTACTGGCTGCCGGGTCGGGTGTACCTGACCGAGGGCTACAAGGGCGGCCAGTTCGGCCTGTCGATCGTCGTGCCGGCGGTGGCCGGGCCGTTCGATCTCGGCAACGTGGTGGTGCGGGCGGCGATCTTCGTCGATCGCAACACGGCGAAGCTGAGGGTCGTGTCGGATCCGATGCCGCGGATCCTGCAGGGCATCGTCCTGCAGGTCCGGACCGTCAACGTGGCGATCGACAAGCCCGGGTTCATGATCAACCCGACCAGCTGCAACCCGAAGCAGGTGCGCGGTCACATCACCTCGCAGCAGGGTTCGGGCGTCGACCGCAGCGCGCGCTTCCAGGTCGGCGGCTGCGCCGCGCTGAGGGTGCGGCCGAGGATCGTGCTGACCGTCGGCGCCAGGGGCAAGACCGGCAGGGATCGGCGCACGCCGCTGACGGCGAGGCTCACGTTCCCGCGCGGTCAGGGCAATGCCAGGCGCGTCGACGTGATCCTGCCCAAGACGCTCAACGGGCGCCTTGACGTGATCCAGCGCGACAAGGCCTGCACGATCGAGCAGTTCCAGGCCGACAGGTGCCCGAACCCGATCGGCGAGGGCGTGGCGACGACCCCGTTGCTGCGCGACCCGCTGCGCGGCCCGGCGTACTTCGTGTACAACCCGGCGCGGAGGCTGCCGGACATCGTCGTGCGGCTCAGGGGCCAGGTGAACATCGACCTGGTCGGGAAGGTGACGATTCCGAGGGATCTGACCCTGCGGACGTCGTTCGACACGGTGCCGGACGTGCCGGTGACGATGTTCCGGCTGAGGCTCACCGGCGACCAGAGGCAGGGCCCGGTCGGCGTGGTGACCAACCTCTGCACGAAGGCCGGTCGCAGCGGGAGGGCGCGGATCGCGCTCGTCGGTCATAACGGCAGGCGGGTCGATGTGCGTCAGAAGCTGCGGATCAACGGCTGCGGCAGGGCGCAGAGGAGGTCGGCCAAGCGGCAGGCAAAGCGCCAGCGCGCGAAGAGAAGCGCGGCTGTGCGCGCCGCCGTGCGTGCCGTGGAGGCTGACGCCAGGCGCTGACGCGCGAGAGGGGACTGGCGTCAGGCGTGGGGGAGCCACGCGCGCAACGGGAGGGGGCGGCCACGGCCGCCCCCTCCCCGTGTTCTCGGGGCGGCCGTCGAGCCGCCCCGGCGCCGTCTCGGGGCCGGTTAGGATCGCGCCGATGTGGCGCAACTGGGCTGGGGACGAGGTCTGCCAGCCGGCCGCGATCGAGCGGCCGGGGAGCGTCGGGGAGATCGTCGCGGCGCTCGAGCGGGCGGCCGCGGCCGGGCAGCGGGTCCGCGTCGCCGGCAGCGGCCACTCGTTCTCGGACGTCGCCTGCACCGACGGCCGGCTGCTGACGCTCGAGCGGATGGGCCGCGTGCTCGACGTCGACCGCGCCAGCGGCCTCGTGCGCGTCGAGGGCGGCATCACGATCCGGGCGCTCAACGGGGCGCTCGCCCAGCACGGGCTCGCGCTCGCCAACCTCGGCGACATCGACGCCCAGACGATCGCCGGCGCGATCTCGACCGCCACCCACGGCACCGGCGCCGCGCTGCCGAACCTCTCCGCCCAGGTGGAGGCGATCGAGCTCGTCTGCGCCGACGGGACCGTCCGCACCGTCGCCGCGGGCGACGCCGACCCCGACCCGTACCTCGCCGCGCGCGTCGGCATCGGCAGCCTCGGCGTGATCGCCGCCGTCACGCTCAGGACCGTCCCGGCGTTCACGCTGCGCGGCGTCGACGGGCCGGCGCCGCTGGAGGAGACGCTCGACCGCCTCGAGGCGCTCGGCGCCGCCAACGACCACTTCGAGTTCTTCGTCTTCCCGCACACGCGCACCGCCTTGACGCGGACGAACAACCGCGTCGACGGGCCGCCGCGGCCGCGCGGCCGCGTCCGCGCCTACGCCGAGGACGTGCTGCTCGAGAACCACGTCCTCAACGCGTTCCTCCACGTCGGCCGCGCGGCGCCGCCGCTCATCCCGGCGATCAACCGGATCGTCACCCGCCTCGCCGGCTCCAGCGAGCTCGTCGACCGCAGCGACCGCGTCTTCGCCACCCCGCGGCTCGTCCGCTTCACCGAGATGGAGTACGCGGTGCCGCGCGAGCGCACCGCCGAGGCCGTCCGCCGCGTGCTGGCGATGATCGACGAGCGCAGGCTGCGGGTCCCGTTCCCGCTCGAGGTGCGGCTCGTCGCGCCCGACGACGCCCACCTGAGCCCGGTCCACGGCCGGCCGAGCGGCTACATCGCCGTCCACATGTTCAAGGGGATGGCGTGGGAGCCGTACTTCCGCGCCGTCGAAGCGATCATGGACGACTACGGCGGCCGCCCCCACTGGGGCAAGCGCCACTTCCAGACCGCCGCCACGCTCGCGCCGCGCTACCCGGCGTGGGACCGCTTCCAGGCGGTGCGGGCCGCGTTCGACCCGGACGGACGGTTCGCGAACGCCCACGTGGCGCGGGTTCTCGGGCCCGTATCTAAGGCTGAAGTCGAGGGTTAGGGTTGGCCCTGCCGGCGCGCGCCGCGCCTCAGCGCCCGCTCACAGGAAGCATTGGCCCTCGCCGCGGTAGGTCGGCACCGTCTCGACGACCCGGTCGCCCTCGACGAGGTGCAGCGCGGCGAACCGCTCGCACAGCTCGCCCGCCTTCGCATGCCGGAACCAGACGCGGTCGCCGATCCGCAGGCCGTCGGCGGCGGCGCCCAGCAGCGGCGTCTGCACCTCGCCCGCGCCCTCGCGGCCGTCGAGCCGCAGGCCCGCGGGCCGCACCGGCTGCGGCAGGCGCGACCGCTCCGCCGGGCCGGAGGCGACGTAGCCGCCGCCGAGGGCGGTCACGACCCCGCGGCCCGGGCGCCGCACGACCGGCAGCGCGAAGAACGCGGCCGGGGCGGGCGCGAAGCGGCGGTAGGCGTCGAACAGCGTCGGCCCGTACAGGCCCGACCCGGCCGCCACCTCCGTCACCGCCGCCTCGCGCGCGGTCAGCTCGAGGCTGCCGGTGCCGCCGCCGTTGACGAGCTCCAGCGGCGCGATCGCGCGCACCGCCGCGACGATCGCCGCCCGCCGGCGCGCGAGCTCGCGCGCGGAGGCCCGCTGCATCGCCCGCACGGCCGCGCCCAGCAGCGGCCGGCCCGGGGGCCGGTCGCCGACGCCGGCGATCTGGGCCTCGTAGGCCATCAGGCCGACGAGCGCGAACCCCGGTCGGGCGACCACCGCGCGGGCGAACGCGGCCACCTGCGCGGGCGCGTGCAGCGGCGAGCGCTTGGCGCCGATCCGCAGCCGGCCGCCCAGCGGCCGCCAGCCGGCGTCGGCCTCGATGCAGAGGCGGATCGGCCGCCGGCCGGCCGGGTCGCCGCCGAGCGCGGCGTCGATCAGGTCCAGATGCGCGACGTCGTCGACCATGAGCGTGATGCCGGCGTCGTCGTCGCGGGCGGCGAGCCGCCGCAGCGCGCCGCGGTCGGCGGTCGGGTAGGCGACGAGCAGGTCGCGCAGGCCGTGGTCGGCCAGCCACAGCGCCTCCGGCAGCGTGAACGCGAGCGTGCCGCGGAAGCGCGGGTCGGAGGCGAGCGTCCGCTCCAGCAGCGCCCGGCAGCGGATCGACTTGCTCGCCAGCCGAACCGGCGTGCTGCCGGCGCGGCGCAGCAGGTCGGCGGCGTTCGCGCGCAGCGCCGCGAGGTCGACGACCGCGAACGGCGGGTCGAGCGCGGCGGTCGCGCGGTCGAAGCGCTCCAGGTCCGCCAGCGAAGATGGCACGTCGGCGACCATAGCGGGCCGCGGCCGGTGCGGAGGCGCCCGGTGGCGTCGGCGACATCATGTGACGCGCGCGCGTAGCACGGCTGCCGGATGGGGCGTCAAGACCCGGTGCGGGCGCGATGATCCGTCCAGTCGGCGGCCGCTCGCTCCATAACCGGTCGACATCGCGCCGGCGACCTTGCTAGCCTGCCCGCGTCGTTCGAGAACCCAGCCGAATCCCCGGCGCGGCAACGGCCGGGGAGCGGGGGAACCAGGTGAGTCCCGCCGAGGACTTCGGGGCGAATCGTCGTAGTCGTACGACGTAGCGCTGCTCTTTCTGCGCGAGCCCGACAGCTAACCCCGTAGGCGTCCGAAAGAGAAGGGGTTGCACTTGTCGTTCATTTCCACGTCGGCCTGCAAGCGAACGCTCGCGCTGCTGGTCGGGGTGTCCGCCGTGGCGATCCTCCCGTCGTCGGCGTCCGCGGCCGTCCTCGGCAGGCGCACGCTCACGCAGGGGATGAGCGGGAAGGACGTCCGGGTCCTCCAGGACCTCCTCAACCGGGCCGGGTTCGAGCAGCCGATCGGCGGCGACTTCGGCCCGATCACGCTCAGGAACGTCAAGCGGTTCGAGAAGCGCTACGGGCTGCGGCCCGTCGACGGCGTCGTCGACGCCGCGTTCGTCGCCAAGCTCCGCAGCGTCGTCCAGTCCGGCGCGACCGGCGGCGGCGAGGCGACGGCCGACGCGACCGCCACGACGCCCGCCCGCAAGGGCACGCTCGGACGGCGCGTGCTCAGGCGCGGCCACCGCGGCCAGGACGTGCGCGTGCTCCAGGACTACCTCACGCGCGCCGGCTTCTACACCGAGATCGACGGCAGCTTCGGCCCCGGCACGCTGCGCAACGTCAAGCGCTTCCAGCGCCGCGAGGGCCTCCCGGTGACCGGGATCGTCGACGCCGCGACCGTGGCGGCGCTGCGGAGGATCGGCGACGCGACCGGCTCGGGCGGCGCGAACGTCCGCGAGATCACCGCCCCGATCGGCAGGGCCAAGCTGCTGACCGACGGCACCGCCGTCGCGCCCGCCGACGCCCCGCAGGTCGTCAAGGACGTGATCGCGGCCGGCAACGAGATCGCCAAGAAGCCGTACGTCTACGGCGGCGGCCACGCGAGGTGGATCGACCGCGGCTACGACTGCTCCGGCTCGGTCAGCTACGCGCTCCACAGGGCCGGCCTGCTCGACCAGGCGATGCCGTCCGGCAGCTTCATGCGCTGGGGCGCGCCCGGCCCGGGCAAGTGGATCACCATCTACGCCCACGGCGGCCACATGTACATGGTCGTCGCCGGCCTGCGCTTCGACACCAGCGGCGCCAACCCGTCCCGCTGGCAGGCCGAGATGCGCTCCTCCAAGGGCTTCACCGTCCGGCACATCCCGGGGCTGTAGCGGCCCCGCCCGCCGCCGGGCGGCCGACCGACCCGTCGCATCCGGCGCCGCCCCGGTCCGAGAACCGGGGTGGCGCCGGTGCGCGTGCGGCTACGATCGCCGCATGTCCGCAGTCGCCGATGCCTACACCCTGACCGACGATCAGCTCGCGCTGCGCGAGACGATCCGCCAGGTCGCGCAGGAGCGGGTCGCGCCGCGCGCCGCCGAGATCGACGCGACCGGCGAGTACCCGCACGACCTGCGCCAGCTGTTCTCGGAGCTGAACCTGTTCGCGCTGCCGTTCGACCCCGAGCACGGCGGCACCGGCACCGGCGTCCTCATGCTCAACATCGCGATCGAGGAGATCGCCAAGGCGTGCGCCTCGACCGCGCTCATGCTGATGGTGCAGGAGCTCGGCACGCTGCCGATCAAGCTGTTCGGCAGCGACGAGCTCAAGGCGCGCTTCCTGCCCAAGTGCGCGACCGGCGAGTGGACGCCGGCGTTCGCGCTGTCGGAGCCGGAGGCCGGCTCGGACCCGGGCGGGATGATCACGAAGGCCGTCAAGGACGGCGACGAGTGGGTCATCACCGGCACCAAGAACTGGATCACCAACCTCGGCATCGCGGACTTCTACGTCGTCTTCGCCGTCACCGACCCGACCGCCGGCCACTCGCGCGGCATCAGCGCGTTCGTCGTCGAGAGGGACCGGCCCGGCTTCTCGATCGGCAAGCTCGAGAGGAAGATGGGCATCAAGGGCAGCCCGACCGGCCAGCCGATCTTCGACGCCGTGCGCGTCCCGGAGGAGAACCTCATCGGCGAGCTGCACAAGGGGATGCACGTCGCGCTCGGGACGCTCGACTACTCCCGCCTCGGCGTCGCCGCCCAGGCGCTCGGGATCGCGCAGGGCGCGATCGACTACGCCGCCGCCTACGCCCGCGAGCGCAGGCAGTTCGGCAAGGCGATCAACGAGTTCCAGGCGATCCAGTTCAAGCTCGCCGACATGGAGACGCAGACGGCCGCGGGCCGCGAGCTGCTCTACCGCGCCTGCGCGAAGGCCGATCGCGGCGAGCCCGACCGCGGCAAGTACTCGGCGATGGCCAAGCTCTACAACTCCGACAACGCGATGCGGGTGACCGTCGAGGCGGTCCAGATCCTCGGCGGGTACGGCTACGTGAGCGAGTACCCGGTCGAGCGGATGATGCGCGACGCGAAGATCACCCAGATCTACGAGGGCACGAACGAGATCCAGCGGCTCGTGATCGCCCGCACGCTGCGCTAGGCAGCTAACGTAGGTCGGGCCATGCGCCCGCCGACCGCCAGAGGGATCCTGTGGGCCGCGCTCGCGGCCCTGCTGGTGGGCGTGGCGGTCGTCACGGTGGCGGTCGGGTTCTCGTCCTCGCCGCTGGTGCGGCTGCTCCAGGGCGTCGCCGTCGCGGTCGGCGCCGTGCTCGCGCTCGCGTTCGTCGTCTCGTCGGTGCAGTCGGCGCTGGCCGGCTGGCGCAACCCGGAGTCCGAGCAGGACTTCGAGGCGCTCGTCGAGCGCGCCGAGCGGCTGGCGGCGGAGGAGTCGTGGGGCGAGTCGGAGTCCGAGATGGACGACGTCGACGACGATGACGACCTCATCGACCCCTGGGACGAGGAGGACTTCCAGGCGATCGTCCGCTCGGCGCTCGACGAGCTGCCGCTCGAGCTCCACCGCGCGCTCGAGCACGTCGCGATCGTCGTCTCCGACGGCGGCCGCCGCGCCGGCGCGTACGGCCTCTACCACGGCGGCACCGTCGCCCGCGACGGCTTCGCCGACCGGATCGTGATCTACCGCGACACGCTCGTGCGCGACTTCGGCCACGACATCGACCTGCTCCGCGCCCAGGTCGTCCGCACCGTCCGCCACGAGCTCGCCCACCACCTCGGCTGGGACGAGGACGGCGTCCGCGGCCTCGGCCTGTGACGGCGCGCCGCGGCCGGCGCGTCAGGAGGCCGGGGCGGCGTCGCGGTCGAGGATCAGCTCGACCTCGAGGCCGTCGACGTCGAGCAGGCTCGCGGGAATGCGGGTGCTCGGGCCGGCCTGCACCTGGCTGACCGCCCACGCCTTGCCGGCGCCGCCGGCGAGCACGATCGCGCGGCGCGCGGCGCGCAGCAGCGGGAGCGTCATCGTGAGGCGGTCGAACGGCGGCTTGGTCCCCTGCACCGCGGCGCAGAGGCGCTCGCGCTCCTCGAGGATCGGGTCGTCGGGGAACAGCGACGCCGTGTGGCCGTCCTCGCCCAGGCCGAGCAGCGCGAGGTCCAGCTGCGGCGGGTCGCCCGGCAGCAGCGCCCGCAGCTCCCGCTCGTACGCCGCGGCGGCGGCCGCCGGGTCGTCGGCCGCGCCCTCCCAGGCGTGGATCGTCGGCGGCGGGTCGTGGGGCTGGCTCAGGAGCGTGTCGACGACGAGCTTGTAGTTGCTGTCGTCGTCGTCCCTCGGCACGCAGCGCTCGTCGCCCAGCCACAGGTGGACGTCGCGCCAGTCGCGGACCATCCTCGCCAGCAGCTCGTACGTGCGGGCCGGGGTCCTGCCGCCCGCCAGCGACACGTGCGCGACGCCCCGCCTGGCGCGGGCGTCCTCGATCGCCGCGACGATGCGCTCGGCGGTGGTCCGGGCCGCGGACTCGGCGTCTCCAGCGACAGTCAGTTGAATCATGTGCCCTGCCAATCCTGAGGTCGCGTGCAGCGCCGCCCGAGGGGATGGCGCGCGGCCATCGTACCGTCGCGCCGCCGCACGGCGCGGCCCGGCCGGTCAGCGCACCGCGTAGCGCAGGTAGAGCGATCCGTGGCGCTCCAGCGCCCAGCGCAGCTCCAGCTGCGCCGGCGACGGCAGCGGCGCGCCGCTCGTCAGCGTCGGGTCGGTCCCCCCGCCCGCCAGCTGCGGCGCGACCGTCAGGAACAGCTCGTCCACGAGCCCCTCGTGCAGCATCGCGCCGAGCAGCGTCGGGCCGCCCTCCGACAGCACCGAGCGGATCCCGTGCTCGGCGCGCAGCGCCCGCAGCGCCGCCGTCACCGTCAGCTGCGCCCGGTCCATCCGCACCAGCTCGACCTGGGCGGCGACGTCCGGGTCCGGCACCTGCGGGTGGGTGAAGACGATCACGCGCGAGGCCGGGTCGGCGAACAGCGGGATCCCGAGCGGCAGGTCGCCGGAGCGGCTGACGATCACCAGCGGCGGGTCCGGCGCCAGCCCGATCGCCTCGCGGTGGGCGCGCAGCGCCGGGTTGCGCATCACGCGCCCGTACTCCTCGGTCCGCAGCGTGCCGGTGCCGACGAGCAGCGCGTCGGCCTGCGTGCGCAGCCGGCGGAACATCTCCAGGTCGCCGTCGTCCCCGATCGGGCCGGAGCGGCCGCCGAGCGCGATGCGCCCGTCGGCGGTCGCGGCGAAGTTCGCGATCACGTACGGCCGGTCGGCGCGGGCGCGCTCGCCGAGGCGCAGGTCGTGCAGCAGCTCGGCGCTGTCGACGGTCGCGGGGTCGGGAAGCAGACGTCGGAACTCCATGCCGCCGAGCACCCTAGCCGGCGGGGGACGCGATAGCGTCCGACCATGGCCACCAAACAAGATCAGACCCGCCCGGATCGCAACCTCGCGCTCGAGCTCGTGCGCGTGACCGAGGCGGCCGCGCTCGCCGCCGCCCGGCTGGTCGGCCGCGGCGACAAGGAGGCCGCCGACCAGGCGGCGGTCGACGCGATGCGCCTCGTGCTCGACTCCGTCCCGATGAACGGCACGGTCGTCATCGGCGAGGGCGAGAAGGACGAGGCGCCGATGCTCTACAACGGCGAGCAGATCGGCGACGGCACGCCGCCCGAGGTCGACATCGCCGTCGACCCGCTCGAGGGGACCCGCCTGACGGCGCTCGGCATGCCGTCGGCGATCTCGGTGATCGCGCTGGCCGAGCGGGGCACGATGTTCGACCCCGGCCCCTGCGTCTACATGGAGAAGATCGCCGGCGGCGAGGAGATCGCCGACCTGCTCGACCTCGACCGCCCGCTCGGCGAGACGATCAGGCTGATCGCGAGGCGCAAGGGGATGAGCGTCGGCGACGTCACCGTCGTGATGCTCGACCGCCCCCGCCACGAGAGGGCGATCCGCGAGGTGCGCGAGGTCGGCGCCCGCATCCGCCTCATCACCGACGGCGACGTGTCGGCGGCGCTGCTCGCCGTCACCGAGCGCTCGCCCGTCGACCTGCTCTACGGCGTCGGCGGCACGCCGGAGGGCGTCATCTCCGCGGCGGCGCTCACCTGCATGGGCGGCCAGATCCTCGGTCGCCTGTGGCCGCGCAACGACGACGAGCGGCAGGCCGCGATCGACGCCGGCTACGACCTCACGAGGGTCCTCACCACCCGGGACCTGTGCGCCGGCAGGGACGTGTTCTTCTCCGCCACCGGCGTGACCGACGGCGACGTGCTCCAGGGCGTCCGCTACCAGGGCAAGGGCGCGACGACCGAGTCGCTCGTGATGCGCTCCCGCTCCGGCACCGTGCGCCGCATCCACGCCCGCCACGACCGCGAGAAGCTGCGGTCGGTGACGGGCGAGCGCTACGGCTGAGCGGCCGCCCGCTGCGCCGACGGCCGCTCAGACGGGAGCTTCCCGCCGGCTGCGCCGCCGGGAAGCTCCCGGGTCGCGCCGCGGCTTTGCGGTGAGCGGCGCCCGGTCGCGCCCGCGGCTCCGCGGCGAGCGGCGTCCGGGCGCGCCGCGGCTCCGCGCGAGGCCGGCGTCCGGGCGCGCGGCGGGCTACTGCGGCGGGGCGTCCGGGGCGCTCGCGCCGGCGAAGCGGCCGACGCGCGACTCGGCGAGGTCGAGGCGCGCGAGCGAGCGCAGGAAGCCGTGCGTCACCAGCACGTGGATCGCCGACTGGGTCCAGCGGTACACGCGGCGGCTGATGCGGTGGGCGATCGCCGGGTGGAAGCTCGCGACCTCGACCTCGACGTGGACGCGCGCCATGCCCGGCTCGCCCGCGACCGGCCCGAGCCTGCGCACCGCGATCTGGAGGCGGCCGTCGCCGTGGCGGCCGCTGCGCGCGACGAGCAGGCCGTCCTCGATCCGCCAGCGCACGACCCCCCGGTCCCCGTCCATCTCGTACTCGGGCGCGCGGAAGCGCAGCAGCCGCAGCGGCTGGCGCAGCAGCACGACCGTCCGCTGCGTCGCGCTGTAGTCGACCCGCACCAGGCCGAGCGTCGCGCGCGTGAGGAACCGCCAGTACGTCGCCGCCAGCCGCTCGAGCTGCGCCGGGCTCCACAGCCGCTCCAGCTCCGCTGCCGGCAGCGTCAGGTCGGCCGCCTGGACCGAGCGGACCGCGCCGCGCTCGTCGAGCGTCGTGTGGTCGACCGGGCTGACGACGCGCGCCCGCGCCGGCCAGCGGGCCCGCTCGCGCGCGCGATGCCGCAGCGCCGCGGCCGCGGCGGCGAGCAGGGCGGCGAGGGCGAGCAGCATGGCGGGCACGCCTTGATTGTGCCCGCTGCGATGCGGCCGGCGCGTCAGAGCGGCTCGATCTCGACCGCCGCGCCGGCCGGCGCCTCGCCCTCGCCGGCGGGCACGAACGCGAACGCGTCGACGCCGGTGAGCGAGCGCGTCACGTGCGACGCCTGCGGGCCGTTGGGGGCGACGAGCAGCGCGCCGTCGTCGCGCTGGCGCACCGTCACGCGCAGCACCTGCTCGCGGTTGAGCCGCCTGACCGGCGTCGCCAGCCGCGCGACCGCCCGCGCCGGCAGCGGCGCCGCGGCGCCCTGGAGCGCGAGCAGCGCCGGGCGCGCGAACAGCGCGAACGTGACGAAGCTCGACACCGGGTTGCCGGGCAGGCCGAGCACGAGCCGCTCGTCGCGCGTCCCGAACCAGGTCGGCTTGCCCGGCTGCAGCGCGACCCGCCAGAAGCGCTCCTGCACCCCCAGCTGCTCCAGCGCCGGCTTGACGTGGTCGTGCGGGCCGACCGACACGCCGCCGGAGGCGATCACGAGGTCGGCGCGCTCGAGCGCGTCCGCGAACGCCGCCTCGGTCGCGGCGCGGTCGTCGGGCACGCGCGCCGCCGTGACCACCTCGGCGCCCGCCTGCGCCGCGAGCGCGGCGAGCATCACCCGGTTGGAGTCGTGGATCTGCCCGGGGCCCAGCGGCGCGCCGGCCTCGACGAGCTCGTCGCCGGTGCACAGCACCGCCACGCGCGGGCGGCGCGTGCAGCGCAACGCCCCCACGCCGGCGGCGACGGCGACCCCGAGCTCGCCCGGGCCGACGCGGACGCCAGCGCGCAGCACGACCTCGCCGGCGCGCAGGTCCTCGCCGGGATGGCGCACGTGGGCGCCCGGCGCGACCGGGACGCGGACGGCGACCTCGCCGTCGCGCTCGCTGGTGTCCTCGATGCGCACGACCGCGTCGGCGCCCGCCGGCAGCGGCGCGCCGGTCGAGATGCGGATCGCCTCGCCGGGCCGCAGCGCGACCTGGGCGGGGGCGCCGGCGCGCGCCTCGCCGACGATCCGCAGCGGGCCGCTGGACGCCGCCGCGACGACGGCGAAGCCGTCCATGGCCGAATTTTCGAAGCGGGGCACGTCGCCGGCCGCGCGCACGTCCTCGGCGAGCACGCGACCGAGCGCGATCCCAATCGGGACGGGCTCTGACGGCAGCGGCCGCGCGTGCGCGAGGATCGCCTCGCGGGCGGAGGAGATCGGGGTGAGGCCGCCGGGCACCCCTGCATTGTGTCCAGAAGCGCGTGCGTCTGTCGCGAGGCGCTGGTATAGACAGGCCGATGACGGATCAGGGGCCGCCCCGTCCGCGTCGCCCGCGCCCGGTCGACTGGGCCGTGGTCGAGCCGCTCGCGGAGCGGGGACAGGCGATCGCCAAGGGATGGCTGCTGACGTTGATCGAGCGCACGCCGCTGGAGGAGGCGGGCGCGCTCCCCGCGGCCGCGCTCGCCGCGGAGGGGCCGGCGCTCTGCGCCGCCGTCGTGCGCGCGCTCGGCTCCGACGGCGACCTCGCGCGGCTGCGCCCCGGCGGCGACCTGGCGCCGGCCGTCGCGCGCATCCCCGCGCTCGCCGGCGCCGCCGACGCCGCCGCGGCGGTCGCGGCCGACGAGGCGCTGCGCGCCTGCGTCTGGGAGGCGGCGCTCGCCCGCGTCGACGGGCGCGACGGCGCGCTCGTGCGCGCGCTCGCCGAGCGGCTCGCCGAGGTCGCGGCCGTCCTCGCCGCGGCGGCGGCTGCCGCCGTCGGGTCGCCGGCGGCGGACGGGCCCGCGGACACGGGCGCGGACGCGGCGAGCGCGATGGCGCCCGCGATGGCGCAGGCGCCATCGCCGACGGCGGCGCCGTCGGCTGAGGCGCCGCCGCGGGACGCCGCGACGGGGGCGTCGGTCACGCCGCTGCCGAGGCGCCCGGCGCACGACCCGCGGGCGGAGGCGGCGGCCGGCATGGACGACGGCGAGCTCTGGCTCGAGACGCTCGAGCGCCACGTCGACCGCTGCCAGCGCGAGGGCGGCGGGCTCGCGCTGCTGCGCGTCGAGCTCGTCGACGGCGACCGCGTCGCCGCCAGCTCGGCCGAGGGGCAGGCGGGCGTGCCGTACGGCCGCCTCGCGCAGGCGATCCGCCGCGCGATCCGCCGCCAGGACCTCGTCGCCTCCGACCGCGACGGGCGCGCGTGGGTGATCGCCCCCGGCGTCGGGCGCGCCGGCGCGCTCGCGCTCGCGGAGCGGATCAGCGCCGGCGTCGAGGACGGCGAGCCGTGGCAGGGCGCGCCGCTGACCGCCTCGATCGGCTTCGCCGTCTACGGCGAGGACGGCCGCGACGCCGCGTCGCTGATCGACCGGGCCGAGGAGGCGATGCTCGCCGCCGCCGCGGCGGCCGCCCGCGTCGGCGCGCCGCTGCCGTCGACCGACGACGGCGGCCCCGGCCACG
>ERZ777003.2560-NODE-2560-length-20617-cov-5.077668_pt1 | contig 20617 bp, 18 predicted proteins | sample MGYA00374956_ERZ777003 | MGnify/ENA primary metagenome ERZ777003 (study PRJEB29302, sample SAMN06268252) | bioreactor metagenome | isolation source: Joint BioEnergy Institute, California, USA | place: USA:Joint BioEnergy Institute, California, USA | collected... | reverse complement strand
CCGCGACCCGGAGCGGATGGCGCTCGCCGCCGCGGTGGAGCAGGCGGCGCTCGCCGCCCTGCGCCGGCGCCGGCCCGACCGGCCGCTCGACACCAACGTCGAGTTCTACACCGCCCTGCTGCTGGAGGCGCTCGCCATCCCGCGCGACCTGTTCACCGCCACATTCGCCCTCGGCCGCGCGCTCGGCTGGTGCGCCCACGCCTTCGAGCAGCTCCAGGGCGGCCGCCTCATCCGCCCCACCGCCCGCTACATCGGCCCGATGCCCGCCGCCGCGTAAGGCGACGTGCGGCGGGACGCGGGGGACGGGCAGGTCCAGCGCTTCGCCTCCCCCGTTCCGGGGCGTGCGTCCCGGTCAGGCCGCGAGGCCGCGGGAGACGAAGCGGTTGAGGCGCTGGGCGAAGGCGGCGGGGTCGGGGACGGTTTCGCCCTCGAGGATCCGCGCCTGGTCGAGCAGCAGGTGTGCCGCCTCGGCGATGTCCTGGGCGCGGGTGGAATCATCGACCAGCGCATTCAGCCGGGTCACGATCGCGTGGCGCGGGTTGATCTCCAGCACCCGCTTCGAGAGCTGGTCGATCTGCCCGTGCTGCTTCAGCAGCCGCTCGAGGTGCAGGTTGAGGCCGTGCTCGTCGGCGACCAGGCACACCGGGCTCTCGGTGAGGCGGTCGGAACGCCGCACGTCCGCCACCGCGTCGCCGAGGGCCGCCTTGAACGCGGCGATCAGCCGGCCGACGTCGGGATCGGCTTCCGCCGAATCTGCGCCGTCGGCATTCGCCGGCTTGATCGCCGCGAGATCGGCGCCGGCGCGGGCGACGGAGGCGAGCGTCTTGCCTTGGTACTCGCTGACCGCCTGCACCCAGAACTCGTCCACCGGGTCGGTCAGCAGCAGCACCTCGAGCCCGCGGGCGATGAAGCCCTCGAGCTGCGGGTTGCGGCGCAGCGCCTCGACGCTCTCGCCGGTGGCGTAGTAGATCGACTTCTGCTCCGGCAGCATCCGCCCGACGTACTCGTCGAGGCTGATCGGGCTCGCCTTCTCCTGCGCGGTGCGGGTGGTGGTGAAGCGGGCGAGCTTCAGCAGTTCGTCGCGGTAGGTGCTGTCCTCGTAGATGCCTTCCTTCAGCACCGGCCCGAAGTTGTCCCAGAACCGGTTGTAGCTGGCGGGATCGGCCTCGGCCTTCTTCGCCAGCTCGGCCAGCACCTTCTTCACCAGCCCGCTGCGGATCTTCGCCAGCACCGGGTTGTTCTGCAGCATCTCGCGCGAGACGTTCAGCGGCACGTCCGGGCTGTCGACCACGCCGCGCAGGAACCGCAGCCAGGCCGGCGCCAGGCCCTCGCAGTCGTCGGTGATGAACACGCGCTTGACGTAGAGCTTCAGCCGCTGCTTGCGCTCGGGCCGGAACAGGTCGAACGGCCGGTAGGAGGGCACGAACACCAGCGCGGTGTACTCGATGACGCCTTCGGCCCTGGTGTGCAACGTCAGCCACGGCTCGTCGTAGAGCTGGCCGACGTGGCGGTAGAACTCGGTGTACTGCTCGTCGGTGATCTCGGACTTCGGCCGGGTCCACAGCGCAGAGGCCTGGTTCACCGTCTCCGGCGCGCCGCCGTCCACGCTGACGGTCACAGGCACCGCGATGTGGTCGGCGTACTGGCGGACGGTCGCGGTGATCTTCGCCTTGTCGAGGAACTCGTCCTCGCCTTCCTTCAGGTGGACGACGATGCGCGTGCCGCGGCCCGGCACCGGCATCAGCGGCGATTCCACCGCCTCCTCAACCGTGAAGTTGCCCCTGCCGTCGGAGGACCAGTGCCAGCCCTGGGTCTGGCCCGCGCGCCGGCTGATCACGTCCACCTTGTCGGCGACCATGAAGGCCGAATAGAAGCCGACGCCGAACTGGCCGATCAGCGCGCTGTCCTTCGCCTTGTCGCTGCCCAGCCCGGCGAGGAACTCCGCGGTGCCCGACCGTGCGATGGTGCCGAGGTTGGTCACCAGGTCGTCGCGGTCCATGCCGATTCCGTTGTCGGTGACCGTGACCGTGCGCGCCGCGGTGTCGACGCTGACCTCGACCTTGTAGTTCCCGTCTCCCGCCAGCTCCGGCCTGGTCAGCGCCTCGAACCGCAGCTTGTCGCAGGCGTCGGAGGCGTTCGCGATCAGCTCGCGGAGGAAGATGCGCTTGTCCGAGTACAGCGAGTGGGCGACGATATCGAGCAGCCGGGAAACCTCGGCCTGGAAGTTGTGGATTTCCGCCATGGCTGGGGCTCTGGGTCCTGTTCGTGCTGAGGAGACGGGAATGGCTTTCGGCCCTGTATATGAGGAACCGGCGCAGGGGCCGCAAGGCCGGCCCCCGGGGTCTGCGGGCGCCCGATGATCAGCCGCATCGACCACATCGTGCTCACCGTCCGTGACATCGAGCGGTCGGTGGCGTTCTACCGGCGCGTGCTGGGGATGGAGGCGGTGACCTTCGGCAACGGGCGGCGGGCGCTCCGCTTCGGCGAGCAGAAGATCAACCTGCAGACGCTCGGCATGGAGACGCGGAACCACGCCGGGATCGGCTCCGGCGACGTCTGCTTCGTTGCCGACCGGCCGCTCGCCGACGTGATCGCACACCTGGAGGCGCAGGGTGTGGCAATCGTCGAGGGGCCGGTGGTCCGGACCGGCGCGCTCGGGCCGATGACGTCGGTCTACTTCAATGACCCCGACGGCAACCTGATCGAGGTCGCCGCCTACGGCTGAGGCGCGGCGTCAGAATTCGTCGAGCACGCCGAGGCCGTCGCCGAACAATCCGCCGTCCGGCCCGAACAGGTTCCCGATCATCCGCAGGAACGGCCCGACGTCCTGGCCGTTGAAGGTGACGGCGCCCTCGGGCGCGATGTCGAGGCGGTAGCGGATGACCGTGCCGTCCGCACCTTCCTCCCGTTGCCCCAGCGCCTGCATCACGGTCCACATCGCCGCGATCTCGGGCAGGGGCGACTGCTGCAGGCGGGCGCCGAGCGCGTCCATGCCGGTGAAGGCACCGTCGATCATGCCGGCGATCCCGAAGGCGGCGCTGGACGAGGCGGCCAGCGTGCCGGAGACCTCCAGCCCGGCGTCGGGCCAGACGACCTCCAGCTTCAGGCTGCCGCTGCTGGCGAGCGTTTGCGCACGGCTGGCGAAGCTGCGCCAGAAGATGTCCGCCGCAACGCCCGGGTCGTCGATCCACGCATCGACGGTGTCGGCAAGCTCCGACAGCGCGTGGCCGAGCGGCAGGGCGGTGATGCTGATCCGGTCGCTGTAGCGCAGCGGCAGCAGCGCTGCCACCACGTCCGCGAACGCGGGCTCGAGCGTCTCCGAGCCGGCGAAGCTGATACCGGTCACCGAGTCCTCGCTGGCGAAATCCAGCACGTCGAGGGCGGCGCCGCGGATGCGGATGCGCTGCTCCTGGCGCTCGAACGCGACGCCCTCGCGGAACACGCCCGTCGCCGTGGTCGTCATGTCCACCCCGTCGAAAGGCACCGGCAGCTCCGAAACCAGTGCGACGAGGGTGTCGCGGTCGAGCGTCTCGTCGGTGGCCGCCGCCGTCGCCAGCACCGGCAGCCATTGGGCCAGATAGTCGCGCCAGGCCGCGGCCGGGTAGCCGCTGACGGTGCTGGCCGTCTCCAGCGTGTCGTAGCCCTGGACCACGACCAGCCCTGAACCGTCATTGCCCGGCACGGAGCCGGTCATGCCCTCGATGCGCACCACGTTGCGCACCGACCACAGGTCGCGCGGCTGGCGCGTCATCGTGCCGACGCCCTCCATCCGCGCGACGCTGACCTCGAAGCGGCTGTCCACCAGCGGCGGCAGGGCGGCCAGCGGCGTCAGGTCCGTGGCAAACCGGATGTTGGCGCCGCTGCTCTCGTACGCGACCGGATGGTCGAGCGAAACCGACCAGCGTCCGCTGACGGCGAAGTCGTCGAAATCCAGGGTCATCACCGGCTGGCCGCCGACGGTGAACCGCATCGCCGGCGCCGCGGTCACCTCGAAGGCCACGAGGTCCGGGTCCTGCGGGTCGGGAACCAGCGTCATCGCGGTCCGCGCGATGTCGAGGACGGCGGACGGCTCGCCGGGAGCGTCCAGGGTGACGGTGAGCGGCGCGATCTCCACCAGATAGGCGTCGCCCTTCACGGTCACTCGCACCGGCGCGTCGGGCGCGATGCGGACCGGGAACGCCGCCTCGATCTCGAGCAGGAAGGATTCGAGGTCGGCCTGCAGCGCCGCGGCGCCCGCCGCGTCGGCGGCAAGCGCCCGCGGTCCGGCTGCCACCGCCAGGACAACCGCGCCGAGGATCGCGCGCATGGGGGTCTTCGCCTGGCTGGAGGCGGGAGCGCCGGCGATGCGGCGCTCCCGCCGTTTCCGCTACTGGTTCAGCAGCATCATCAGCGGCTGCATGTCCTGCCCGTTCATCAGGACGGAGCTGCCGCTGATACGGAAGTCGTAGACGGTGCTGTTCCCTTCCTGCTGGCCGAGCGCCTGAACCATGGTCAGCCCGCCGGCCGCATCCGTGCCGAGCGCGGACTCGACCTCGCGGATGAACTCCTGCATCTCGCTGACCACGATGCGCAGGCCGCCGCTCGCCATCACCGGCGACGTCGGATCGGCATGGACCTCGCCGGAAATCTCGACGCGCCCCGTCTGCCAGTCGATCGAGCCTTCCAGGTTGGCGCCGGTCTGCGACTGCAGCGCGAGCTGGACAAGCTGCTGCTCGAGCACCGGCCCGAGCGCTCCGGTGTTCCCGACCTGGCCGTCGAGGAGCGCCGCCTCCATCGCCTGCCAGCCGAGACCGGTGGGCACGTCGGTGAAGCGGAGGTTGAGGTCGAACACCGTGGGCACCAGCTGCTGCGGCACCTCGGGTGCCGGGATCGACATGCCCTCGGCGAACAGGCGCAGCGTCCATTCGGAGAGGTCGCCGGAAAGCCCGGACACGGCGAGCCCGAATTCGTGGCTGTCGATGCGCACGCGCTCGTTCGCCTCACCGGCGTCGAGCCCGGTGACCGTCCAGCCGAAGCTGAAGCCGTCGAACAGCGTCGGGAAGTTCGCGAACTGCTCGTGGATGAAGGCCTGTGCCTCCTCCTCGGTCGCGAAGTCGGGCTGCTCGCCCAGCATCGCAGGGCTGGTCCGCACCCAGTCCATGTACTGCTGGAAGGCAAAGTCGGCGAAGCTCTGGTTGACTGTCACCTGGTCGACCCGGAGCGGAACCTCGCCTTCGTTCTCGACCGCCACGTTGTCGATCACGATCTCGGCGGTGCCGTCCCAAAGCCCGGGTGCGCCCTCGGTGACCGCGCTGACGGCGCGGACCGCACCGATGGTGAAGCGGGCGTCGGGCGCGCCCGGAACGGCCGGATCGGGGGTGGCCACGATGTCCTGCAGCGACAGCGACGACGCGGTCAGGTAGCCGACCTCGGACGACCAGGTGCCCGCCAGCTCGTGCCGGCCGACATCGACGAAGGCACGCACGCCGTTGTTGCTCTCGATGACGACGCGCAGCGGTTCCGCTCCGGTGCCGAACAGCGAGCCGCCGCCCAGCCGGGCCTGGATGCCGAAGCTGTCGAGGTCCACCGGGTCCGGCTCGACACGGAGGTTCAGGTCGTCGAGGCTGATCCGGAGGTGCCGGGGCTCGCCGTAGATCACCTGATCCGCCGGCTGGTCGAACACCACCACCAGGTCGGGGATCAGCAGGTTGTAGCCGTCGCCGACCACCTCGACCGTCACCGGCCCGTGCTCGAACGAGTAGCCCGGCCAGCCGGGGTCGGTGAGAAAGGACTCGATCTCCCGGCGCAGGTTCTCGCCTTCCTGCTGGGTCGCGGCGAGGGCGGGCGCCGCCCCGAAGCTGCAGACGGCCGCGCCCAGCGCCGTGGTCGCCAGCAGCGCCCGCGCTCCGGCGCGCGATGCCCTGCATCCAGGTGAACGTCCGATCATCTGCCTGCTCCTTGCGTGAAACTGTCCGGATGCGAGGGCGCGCCGGACGGCCGCCCTTCCCGCTACGGAAGCTACCATATTGCCGATTGTGGCGTGAGTGGGATGAAGCGGGAGGCCGCGCGCGGGAACCGTGCCGGGGCTTGTGGAATCGCCGCGGGGACGCCACCTTGACCCCATGCGAGGCCATTCGATGACGGCCTGGGGGGCACCGCGCGACACCAGCCCGGTGATAGCCGTCCTCGGCCCCACCAACACCGGCAAGACCCACTATGCCGTCGAGCGCATGCTGGCCCACCGGTCGGGCATGATCGGGTTCCCGCTGCGCCTGCTTGCGCGCGAGATCTACGACAAGGTGGTCGCCGAGCGCGGGCCGCGGGTCACCGCGCTGATCACCGGCGAGGAAAAGATCATCCCCGACGATCCGCGCTACTTCATCTGCACGGTGGAGGCGATGCCCCTCAGCCGGCAGACGGAGTTTCTCGCCGTCGACGAGATCCAGCTCGCTGCCGACCCCGACCGCGGTCACGTCTTCACCCAGCGCCTGCTCGGCGCCCGCGGCATCTCGGAGACCATGTTCCTCGGCGCGCAGACCGCGGAGGGCATGATCCGCCGCCTGCTGCCAAACGCCGAGATCCGCACCCGGCCGCGGTTGTCGCGGCTCAGCTACGCCGGCCCGCGCAAGCTGTCGCGGCTGCCGCCGCGCACCGCCGTCGTCGCCTTCTCGGCCGAGGACGTGCACGACATCGCCGTGGCGCTCCGGCGCCGTCGCGGCGGCTGCGCCATCGTGATGGGCGCGCTCAGCCCGCGGACCCGCAACGCCCAGGTCGCCCTCTACCAGTCCGGCGACGTTGATTTCCTGGTCGCCACCGACGCCATCGGCATGGGGCTGAACATGGACATCGACCATGTCGCCTTCGCCAGCATCGGCAAGTTCGACGGGCGGCAGAACCGGCGGCTCACCGACGCCGAGATCGGCCAGATCGCCGGCCGCGCCGGCCGCTACCTGCGCGACGGCACCTTCGGCGTGACCGAGCCGCTCACCGCCTTCGACCAGCCGCTGATCGACGCGGTGGAAGCCCACGATTTCCCGCCGGTGCGCGCCTTCCAGTGGCGCAACGGCCGGCCCGACACGCGAACGCTGGGCGCGCTGCTGAAGAGCCTCGACGACCTGCCGCCCGACCCGTCGCTGGTGCTGACACCGGACGCGGAGGACCACCTGGTCCTGAAGCAGCTCGCGCAGATGCCGGAGATCGTGAAGCTCGCATCGGATCCGGACGGGGTCGCACTGTTGTGGGAGGTGTGCCAGACGCCGGACTTCGCCCAGGTCGGCAGCACCGGCCACGCCCGTCTGGTGGCGCGCATCTTCGGCCACCTGCGCACCGACGGAGTGCTGCCGGTGGACTGGGTCGCCCGCCACGTCGCCCAGCTCGAGCGGGTGGAGGGCAGCATCGGCACGCTGCTCGAGCGCATCGCCCGCATCCGCACCTGGACCTACCTCGCCCACCACGGCGGCTGGGTACCGGACGCCGACCACTGGCGCGAACGCACCCGGGCGATCGAGGACCGGCTGTCGGACGCGCTCCACGACCGGCTGACCGACCAGTTCGTCGACCCCTATGCCGCCACCACCGGCCGGCGCCGCCGCAAGCGCGACGAGGAACCTCTGGTCGCACGGCTGCGCGACGGCGTCGTCTGGGTCGGCGACGAGCGGGTCGGCGCCCTGGTCGGGCTCCGCTTCGTGCCGGACGCCGACAGCGGACTCGATGCCGACAGTTTACGCCGCCGTACGGCCGGCTATGGTGATACGGCACTGGCGCGAGCCGTGCGACGTGCGCTACGAGAAGGCATGCCAGCTCATATCGATCTGATCACCGCTGCGGCGGATGACAGCTTCCGGCTCGGGACCGACGGCGTGATCCGCTGGAACGGGTCGGAAATTGCCGCGCTCAAGGGCGACCGCGACGTGCTCGCGCCGGCGATCCAGCCGGCCGGGTCCGAACTGCTGGAACCGGCGGACCGGGACCGTCTGGTCGCGCGCCTGCGGGCGTGGCTCGACCGCCACATCGCGGGCCTGCTGGGGCCGCTGCTCCAGCTCCGGGGCGCCGGGGGCCTCTCCGGCCACGGCCGCGGCCTCGCCTACCAGCTCGTCGACGGGCTCGGGATGGTCCCGCGCGACCAGGTGCGCGGCCACCTCAACGCGCTGAGCCAGGCCGAGCGCAAGATGCTGCGCGAGCTCGGGGTCAACTTCGGCCGCTATGCGGTGAGCGTGCCGGCCGTGGCGCGGCCGGATGCGCTGCGGCTCCGCGCGCTGCTGTGGTGCGTGCACAACGGCCGCCCGGTGCCGAACCTGCCCGCCCGCCGCGGCCGCAGCGTGCCGGACGACCCGGCGGCGCCAGACGGCTTCTATCCCGCGATCGGCTACATCCGCATCGGGCGCCGGCTGATCCCGGTCCGGCTCTACGACCGGCTGGCGGACGCCGCCGCGTCGCAGCTCCGCCACGGGCGGCTCACCGCCTCGCCGCAGCTCGCCGCCTACGCCGATCTCACGCTCGCCGAGCTGCGCCAGGCGCTGACCACCCTCGGCTACCGGGCCGTCACCGATGCCGAAGGCGAGCACTTCCGGCCGCAGCGCCGCCACGCCGGCCCGGCGGCGCGCGCCGGCGCCGGGGGGGCCGAGGGCGAGGCCAGGGACGGACGCCGCGAGCATCACCGGCGCCGGAACCGCCAGGGCGGCGACGGCCGTCGCGGCGAAGCCGAGGCTGGCGACGGCGCGCAGCGCGATCAGCGCCCGCGCGAGGACCGGCCGCAGGCGGCCCGGGGCAATGGCAAGGCGCCGCGCGACGGGCAGCAGCGGGAGGGCCGGCGGCCGAAGGACGGCCAGCGGCAGGGCCCGCCGCGGCCCCGGCCGCGGGAGTTCGATCCGGACTCCCCCTTCGCCGTGCTGCGCCAGCTCACCTTCGGAGACCGCAAGTCCTGATGGCGGAAGCGGCCGGGCCGGAAGGACAGTCGCGGCTGCGTCTGGACAAGTGGCTCTGGTACGCGCGCTTCTTCAAGAGCCGGACCCTGGCTGCGGCCGCCTGCACCGAGGGCAGCATCCGGCTCAACGGCACGCGTGTCGGCAAGGCCAACGTGCCGGTGAAGCCGTCAGACGTGCTGACCTTTCCCCAGGGGCCGTACATCCGGGTGATCGAGATCGTGGCGCTGGGCACCCGCCGTGGCCCGGCGGCGGAGGCGCAGATGCTCTACCGCGATCTCAGCCCGCCGTCGGAGCAGCCGAAGATGCCGCGGCCGCTGACGGTCGCGGCGCGCGCCCGCGGCAGCGGCCGGCCGACGAAGCGGGAGCGGCGCCAGATCGACCGTCTGCGGGAGGGAGACTGAGAGCGGACGGCTCCGAGCTGCCGCCTGCGGCCGTCTTGCCTCCGGCTCGCCGGCTGCCAGATTGGAGGAGCGGCGGGAGCCGTCCTGCCCCGCGGAGAGCGATGATCGAGCGGCTGAAGATCCTGTTCGGCGCCCGTCCGGACCCGGCGGAGCCGAGGCCCGGCGACGACGTCAGCCGGGCCCTGGCGGCGCTGATGTTCATGGCGGCGATGATGGACGACCGGATCGACGACGCGGAGCGCCGCGCGATCGACGGGATGATCCGCGACCGCTTCGGTCTCGATGCGGACGCCGCCGTGGCGCTGATGACCGAGGCGGAGGAGACGGCGCGCGATTCCACCCATTTCCAGCGCTTCACCGCCCAGCTCAAGGCCGCGTACGACGACGAGGGCCGGCGCGAGGTGATGGAGATGCTGTGGCGGGTGATCTGCGCCGACGGGGAGGTGCATGACCGGGAAGCAAACCTGATGCGACGCATCGCGGGCTTGCTCTACGTCACCGACAGGGATAGCGGTTTGGCGCGGCAGCGGGCGCTTTCCGCGGTGACCCGCGGCCGGTAGTGCCGGGCGGCGCGCGTCCGGCAGCGTGTGGGCACCTCCCCCGCCATGCAGCGGAAGGGAGCAGGAGGAAGAGTCGACGATGACCTATGTGGTGGGCGAGGCCTGCATCAAGTGCAAGTACATGGACTGCGTCGAGGTCTGTCCGGTGGACTGCTTCTACGAAGGCGAGAACATGCTCGTGATCCATCCGGACGAGTGCATCGACTGCGGAGTCTGCGAGCCCGAGTGCCCTGCCGAAGCGATCATGCCGGATACCGAGCCGGGCCTGGACAAGTGGCTGGAGATCAACCGCACCTACGCGGAAATCTGGCCGAACATCACCCGAAAGAAGGAGTCTCCGGCCGACGCGGACCAGTGGAAGGGAGTCAGCGGCAAGGAGGCGCACTTCAGTCCCGAGCCGGGAACCGGTGACTGACCGTTACCATTCGATACTGTCAATTGGTCAGGAATTGTGCTATAACCACAGGCATCATGAATCTTGGAATTCATGAGCTCCTGATGTGGGCTGGGTCTCAACCGTCGCTGCGCGCAGCTGGGATCTGACGGGCAGCTGGCCAGTACGAGGTTGGACATCACATCATAGCACACCGCGTTGGGTCGCCGGGCGACCCGGACAAGCCACATGGCCACCTCCGCTGGGCTGGATGGGGAGCAGGGGTGTCGGCTTTCCGGGGCGTACGTCGACGGTCGTGAAGGAAGGGACGAGAAGACACGATGGCGAGCACCTGTGGTTTCAAGCCCGGTGAGATGGTGGTTTATCCGACTCATGGCGTGGGTCGGATAGAAGCGATCGAGACGCAGGTCATCGCAGGTCACGAGCTGCGGGTGCTGGTCGTGCACTTCGAGAAGGACCGCATGACCCTGCGGGTGCCGATCAACAAGGTCGACTCGTCCGGCCTGCGTCCGCTGTCGAGCCGCGACCGCATGGATGCCGCGCTGAAGACGCTGAGCGGCCGCGCCCGCGCCAAGCGCACCATGTGGAGCCGCCGCGCGCAGGAGTACGAGGCGAAGATCAACTCCGGGGACCCGGTCTCGATTGCCGAGGTCGTGCGCGACCTGCACCGGTCGTCGAACCAGCCCGACCAGTCGTACAGCGAGCGCCAGATCTACCAGGCCGCCCTGGACCGGCTGGTGCGCGAGCTGGCGGCGGTCGAGGACATCGACGAGCCCACCGCCATCACCAAGCTGGAGCGCGTGCTCGAGGCCGCCTGAGCCCGGGTCCGTCGTTCCGGTACGGATCGCTGTCCGAACGGCGCGGCATCGGCCGCGCCGTTCTGCTTTGGGCCGGCGGGTGCGCTCCGGGAGCGGCGGAGCGTCAGGGCGGCTGACCCGTTCCGGCAGCGGGCGTCACGCCGTCGACCGGCACCGCCACATAGACCGCGTCGGCGTGGGCGAAATCGACCACCAGCGGCAGGCCGGCGGCCGGCAGCCGGTCCAGGGCCACGTCCCGGGCGACGACGAACCGCGTTCCCGGGTCCAGCACCAGCATGCTGCCGGCCGGCAGGGAGATGCCGTCGCCCGCGCCGTCGGGCGCAGCCCCCGCCAGTGCCACCGCCTCCGCCAGCGGCGTCGAGAAGCCGGTCACCCGGTCGTCGCCGCCGTCGTTGACGAGGGTAAGGTAGATGCGCAGGTCGTGCGGCCGGTCGGGATCGATCTCCGCCCGCGCCTCGCGCACGGTCGGGCGCCCGCCCTCTTCCTGCAGCGCGGCCACCACCGCGATGGCGGCGGCAGCCGCAACGATGGTGAGGGAGGCAATCGGGGACAGCCGTTGCAAGGCTCCATCCTCGGTCGCGGGCCGCGTTCGGCCACCAGTCAGCAGGGAAAGCGGGCGCGCCATCCAGCGCGCAAACTGACGCAGCGGCCCGTCCTCAGCTCGTGGGGACGGCGCACTCGTCCTTGAAGTTGCGCTCGACGGCCGCCGGCGGGGCCTGGCCGGGCGACAGATCGTCGCGGCGGACGAGCCCGCTGGCGAGGCGCTCCTCCAGCGACTGCCGCCACGACGGCGGCCGCGTGCGCACGAACAGCCGGCCATCCTCGCTCAGCGCCTCCGGTTCCGACAGTAGCCGCAGCGCGCGGCTCCACTGGTAGTGGGCGTCGGTGTCCCGGCCGGCCTGCCAGTAGGCGTCGCCGAGGTGGAGCCGGAGCTCGGGATGGCCCGGCTCCAGGATCACGGCCTGGCACAGCGGCGGGATCGCGTCTTCGAAGCGGTCGAGCTGGTAGAGCACCCAGCCGAGGGTGTCGAGATAGGCGGAATGGCTGGGCTCGGCCCGGACCACGTTGCGGATCAGGTCCAGCGCCTCCTCCAGGTTCCGGCCGTCGAGGCTCCAGCGATAGGCGAGGTTGTTCTGGGCGACGATGCTGCCCTGCGCCGCCGCCTCGCCGTACCAGTATTCCGCCATGTCCGGGTTCGGCGGGCCGGCGAGGCCGAGATCGTGGATGAAGCCGGCGCTGTTCTGGGCGTCCACGTGGCCCTGCCGAGCCGCCTTCTCGTACCACGTCAGCGCCGTCATGTGGTTTTCCGGCACGCCGATGCCGTTGGCGTGCATCCAGCCCAGCGCGTACTGCGCCTCCGGGTCGCCGGCAGAGGCCTCGTCGGTGAAGATGCGGAGCGCGGTGGCATAGTCGCCCGCATCGTAGGCGATCCAGCCATCGGCCACGTCCGCGACCGCACTGCCGGCGCTGCACAGCAGCAACAGGGCGCCGGCGGCCAGCCGCCGGGCACGGACGGCAAGGGTCAGTCCGTCTGCGGACGGGCGGGAGGCAGGGTGCGCAGCGTCCATTCGATCAGGTCCTTGAGCACGGTTCCCAGCGCGAGGTCGAACGCCGCGATCACGGCATCCAGGTCGCGGGCGCTCGCCCGCTCTCTGGCTTCGAACGTATTGTTGGCGAAAATCAGGCGCTGCGGCATCGCCACCAGCTTGGCGTTGATCTGCACCAGCACGTCCGGCGGCTCGTTGCCGCGCAGGATCGCCTGAAACTCGCGCATTTCCGTCTTGAGGATATAGTCCGGCCGGAGGTCCACGCTCTCCCGGCTGATCGCCTCGATCTTCCCGCTGTTCTCGAACGACTCCACGATCAGGGTCTGCACCATCGCCGGCGCCCGGTCCGACCAGGCGGCATTGGCGAAGTACTCGAGCTGGTATGGGCTGGGCGTGAGGGCAATGCGCGTGGTGTTGAGCCCGTAGGCGGCGAAGGGCTCGTCCACCACGAGCTGGACCCGTGTTGCGGGCAGGTTGGGGTCGAAGGTGCTCTTCGGCGTCAGCACGTACTGGTCCGGCGCGGGCGCGTTGCTCAGCACGCTGCAGCCGCCGGCAAGCAGGAGGCCGCCGGTCCCGATCAGGGCGAGCGCGCGCCGGCGCCCGCTGTCGACGTCGCAGGTCATCGGAATTCGTACCCCTCGGTGCTGTCGCCGAAGAAGAACCGCGACGGCGCACGCTCAAGCTCCGTCACGATCCGCGCGAGCTGGCCGATCACGGTGCGGACCTCGGAGATGGTCTGGCTCAGCTCGACCAGCCCGGTGCCGACGAAATCGCGCAGGTCGTCCCGGTTCTCGGCGAGAATGGCGCGGACGGTATCGGAGGTCTGGCCCAGCGACTGCGCCATCGCGCTCAGGCTGTTCGCCGCCGGCCGGATCTCGGCATCCACGCTCGCCAGCACCGCGGAGGCGTCGAGGATGGCGGTATCGACGTGGTCGATCATCACCGGCAGGTCGGTGCTGATGGTCGCGCTGATCGCCTCGAACTGCTCCGCGGCGCTGGTGATGGCGCGCATCAGCCGCGGCACGCCGGTGTCCTCGTTGGCCAGCGCCTCGGACACCGACGCCATGTTCTCCAGCATGCGGGCAAAGGCGGCCTGGTTCTCCGCCGCCAGCAGCGTGTTGAAGCGGTCCACCGCGAGGATGAGCTGGTTCAGCAGCTCCGGCGCGTTCTGGATCACCTCCTGGAGCCCGGTCGGCCGGGTGGTGATCTCGGAGTCCTCGGGCAGCTCCGGCGCCGCCTGGGTGCCGCCGGTGATCTCGATGTAGGCGAGCCCGGTGATGCCCTGGAACTGCTGCGAGGCGACCGCGTCCGCCTTGATCGGCACCGCGGAGTCGATGGCGAGGTCCACCCGCACCTGCTCGACGTTGTCCGGGTTGATCGCGATGTCGGTGATGCGGCCGACGCGGATTCCGCGATAGCTGACGGTGCCGCCGACCGACAGCCCGCTCACCGACTCGTCGAACAGCAGGTAGTAGGACTTCTCCGTCCGCTGGAAATCGACGTTGGCCAGCCAGATGATGAAGGCGAATGCCAGCACGACGAGTGCCAGCACGAAGCCGCCGACGAGAACGTAGTTGGCGCGGGTCTCCATGGCTCAGCCGGCCGGCTCCAGCGCCCTCGCGGCGGGCAGGGCTGCGCGCGCCCGCGGTCCGTGGAAGTAGGAGCGGATCCACGGATGTTCGTGCTGCATCAGCCGCTCCATCGTGTCCACCACCACCCTGCGGTCCACCAGCACCGCGATCCGGTCGCAGATGGCGGCGAGGCTGTCGAGGTCGTGGGTCACCATGAACACGGTCAGCCCGAGGCTCTGCTGCAGGCTGCGGATCAGCTGGTCGAATTCGCCGGCGCCGATCGGGTCGAGGCCCGCGGTCGGCTCGTCGAGGAACAGCAGCGGCGGGTCGAGGGCGAGCGACCGGGCGAGGCCGGCGCGCTTGCGCATGCCGCCGGACAGCTCGGACGGGTACTTGCCGCAGGCGTTGGCGGGAAGGCCGACCATCCGGATCTTCAGCGCGGCGAGTTCCCGCTGCAGCGCCGGCGGCCAGTCCCTGTGCTCGCGCATCGGCGCCATCACGTTCTCGAGCACGGTGAGCGAGCTGAACAGTGCCCCGTCCTGGAAAAGGACGCCCCATTGCGCCTGCATCGCCGCCAGCCCGGCGGGGTCGAGGCTGCCCATGTCCCGGCCCAGCACCTCGATCGTTCCGGCCACTGGCCGGTTGAGGCCGATGATGGTCCGCAGCAGCACCGACTTGCCGGTGCCCGATCCGCCGACGACGCCCAGCACCTCGCCGCGGAACACGTCGAGGTCGAGCCCGTCGTGAATCACCTGCTGGCCGAACTGGTTGCGGAGGCCCCGGATGCGGATGACGACCTGGCGGCCGCCGCCGTTCCCGTCATGCCCGGCCGGCTGTGACCCGCCTGTCATCGTCTGGACCGATCCCCACTCCGCCTGACGGACAGCGCCCAATTCCCGACCTAGATCCCGAGGTAGGAATACATGATTGCGAACAGGGCGTCGAACACGATCACCAGGAAGATGGACTCGACGACCGAGCGGGTGGTCTGGGTGCCGACGCTTTCGGCGCTGCTGCCGGCGCGCAGGCCCTCGTAGCAGCCGACCATGGCGATGATCACCGCGAACACCGGCGCCTTGCTCATGCCGACGAGGAAGGTGCTGACCGAGACCGAGTCGCGCAGTCGCTCCAGGAACTGCGACACCGGGATGTCGAGCACGAGCTGGCCCATGATCGCGCCGCCGAGCAGCCCCATCAGGTCGCCGAACAGCGTCAGGGCCGGCATGGTCAGCAGCAGGGCGAACAGGCGCGGCACCACCAGCGCGTCGAGCGGATCGACGCCGATGGTGCGCATGGCGTCGATTTCCTGCTGTGCCTTCATCGCGCCGATCTGCGCGGTGAAGGCACTGCCGGAGCGGCCGGCGACGATGATTGCCGTGAGCAGGATCCCCATCTCGCGCAGGACGGCGATGCCGACCAGGTCCACCGCGAAGATTTCCGCCCCGAAGGCCGCGAGCTGTGTCGCACCCATGTAGGCAAGGACGAGGCCGATCAGGAAGTTGATCAGCCCGACGATGCCCAGCGCGTTGAGCCCGGTGTGCTCGATGTGGAACAGGAAGGCGGTGAGCCGCAGCCGCCGCGGCCGGCGGATGGTGGCGCCGACGGCCAGCGTGGTCGCGCCGAGGAAGCTCAGCAGCCCGCCCGCGGCCTGGAAGGCGGTGAATGTGGCGCGCCCGGTGCGCTCCAGGATCGTCCGCCACTGCGGCCGGATTCGCGGCGCCATCTCCTGCGGCGCCGGCGGCTCGATGCGGGCGACCCGGTCGAGCAGCCCGGCGACATGCGGGTCGGCGTTGCGCACGGAAACGGCAACGCCACGCCGCTCCAGCGCCGCCACCAGACCGTGGATCAGCCACGCGCCGGCGCTGTCCACCGAGGCGAGGCCCGCGAGATCGACGACTGCCTCGCCGCCCTGCGGCAGCTCCAGCCCCGAGACCCGCCGGTGCAGCGTCCCGATCGCCTCGCCCTGCCAGTGGCCGTGGGGCGAAAGCAGCAGGCGGCCGCCCTCGCTGCCGGCGCGCAGGCCCGCAGCGCCGCCGGTCGGGCCGCCGCCGTCGTCCGCGTCCGCGCTGCCGTCCATGCTGCGATCCACCATCGGCGGACTATGCCCGAAACTGCAGCCTGCGGGGGCGGCGCATGTGCGATGCGGGGCGCGCGCTCACGCGGGGCGGTCGCAGACGATCCGCTTGGCGAGGAAACCGGTCGCGGCGCCGGCAGGAACCAGCCCCGCCCGGGCGAACAGACCCTGCAGGTCCGCGGCGACATAGCTGCCGAAATAGGGCTCGTGGTAGAGCCGCGGAAACAGCTCCAGCACCGGATCGAGTGCCGGGTCGTCGCCCGCCTGCAGCGAATCCACCAGCACGAAGCGGCCGCCCGGCTTCAGCACCCGCGCGATCTCGCGCGCGACCGCCGCGCGCACCCGCGGCGGCAGCTCGTGGAAGGTGAAGACGCAGGTGACTGCGTCGAAGCTGCCGTCGGCGAAGGGAAGCATCTCGCCGTTGGCGCAGACCGGATGCACCCGCCCCAGGTCGGCGAGGCTGGTCCGGGCGGTGCGGAGGTAGGGCAGGCTGAGGTCGAGCGTCACCAGCCGGGCGGCCGGCCAGCGCTGCTTCAGGAAGCGCCCGGTGCGCCCGGTGCCGCACGCGAGGTCGAGCATGACCGGCGCGCGCTCCCCGCGGGCGGCGAGGCTCTCGACCAGAGGCGGCAGGCACAGGCGGCGCATGGCGTCGGCGCCGCCCGAAAACAGCACGTCCAACTGGTAGTCGTAGAGGGCCGCCGAGTCCGCGCTGAGATAGCCGTCGGTCTGGAAGTGGAAGTTGCGGGTATAATAGGCAGGGAGCGCGTCGAGGCGGTCCGCTTCCGGTGGCGGCGCGCGCCGCAGCTCCTCGCCGCCGGTGCGGTCGCGGCGGCGCGCGTCCACTTTCGGCAGATCGGCGAAGAACGCCCGCGCCTGCCGCAGCCACTGGGCCGGCGTCGGAATAGCGTCGTCCGGCTGCGGATAGAGGCCGGCGCGGACGTTTTCCCGGTCCTCGCGCAGCAGGGCGAACAGCGACCGGACCAGCAGCGCCCGGTCGGGCTTCCCCTCCGGCCGCGGCGCGCGGCGGTCGAGCGGGCGGATCCGCCGGGCGGCGAGCCGGTAGTTTGCGGAGAACCAGGCGAACCGCGCCAGACGGCCGAGCCCTATTCCCGGGCCGCCAAGCCGGTCGCGCATCGCGTCCATCCTGCGCAACACCGTCATCGGTCCGCTCCGCCGGAATTGACTATGTCCCGGAGAGTGGCTTGATTGTCGGGCGCCTTCAAGGCCGGGAGGCAGAGCGCCCTTCGCGCACGGTGCCCGGACGACACACGAGAGGACCGATGCGATGCCCGACTTCGCGACCCTCGACCAGCTGAACGCGGCCGGGAAGCGCACGCTGCTGCGGGTCGATCTCAACGTCCCGATGCAGGACGGGAAGGTCACCGACCGCACGCGCATCGACCGGGTGGTGCCCACGATCCGGGCGCTCGCGGACCAGGGCGCGCGGGTGGTGCTGATGGCCCATCTCGGCCGGCCGAAGGGCAAGCGGGTGGACGAGATGTCGCTTGCGCCGATCGCGCCCGTTCTCGCCGAGGTGCTGGGTCGGCGCGTCGCTTTCGTCGGCGACTGCATCGGGCCGGAGGCCGAGGAGGCGGTGGCGAAGCTCGCCGACGGCGACGTGCTTCTGCTGGAAAACCTGCGCTTCCACGCCGGCGAGGAAGCCAACGACCCCGAGTTCACCAAGGCGCTGGCGAAGCTGGGCGACCTCTACGTCAACGACGCCTTCTCCGCCGCGCACCGCGCCCATGCCTCCACCGAAGGGCTCGCCCACCTGCTGCCGGCCGCGGCCGGGCTCGCCATGGAGGCGGAGCTGAAGGCGCTGGACGCGGCGCTGGGCAACCCGGAGCGGCCGGTGATGGCGATCGTCGGCGGCGCCAAGGTCTCCACCAAGATCGACGTGCTGACCAACCTCACCGCGAAGGTGCAGGTGCTGGTGATCGGCGGCGGCATGGCCAACACCTTCCTCCACGCCCGCCACATTCCGGTCGGCGCATCGCTGCACGAGCCGGACTTGGCGGAGACGGCGCGCGAGATCATGGTGACGGCGCAGGCCAACGACTGCTCGATCCTGCTGCCGGTGGACGTGGTCGTGGCCAGGGCGCTGAAGCCGGACCAGGAGGTCCGGACGGTGCCGATCTCCAGGGTGCCGGCCAGCAAGATGATCCTCGACGTCGGCCCGCACTCGTCCGGGACGATCATCCACACGCTCCGCACCTGCCGCACGCTGCTGTGGAACGGGCCGCTGGGCGCCTTCGAGGTGCCGCCCTTCGACGCTGCCACCACCGCGGTCGCGAAGGCGGCGGCGGAGAGGACGCGGGAGGGCGACCTGATCAGCATCGCCGGCGGCGGCGACACGGTGGCCGCCCTGGCCCATGCCGGTGTCCTCGACGACTTCACCTACGTCTCCACGGCCGGCGGCGCCTTCCTCGAGTGGCTGGAAGGCCGGGAGCTCCCCGGCGTCGCCGCACTGCAGGCGGCTGCGCGGAAGGGATAGCGCCGGGCGGACGGCGCTGCCGCCGTCAACTCGTCTGGCCGGGCTTGTCCCGGCCATCTCGTGGACAGCGCACTCCCCGCGGGAGATGCCCGGCACAAGGCCGGGCATGACGGCGCAGCCCCTACCGCTGGTCCAGCTTGATCTCGATCCGGCGGTTGACGCGCAGCGATTCCGGGTCGGTGCCGTCGACCAGCGGGTGGTACTGGCCGAAGCCGGTGGCGGCGAGCCGGTGCGGCGGGATGCCCTGCGAGATCAGGAACTCGACCACGGAGATCGCCCGGGCGGCCGACAGCTCCCAGTTCGACGGGAAGTCGCGGGTGTTGATCGGCACCATGTCGGTGTGGCCGTCGACGCGCAGGATCCAGTCGATGTCGTCCGGGATCGTCTCGGCGATCTCGAGCAGCGTGTCGGCGATCCGGGCCAGTCGCTCCCGCCCCTCGGGCTCCAGCTCGGCGCTGCCGGATTCGAACAGCACCTCGGACTGCAGCACGAAGCGGTCGCCGACGATGCGGATCTCGTTGCGGTCGCCGATCACCTCGCGCAGCCGGCCGAAGAACTCGGAGCGGTAGGACGCCATCTCCTCGACCTTGTCGATGAGCGCCATGTTGAGCCGGCCGGAGAGGTCGGTGATCTGCACGTCCTGCGCCGCGATCTCCGCCTCGGCATCGGCGAGCACGCTGGTGATGCGCGCAAGCTCCGTCCGCAGCTGCTGGATCTCGCGGTTCAGCGCCGCGATCTGCTCCGACGCCCGGGCGGAGTCGGCCTGCGCCGCCTCCAGCGCGCTCTCCAGCTCGCGGTTGCGCGTGCGCGTGGCGCTGAGGTCGTCGTAGAGCGCGCGGGTCTCGGCGCTGGCGGACGTGAAGGTCGCAGTCATCGCCGCCAGCTCCTCCGCCATGCGGCTGCGCTCCTCCTGGCTCATCTGCAGCCGGTCCTGCGCCTGTTCCAGCTGCGCGGTCAGCGCCGCAATCTGCTGCTGCAGGGAATCGCGCAGGGCGGAAAGCTCACCGATTTCGGCCAGCCGCGCCTCGATCGCCGCGTCGCGCTCGGCAAGCGCCCGCTCCTGCGCTTCGACCGAGGCGGCGAGCTCGTCGTTGCGCGCGATCAGAGCCGCGATCTGCTGCTCGCGCTCATCGAGGTCGGCGAGGAGCTGGTCGCGCAGCGCCAGCAGGGCCGCCACCTCCGTCTCCCGGCCGCTCAGATCCTCCTCGAGCTGGGAGCGCAGCGCCACCAGCGCGGCCAGCTCGCCGCGGAGCTGGTTCAGCTCCTGCTCGCGCGCGGCGATCATCCGGTTCAGCGCGTCCGCCTGCTGCACCAGCTCGGCGATCTGCGCGTCGCGCGCGCCGACGTCGGCCTGCAGCTGGTCGCGCTGGAGCCGCAGTTCGTCGAGGGCGGCGTCCCTCTCCGCCAGCGCGGCGGCGAGCGCGCTCTGTTCGTTCCGCAGCGCCTCCACTGCCGCCCGCTGCCCGGCCAGCGTCTGCGCCAGCAGCGCGCGCTCGGCGGCGCTCGCCTCCGCCGCTTCCGCCAGTTCGGCCTGCTCGCTGCTCAGCCGGGTGATGGCGGCGTCGCGCTCGGCCAGCGCGGTTTCCAGCTCGGCGCGCAGCCGCTCCGCCTCGGCCAGCGCCGCCGCCTGCCGGGCGAGGTCGGCGGACAGCGCCTCGCGCGCGGCCCGGGCCTCGGCCAGCGCCTGGTCGCGCTCGGCGAGCGCCCGGGTCAGCGCGTCGTACTGCTCGGTCGCTTCCGCCAGCGCGGCGTCCCGCTCCGCCAGCGCCTCTGCCAGGGCCTCGCGCGCGGCCGTCACATCCATCAGCTCGGCGGCGATCTCGTCGCGGGCCCCGGTCAGCGAGGCGATGGCGGC
>ERZ777003.2558-NODE-2558-length-20634-cov-4.794548_pt1 | contig 20634 bp, 18 predicted proteins | sample MGYA00374956_ERZ777003 | MGnify/ENA primary metagenome ERZ777003 (study PRJEB29302, sample SAMN06268252) | bioreactor metagenome | isolation source: Joint BioEnergy Institute, California, USA | place: USA:Joint BioEnergy Institute, California, USA | collected... | reverse complement strand
AGGGCAGCGCCGCGGGGCTGTGCAGCACCGCGTGAATTTCCGCGTAGCGCACCTTGCCCTCCGCGCGTACCGCGATATCCGGCTGTTCCGGCGTGCCGCCTTCGGCGCGCAGTTCCAAATCGACGTCCAGGCCGGCATCACGGAAACGGACGCGGACGTTGCGCAGCTCGACGTTGTTGACGAGCGGCGGCGCCTCGCCCCGTTCCTCTTTCTGCTGCGCGCCGACGGCCCAGGTCGCGCGGCCCTCGGCGTCGCGTTCCAGGCCGAATTCGGCGTCGACGAGCGCCGCGTTCACCACATGCAGCTTGCCGCGCAGCAACGGCCACCAGGCGATGCAGACGCGCATCAGCCGCGCGTCGACGAGATAGGGATGTTCGGCCCAGGCTGGATTGCCGATCCGTACAGCCTGCGCTTCGACGCGCAGGCAACGGCCCAGGTCGATGTCGAGGCTGCCGATCGACACTTCGCGTCCGCTCCACGCCGCCGCCCGCCGTTCGATCGCCTTGCGGGCGGAGTCCGATTGCACGATGAGCAATGCCGTTACGACGAGGACCGCGAGCGCGGCCACAAGGCCGATGAGGATGCGCCGGATCATAGCCATGACGACTGTCGGGATATGCCGACAGTCGATTGGGGTCCGGGGCGCTGCATGTGCGCAACGCCACACGGGCGGAGGCCCGCGGCGGGGGATGCCGGGTGGACTTGTTTCATAATCCGATTCCGCGACGGGCGACGATGCGCCCGCTCATTGCCAAGCGCGGCACAAGCGAGAAAAATCGCGTAGAGTGCGACCACCGCACTCGGCCACAGCCGTGTCCCACAACTTCAGGGCTGTCGATCGTCAGCGCTCGGTACGCGAGCCCGGCCACAGCGGCTGCGTGCAAATGGGAGCGAGGTCGGTCAGGCGAAACGTCCACGGACTCGGGCAGCGCAGCAAGGCCCATGCCGCGAAAAGGAGAACGTATTGCCGTGGTGACTGAAGTGCTCGCTCGCAGCGATCCTCAAGCATACGAACGGCGGCGCGCGGCAGCCCTGGCGCTGGAGCGCAGCGCCACCGCGGCGCTCAGCTTCGCGGTGTTCGTGATCGCGGTCTCGGTGATCGGCTGGCTGTTCGACGTGCCGCAGCTCTCCAGCCTCATTCCCGGCTGGCCGCCCATGCATCCCCTCATGGCCGTGTTCGGTATCGGCGCGGCCGCCACCTTGCGGCTGCTTGCGCGCAATACCTTGTACGCCCGGCGCGCCGCCTATCTGGTCTGCAGCGTCGTCTTCGCCATCGCGCTGCTGGTGCTCTACGCACAACGCGAGAACGACTGGCATTACGACTTCTCGGCCTATGCGGCCGTTACCGCCACCATCATGCTCGCCGCGACCGGCCTGAAGTTCTGGAACCGCTTCTGGGCGCGCCGGCTCGCCGAGCTGTGCGCGGTCACCGCCATGGTGCTCGCGGTGAGCGGCCTGGTCGGCGTCACCTACCGGCTGATGCTGCACATGCCGGCGCTGGTCGAACTCTCGCTCGCGGGCGGCCTGTCGATGATCGCACTGGCCTTCGCGGTCATCGCCGGACAGCCCGACAACTGGCTGCTCGACAAACTCACCGACCGCAGCGTCGGCGCCATCATGCTGCGCCGCGCGCTGCCGATGGCGGTGCTGTTCCCGATCCTTCTCGGCCTCATCCGCATGGCGGCGCAGCGCGCCGGCTGGATGGACACCGCGGGCGGCAGTCTTTTCCTCACCCTGCTCACGATTCTCGCGCTGGCGGTCTTCGCGTGGTGGCTCGCGTTCGTGCTCAACCGCATCGACGCCGAACGCCAGGCGGCGGAACGCGAGGCCGAGACCCAGCGCGAATGGCTGCACGTCACGCTCGGCAGCATCCACGACGCCGTCATCGCGACCGATCCGGACTGCGTGGTGCGGGTGATGAATCCGGCGGCGGCCTCGCTGCTGGGCGAGCCGGTGGAAAGCCTCATGGGCGAATCGCTCGCCGGGCGCGTGGCGCTTCTCGACGAAAACCGTCAGCCGGTGGAATGTCCGCTGCGGTCGGTCTTACGCGGCGAGGGCGCGCATGCGCGCGAACTGGTGCTGCGGCGCGACGACGGCCGGGAAGTGCCGGTGGAAGTCGGCGTCGCGCCGATCCGCGATGCCGAGGGCGCGACGGTCGGCGGCGTGATGGTGATGCGCGACGTGAGCGAACGGCTGCGTTACGTGCAGGTGCTGCGCGACGCCTACGCCGAGCTCGACCGCCGCGTGGCCGAGCGCACCAGCGCGCTGGAACAGGCCAACGCCGCCCTGCACGAGACTCTGGCCCTGTTCCGCGGCGTGGCCGAGAGCACGCCCGACCTCATTTTCGTGAAGGACCTGGAGCTTCGCATCGCCATGGCCAACCCGGCCACCTGCCGGCTGTTCGGCCGCAGCGAACAGGAACTGATGGGCCGGCGTTTCGACGAGCTGATCGACGATGCGGAGCTTGCGCGCACCATCGACGAACACGACCGGCGCGTGCTCGATTCCGGACGCGTCGAACGCGTCGAGCAGCTGCTCAAGACGGCCGAAGGCTACCGTACCTTCCTGTCCACCAAATCGCCGTTGCGCGACGTCAACGGCAGGATCATCGGCCTCATTTCGGTGGCCACCGACATCACCGAGCGCAAGCGCATCGAGAACGATCTGCGCGAGGCGCAGCGCTTCACCCAGGGGCTGCTCGATACCGCGCCACTGGTGCTCTATCTGCTCGACCTCGATCACGGCCGCATGGTGTTCGTGAGCGGCATGGTGCAGCAGGTGCTCGGCTTCGACGCCGAAGCCCTGCGCGGGCTGAGCATGCAGGGGCTGCTCAGGCTGGTGCACCCCGAAGACCGGCGTGCGCTGATGGAACACCTGCGCGGCTACCGTGACGAGCAGGACGGTCTGCGCACCTTCGAACTGCGCTTCCGCCACCAGGACGGCGACTGGCGCTGGCTGTATTGCCGCGAGCGGCTGTTCGATCCCGCCGCCCGCACGCGCCTGGTGCTGGGCGTGGCGATCGACGTCAGCGACCGCCGCCAGGCCGAGCGCGAACTGGAGCAGCTCATCGAGGCCGAGAAGCGGCTGCGCTACGAGGCCGAGCGCGCCAACCGCGCCAAGGACGAGTTCCTCGCCGTGGTCTCGCACGAGCTGCGCTCGCCGCTCAACGCGCTGCGCGGCTGGAGCTTCCTGCTCGGCAATTCCAACCCGGTCGATCCCGGGCTGCTCGAACGCGCGGTGCAGGCGATCAAGCGCAACGTCGACCACCAGGCACGGCTGATCGACGACCTGCTCGACACCTCGCGCATCATGAGCGGCAAGCTCAACCTCGAGCACCGCCCGCTCAATCTCATCGAGACAGTCAATTCGGCCATCGAGGTCGTGCGACCGGGGGCGGATGCGAAGCGGCTCGCCATCGTCTTCGAGCATGCGCCGGGGCCGCTCAGCATCGAAGGCGATCCGGCGCGCCTGCATCAGGTGGTGGTCAACCTCCTGTCCAACGCCGTGAAGTTCACGCCCGAGGAAGGGCGCATCACCATCACCGCCGGTACCGAGCTCGACATGGCGAGCATCACCGTCACCGACACCGGCATCGGCATCGACGCCGAATTCCTGCCGCGGCTGTTCCAGCGCTTCACACAAGCCGATTCCTCCACCACGCGCAAGCACGGCGGGCTCGGCATCGGCCTTGCGCTCGTGCGTCACCTGGTGGAGCTGCACGGCGGCACTGTCAGCGCCGCGAGCGAAGGGCTGGGCAAGGGCGCGACCTTCACGGTGAAGCTGCCGCTGCCGAAGGCGCGCGTGATGATGGAGAACCTGCCGGAGAGCAACGAGACGGAAGCCGAGAACGCGCCGCTTGCCGGCATGCGCATCTGCGCGCTCGACGACGACCCCGATGCGCGCGACATCATCGCCCATGCGCTGAAACGCGCCGGGGCGCAGGTCTACAGCGCTTCTTCCGGCGCCGATCTCATCGCGCTGCTCGACGAGCAGCTTCCGCACACGCGCCCGGACATCCTCCTGCTCGATCTCGCCATGCCGGGCGAGGACGGCTTCGGCGTGCTGGCCAGCGTGCGCGCGCTGGAACAGCGCAAGGGTCTGTCGGTGGACGAAGCCATCCCCGCCATCGCTGTCACGGCCTTCGCCGAATTGAGCCGGGTACGCATCGTCGAGGCCGGCTTCATCGAGCGCATGGCCAAGCCTTTCGATCCCGGTGCGCTGGTCGCCACCATCCGCCGCGTGCTCGCGAACAAACGCGGCAAGGGCAACCTGCCGCTTGCGGTGCGGAGCAGCGCGGCCGGCTGAGGAATGGCGCTTGCCTTGCGCCGGACATGGATCGCCGGTGTCTTCTGATCGGGATTTTTCTCGCGCTACCGGGCGCGGGTGCGGTATGCGCCGAAGAGAAGACGCAGGAAGCGACGGGGCAGGTCGCGCCGCATTCCAGCGCAGAGGAAAAGCGCGCCGCGAGCCGGGCGCGCAAGGACGATGCGCAATGGATCGAGCGCTGCGACAGGCTCCAGGGCGAGGCGCGGTTCCGCTGCCTGGAAGAGATGCGTGAGGAAATGGTGCGGCGGCTCGAATCGGGCGAGGCGCCGGCCGCATCGACGGCCGCTGAGCAGCGGAAGGCGGACTAGGCTTCGCCCGCCGTGCCCACGGCCAGCCGGCGGCAGGCCACCGCACAGGCGCGGCAGACCTCCACGCAGTCCTCCATATCCTCCATATCCTGTAGCTGTTCGCAACTCACGGCGCAGGCCTCGCACACCTCAGCGCACACGAAACAGAGCTTGTGCTCCAGCATCGCGTGCATGATCAGGAAACGCGCAGTGGTGGAGCAGAGGTCCGCGCAGCCCAGCATGAGCGCAATGTGCGAGGGCCGGGCGTGGCGGCCGCTCTTCTCCAGGCAGACGTTGGCCGTCTTGTCGAGACAGGTGCGGGCGCAGCGCACGCACAGGTCGATGCAGGCCTGAACGTCGGACGATTCGGCGGCGAGGGAACTTGTTCGAGCCATCGCGCGATCTCCCATTTTTTGCGCGCTTTGTGCAATGCGCGTTCCCGCGGCCTCGGCGCGACGCCGCCTCGCCCCTATGCCGCGACGGAATGCCGGGATACGCAACCGAGAAGCGGGCCGCGGATCGAGCGGGCGGACCGAAGCGATGATCCATGCATCCGGCATGGCGGCCTCGAGGCCTTTGTCGCGCGACCGCGTCGCGTTGCGGGACAGCACAGCGGATGCCAAGAGCGGCCCCGCCGCTCAGGTAGGCCGTCCCTCCAGATCCTCGGTCGAGCCCACCACCCTTTCCTTGAAATGGATGATGTCGTCGGTCAGCGAAACCAGGGTGGTGGGAATGCGCGCCTCGAGTTCGGGGAACAGCACTTCCTCTTCCTCGGTCACGTGCTCCTCGAACAGATCCATGAGGGCGAAGATGTGGTCGTCGTACTCGTTGCTGGACGCGGGAAGGACGCGGATCTCGGCGATGGTCGAGGCGAGCCCTTCGTGTTCGTCCACCGCGGTGTCGACGAAGTCCGAGTCCTCGTCGTGGATCGCGGGGTAGAACACTTCCAGCTCCACGCGGCTGTGGAGCTCCAGCTGCATGCAGATCTCCTGCGCGATCGACTGGCGCGAGCTGGCGTCGCTATCCAACGCGTCCTGGTAGGCGTCGAACAGTTGACGCACCGTCTCGTGGTCCGCGCGCAGCAGATCGGTGGCCAGGACGGCGCCTTCGCCCTTGCCCTGCATCGCGGTGTCGATATCCATGATCTTCTCTCTGTAGTCCGGATGCCCGCAGTGCAGCAGCAAGCGTTCCCGTTTTGCGTTCGGCGTGAAGCGGGCAGCGGCACTTGTCCTGGACATCAAGGCGGTACGCAAAGCGTGATCCAGAGCGTCGGCAGAGCGGACCACAGCACGGCGACCGCGCCAGCGGCCGCAGCCGCCGCGGCGATCCAGGCGATGAAAGGCTGTCCGTCCTGCTGCGCCTCCTTGCGCCAGCGGCCGCGAAGCGCCTGATGGAGGATGTGCCACTGCGCGCCCAGGGCGAGCAGCGTCATCAACATGACCACCACGCGCACCGTGGAGAAGCCCAGCACTTCGCTTCCGGGATTGCCGTGGGCGCAGACCAGCGCGACGTAGACGTAGACCGCGGCGAAATGCGCCGCCCAGACGAGCAGGCCCGCGCCCATGCGCAAGGCGGTGAGGGCGAAGGAACGTTCCGCGCTCATGCGAGCCTCGGATAGCCGTGCAGCAGGGCGAGGGTGAGCAGTCCCTGGGCCGCGGTGTAGAGCCACATCAGCCGGGTGTTGTCGAACGTGACGCGCCGCGCGGCATCGAGCAGGCCGTACCAGGAACGCGCCAGCGTGTAGAGCTGCATGGTCGCGGTCGCCGCCACATAGAAGCCGAGCAGGGACAGGAGCGCATACACCGCCGCGCCGTAGCCGGATTCGGCGGGCGAAAGCGCACCGTGTGCGCGCAGCGCGAGCGCGAACGCGGCAAGGAGCGTGACGAGACCCGCAACGATTGCGATGCGGCTCGCGCGTTTGCGGTCGAGGCGCTTGCTTGCGTATTGCGCACAGAGCACGCTCGCCACGAACAGCGCGGCGGCAAGCGCGGGCATGCCGAGACCGGGCAACGCGTCCGCCGCGGGCCAGTATTCGGGCGAGACCGTCCACAGGAACAGATAGGCGAACACCGCCGACAGGAACATCGAGCCCATCACCAAGAGCAGCACGACCGTCGCCCACCAGGCATGCGACACGGGACCGCTCGCGTACACCGGCAGGCGGATGCCGCCGCCGATGTCCGCGGGCGGGTGCGTCGCGCCGGGATCGGTGGTCCAGGCCCAGCGCCATATCGCCGCGATCGCGACGATGCCGCCGGCGAGCGCGGGCACCACGAGCTTGACCGTGAGCAGCAGGAAGAAAGCGGCGGTGCCGAGTGCGGCGATGAAGGAGGACCACGCCGGCCCCGGCAGTTGCAGGATGTATTGCGGCCGCGCGTCGACCGGATGGGTGACGATGGTCTCGCGCCTGCCCGTGGGCGCGTCCGGCAGATACCAGTGGCCGGCTTCGATCTCCTCGCAAAGCGTCGGCCGTTCCCACAAGGGCTCGCGGCCGTTCACGGCGGGAATGCTGCGCAGCGCATAGACGCTGTTCGGCACCCATTCCAGCGTGCCGGCGTTCCATACGTTGCCCGTGTCCGCCGCGCCGGTCGGACGGAAATTGCGCGCCAGGTCGATGAGGAACAGCAGTACCCCGGACGCGAGCACGAAGGCGCCGACGGTGGAGAGCAGGTTGAGCGGTCCCCAGCCGAGCGATTCGGCGTAGGTGTAGACGCGCCGGGGCATGCCCGCCATGCCGGTAATGTGCATGGGGAAGAAAGCCAGATTGAAGCCGATGAACATCAGCGCGAACACCCAACGTCCGAGCTTTTCGGACAAGGTGCGTTTGCTGACGGTCGGAATCCAGTAATACATCGCCGCGAAGAGCGGAAACACCATGCCGCCGATCAGCACGTAATGGAGATGGGCGACGACGAAATAGCTGTCGTGCGCCTGCCAGTCGAAGGGTACGAGCGCGACCATGACGCCCGTCAGCCCGCCCAGCACGAAGATGAAAAGGAACCCCAGCAGGAACAGCGTGGGCGTGCAGAGCCGCGCTTTGCCGGCGGCGAAGGTGGCGATCCAGGCGAAGACCTGAATGCCGCTCGGCACCGCCACCGCCATGCTCGCCGCGGTGAATAAGCTGAGCGAGAGCTGCGGAATGCCGGTGGTGTACATGTGATGCACCCACAGCCCGAAGCTGAGGAAGCCGGTCGCGAGCAGCGCGAGCACCGTCAGCCGGTAGCCCATCAGCGGCGTCTGCGCCATTGCCGGCACCATCATCGACACCATGCCCGCGGCGGGCAGAAAAATGATGTACACCTCGGGATGCCCGAAGAACCAGAACAGGTGCTGCCACAGCAGCGGGTCGCCGCCTTTGTCCGCCATGAAGAAAGGCCAGTGGAAGGCGCGCTCCAGTTCCAGGAGCAGCGTGCACACGATCACCGCCGGAAAGGCGAACACGATCATGCCGCCCAGCACCAGCATCGCCCAGGCGAAGACCGGCATTTGCGAGAGCTTCATGCCCGGCGCGCGGGTGCGCAGGATGCCGACGATGAGCTCGATCGCGCCGGCGATGGCGGAGATCTCGATGAAGCCGATGCCGAGCAGCCAGAAGTCGTTGTTGACGCCGGGCGAGAACACGATGCTGGAGAGCGGCGGATAGAGGAACCAGCCGCCGTCGGGCGCGACGTCGAAGAACAGACTTGCGAAGAACACCAGCCCGCCGACCAGATAGGCCCAGTAGGCGTAGGCGGACAGGCGCGGAAAGGGCAGGTCGCGCGCGCCGAGCATGTTGGGCAGCAGGAGCACGCCCACCGCTTCCACTGCCGGCACGGCGAAGAGGAACATCATCACCGTGCCGTGCATGGTGAAGAACTGGTTGTAGGTCTCAGGACCGAGGAACTGGTTCTCCGGCACGGCGAGCTGCACGCGCATCAGCAGCGCGAGGATGCCCGCGAGGATGAAGAACAGGAGCGCCGTACCGACATAGAACATGCCGATGTAGGTGTTGTTCACCGCGCTCAGGAAGCGCCAGCCCGAAGGCGGGCGCCAGATGGCGAGCAGCTTTTCGTATTCGCCTCGCGGGCGCAGGCCGGGATTGGGCAGCTCGGTCATTTCAGCGCAGTCGGTAGAGCACGGCGAGGCCGCCGAAGTAGAAGATCAGCACGATCAGCGAATCGAGGCCCATGCGCAGCACCACGGTGTCGCGCCGCTCCAGCAGGCCCACCACATAGACCGCCACCAGCGCGACGAGCAGCAGGGCGGCGAAACCGGAAAAGGCGCCCGCCTCGGTAAGGACGGGCGCGCCCGCGTACACCGCATCGACCAGGAACACCAGCGCGACGTTGAACATCGCGGTGCCGAACACTTCCGACACCGCCATGACGTAGCGGCCCAGCTTCACCGCGCCGTAGATGGTGCTCATCTCCGGCAGCGAGGTGACGAAGGCGAGCACCACCGCGCCGACGAAGCTCGCCCCGAGGCCGCTCTGTTCGGCGATCGCCTCGCCGGTGCGGGCGAGCGCATAGCCGGCGACGAGGATGGACGCCGCCGCGATCACGGTTTTGACGATCAGGCGGACGAGACGCTCGTCGCTTTCCCCGCGCGGCGCGTCAGGGAGGCCATCGCCGGTGTCGAGCGCTTTGCCGCCGGTCGTCGCGGCGGTTCCCGGAACCCACGCATCGCGCGCGTGCGCGATGGTCCAGATCGCGGCGAGGTAGATGCACAGGATGGCCCAGCACCAGAGGCCCACGCCCAGCAGCGGCCGGTCGCCGACCACCACGCCGGCGACGAACATCGCCAGCATCAGGATCAGCAGCACGCCCTGGATGAGCGCGCTGGGCTTCGCCACCACATGCGTGAGCGCGCCGCGGACCAGCAGCGCGTCGGCAAGCGCGAGCAGCGTCACCTGCAGCGCCGCGCCGCCGAGCAGGTTGTTGATCGCGAGCGCCGCCACGTCGTCGAGCGTGGACGTGACGGTGATGGCGATTTCCGGCAGCGAGCTCACGGCCGCGAGCAGCAGCATGCCGATCACCGCCTGACCGATGCCGCTGCGTTCGGAAATCGCCGCGGCGTAGCGCGACAGCCGCGTGCCGGCGAGCCATACCACCGCACCCGCCACGGCGAGGGCGAGGAGATTGAACGACAGCGGAAGGTTCGCAAAGTCGGGCACGCTCACTCCAGACTGGCGAGATAGGCCGCGACTGCCTGCAAGTCCCCGGGCTGCAGATTCCGGAACGCGGGCATGCGGTTGCCGGGCTTGAGCGCCTGGCTGTCGGCGATCCAGCCGGCCAGGGCGCCGAGGCTGTTCGGAATCGCGCCGGCGCCGAGCGTGCGGCGGCTGCCCACGTGCGTGAGGTCCGGGCCGAGCGCGCGGCTTTCGTTCACGCCGCGCACGGTGTGGCAGCTTCCGCAACCGGCGGACAGGAACACGTCGCGTCCGCGTTGCAACAGCGGCGAGTCGGGTATGCGCGCCGTTGCCTTCCGGGCGGCATGCCAGCGCTCGAAATCCTTTTCGTTCACCACTTCGACGGTGAAAGCCATCTTGGCGTGCTGGGTGCCGCAATACTCCGCGCACTGGCCGCGATAGACGCCCGTGCGCGTAGGGCGCACCTGCATCGTCTTCGAATGGCCGGGAATCATGTCGAGCTTGCCGTGCAGATTCGGCACCCAGAAGCTGTGGATCACGTCGGCGCTGCGCAGATGGAAGGCGACGGTGCGGTTCGCCGGCACGACGATCTCGTTCGCCGTCTCGAATTGCGCCCAGCCGTTTTCGTCGAGGTAGCGCACGCGCCACCAGTACTGTTCGCCCGTCACTTCGACGTGCAGCGCGGGCTCGCCGCGCAGCAGGAGATTCGGTGCGCCGGCGAAGGCGTAGGTCATGAGCGCGGTGAGCGTCACCACCGGGAAGAGGATGCCGCCGCCGACGATGAGCTTGCGGTGCGCGAGCCGTTTGCGGCTTTCCGGACCGAATACCGCGTAGGCGGCGATCGCCATTACGAGCAGGAAGATCGCCGTCGCGCCGCCGTAGAGCAGCCAGGACAGCCCGCCGATGAAGGCCGATTCCTCGCTTGCCGGATCGAGCGCATGCTGCACGCCGCTGCACGCGGCGAGGCCGAAGGAAAGCAGAGGCAGCGCGCGCTTCATCGCAGCGTTTCCAGGAAAGCGGCGAGATCGTGCGCGTCGCGTTCGGTCACGCCGAGGTTCGGCATCGCGGTGTCGGGATCGACCGCCTTGGGATCGCGCAGCCAGCGCACCATGTTCGCGCGCGTGTTGGGCAGTACGCCGCCGATGAAACCGCGCCGCGCCATGCCCGCGAGCGGCGGACCGACGGGATGGATCGCGCCCACCACGCCGGGAATTTCGTGGCAGCTCACGCAGGCGTATTGCTGCAAGGCTTTTTTGCCGCGCCCGGCATCGCCTTCCGCGGGATGCGGCGTGGGCGTGACGGCATCTTCGCGCGCCTGCGTCTCGGCGGGCTTCAGCGGACCTTCGCGCGTACCCACGCGCGCGGCGAGCGCCTCGTATTCGCGCGGCGTGAGATGCGCAAGCGCGGCGACGAAAGCGGCGATGTCCCAGATCTGTTCGTCCGGCACGCGGAATTCCCAGGCCGGCATGCCCGTCATCTTGATGCCGTAGCGCACCACCCAGTAGATGTCGCGCACGTCCCAGGTGCGCGCGGTGTGGGCGAGGTTCGCGGGCAGCGGCGTCATGCCGAGCGCGAAGGCGTTGGGCGGCACGCCGGGCGCGCCGTGGCAGTTGAGACAGTGCTCGCGATAGAGGACGAGGCCGTTCTCGATGCGGCCGTCGAGCGGCGGCACGTCGATGTTCTCGGCGCGCTGCGCCACCGAACGCTTGAGCGCGGCGTTGAGCAGCCAATAGACCGGCGCGGTGTGCTGCTCGGTTGCGGCGACGTTGTACACACCGAAGTACACCACGGCCGCGCCCGCAAGCGTGCCCGCGAGCGTCAGCACCACAAGCAGCCTGATCGCGCCGCGCCGGCTCATCTGCGCAGGTAGAGGAATGCGGCCATGTCGCGCGCCTGTTCTTCCGTGACGCCCAGATCGGGCATGGCCGTTTTCGGTGCGATGTCCTGCGGCATGCGGATCCATCGCGCGAGGTTTTCCGGCGTGTTCGTCAGCACTCCGGCGATGTAGACGCGCCGTGCCAGTCCGTCGAGCGGCGGACCGACTTCGCCGACCGCGCCGACCACGCCTTCGATGCGATGGCAGGTGCCGCAGCCGAACTGCCACAGCAGTTCGCGGCCGCGTTCGGCATCGCCGCCCGCCGTATGCGTTTCCGACGCGCTGCCGCAGCCGGCGGCGAGCAGGCATAGGGCGAATGGTGCAACGCAGCAACGCGGCCGCAGGAACGGGCGGGACATGCCCGACGCCAAGAAAGGAACGGACCCGCTCGCGCGGGCATGGCGATTGCGGCCGCGTCGCGTTCCACCGGGGACGCTCATGTCCGTGCGCCTGTTTTGCCTGCCGCCGCTGCTTGGCTACGCCGCCGTCGCGGCGGCGCACGATGTGGAGGAGGCCGCTGCCGCGGGCGGGTGGCAGTCCGATCCCTGGGTCGCGTGGCCGCTCGCCGTAAGCGCGGCACTATACGTACTGGGGCTTGCCCGCTTGTGGGGCAGCGCGGGACCGGGCAAGGGGCTGGGCGTCGGGCAGGCGCTCGGTTTCGGCGCCGGCTGGACGGTCCTCGCCGTCGCGCTGCTGTCGCCGCTCGAAACGCTGGGCGCCCATTCCTTTGCCGCGCACATGGTCCAGCACGAGCTCGTCATGATCGTGGCGGCGCCGCTGCTGGTCATGAGCCGTCCGCTGGCGGCATGGGCCTGGGCTTTTCCGCACAGGCTCCGGCGCGCGTTCGGGCGCTGCATCCGTTACCGGCTCGCGGCCGCGTGCTGGAAGGCCTTGCGCGTGCCGGCAGGCGCGTGGGTGCTGCATGCAGCGGTCCTGTGGGCCTGGCATGCGCCGGCGCTTTTCGATGCCGCGCTGCGCGACAACGGCATTCATATCCTGCAGCATCTTTCCTTCCTGTTCGCGGCGCTGCTGTTCTGGTGGAGCGTGCTGGGGCGCGATGCGCGCATCGCGCCGGGCGTGCCCGTTCTGTCCCTGCTGACGACGCTCATCCATACCGGCATCCTCGGCGCGCTGATGAGTTTTGCGCCGACCGTCTGGTATCCGGCCTACGCCGAACGCACGCCGGGCATCGGCCTCGATCCCGTCGCAGACCAGCAACTGGGCGGCTTGCTCATGTGGGTACCGGCGGGCAGCGTCTACCTGCTGGCGGCATTGTGGCTGGCGTGGCGCTGGCTCGCTGCCGATGGCACCGCCTTCGGCAGCGCAGCCTCTGTCGAGGACCAAAGCGCCGCAACTCCGTCAAAGCAATGAAAAAAAGGAGATTGATATCGCTCCCATTGCTTTTGTTTGCTGGCCTGCCGTCCCGAGAACGGCTATTCTTCGCGCCATTTTGTTCTCGGGCAGCGAATGAAGCGGCGTTACGGTATCCGGGCAAAACTCGCACTCACCCTGCTGTTTGCGTTCCTGATCGTTCTGATTCCCGTCGTATTGATCGGCGTACAGGTCGCCGAGCGCATCCGGTGGCATTTCGGCGACGCTTATGCCCGCAACTTCACCCAGCTCCACGGCGAGCGCATTCTCGGTCCCCTGGCGCGCGATCTCGCGCTCATCCGCCGGTTTTCCGATTCGGCGGTGATGCGCGAATGGCTGCGTGACGAGAGCAACGCGCAACTGCGCGCGCGCGCCTTCCGCGAAGCCGAAGCCTACCGGCAGGATCTGCTCGGCCGCGCGTACTCCATCGCGAGCCGCGGCAGCCTGAGCTACTACTACAACGACGACCACACGGAATACAGCGAAGCGCCGCGTTACCGTCTCGATCCCGCCAAGGCGGAGGATGCCTGGTTTTTCTCCACGCTCCAGGCCGTGGACAAACAGAACCTCAATCCCAACCCGGACCGCTGGCTGCAGAAAGTGATGGTATGGGCCAACGTGGTGATCGAGGACGACGGCGAACGCCTCGGCGTCGCGAGCGCGGGCGTCGATCTCTCCACCTTCATCCAGTCCTTCATCCACACTTCGGAAGCCGGCGTGACGCCGATGATCGTCGACAGCAGCGGCGCGATCCAGGCGCATCCGGACAAGGAACGCATCGCCTTCGGTTCCGGCGCCACCGGCAGGGCGGAGCAGACGGCCACCATCGGCGCGCTGCTGGGCGGCAATGCCGATCGTGCGCGGCTGAACGAGGCGCTGCGGACCGCCGCGGCACGGCCGGGGGAAGTGCAGGTCCTGGAAGTCGTGCTCGACGGCAAGCGTCAGCTCATCGGCCTGTCCTATCTCGAGGCGCTGCGCTGGTATCTGGTCACGGCGGTCGATCTCAACACCGCGCATTTCGTCGGTCGCGACTGGCTGGCCGCAGCCGGCGCGGCGCTGGTGGCCGTCGTCACGATCCTGTTCGTCGCCTTCGCCGTGGTGGTGGAGCGTCTGCTCCTGCGGCCCTTGCGCAGCCTGCATCATTCCGCGGTCGAGCTCGCCGCGGGCAACTACGACGTGCGTCTGCCTCCGCCCGGCCGTGACGAACTGGGCGATCTCAATCTCGCCTTCGAGCGCATGGCGCGTCAGATCAAGGCGCATACCGATCAACTGGAACAGAAGGTGCGCGAGCGCACCGAGGCGCTCAGCAAAGCCAATGCGGCGATGGCGCAGGCGCAGAAGGAGATCGGCGATTCGATCCAGTACGCAAGCCTGATCCAGCGCGCCTTCCTGCCGGACCGCCAGCTCGGCGAAGTGCTGGGCGACAACTACTTCGTGATCTGGCGGCCGCGCGACGTGGTCGGCGGCGACTTCTATCTGTTCCGCCCGGACGGCGACCGCTACCTCGTCGGCGTGGTCGATTGCGCCGGACACGGCGTCCCGGGCGCGTTAATGACCATGCTCGCGCGGGCGGCGCTCGACGAGGCCGTGAACCGCCACGGCGTGGATGCGCCGGCGCGTCTTTTGGCACATATCGACAGCACGCTGCGTGGCATGATTGACCAGTCGGCACTGCCGCGCGCCATCGCCACGAACATGGACATCGGTCTGGTGAGCGTCGATATCGGCCGCCGCAAACTGCGCTTCGCCGGCGCGAAGATCGCGCTGTTCTGGAGCGACGGTGAGGAAGTGGGCGAGCTGCCGGGCGCGCGCCGGGCCGTGTGCGACCGCCGCGTCGGGGAATACGAGGACGTCGAAGTCGAATTGCGCAGCGAGGCGACCTATTACCTCATCACCGACGGCTTCCTGGATCAGGCCGGCGGTGAACGCGGCTACGGCTTCGGCAAGCGCCGTCTGCTGGCGCTGCTGCGCGAGCATGCGCATCTGCCCATGCAGGAGCAGGCCAGCGCGCTCGACCGCGCGCTGGAAGCCTACCGCGGCAGCCAGTCGCAACGCGACGACATCACCGTGCTTTCTTTTCGTATTGCCAACAACTAAAACACAGACAAACACAGGACCGACGCCATGAACGACAACGATTTTTTCGGGCTGCGTGAACTGATCACGCGTCACCGCATCCTGTTGTGTTTCAACGGCCCCATCTCGCGCAGCCTGATCGAGGAGATCGGCAACGCCCTGCAGAACTATCTGCGGGCCGAGGCTGCCAAGCCTTCGGCGGTGATGGACGTGTTCGCCATCTACATCGAAATGACGCAGAACATCCGTCACTACGCCGTGCGCAAGGGCTACGGCGAGAAGGACAGCTCGGCGACCATCGTGGTGGCGCGCGAAGGCGAAGGCGACTCGTATCTGGTGCAGGCCGGCAATATCGTCGAGGCGGCCGACGGGGAAATCCTCCTTGCCCGCGTACGGGAACTGGCCGCGCTCGACAAAGCGGCGCTCAGGGCGGCGTACAAGGAGCAGCTGCGGCGTCCGCGGGACGAGAGCGCCGTGGCCGGCGCAGGTCTCGGTTTGATCGACATCGCGCGCAGGGCTTCGCGTCCGCTCAGCGCCCACCTCATTCCGCAATCCGACGGCAAGGCGCTTTTCAGCCTGCAAGCCGTGATCTGAGACCGACCGAGATAGAATCACGTCATGAACGAACGGCTTCACATTCCCCAAACCCGGTCGACGCCGGAAATCAGCGCCGACTGGGATGCCGGTGTGGTCTCCATGTCCGGCGATTCCTACCCGGAAAACTCCTTCGAGTTCTTTACCTCCACCATCGACTGGATCAAACAGTATCTGAAACAGGAGCAGCGTCCGCTGCGCCTGGAGCTGCGCCTCATCTACCTCAACACCAGCTCGGTGAAGGCGATGATGGATATCTTCGAAATGCTGGAAGAGGCGCACCGGCGCGGCCGCGACGTCAGCGTCGACTGGCTCTACGACCCCGAGAACGAACGGGTGCAAATGCTCGCCGAGGAGTTCCGCGAGGACTGCAGCTTCCCGTTCAACATCACCGCCGAGGCCAAGCAAGCATGAACACCGAAGTGGCGGATCGCGAGAGCGACGAGGCCGCCGTACTCGAAGAGATCGGTGCGCTGCTGAAGGATCCGCAGTACGAGGGCAACCCCCTGCGTCCCTTCCTGCAGCGCCTGTACCAGTTGCACCGCCGGCAGTCCGACCGGCTGCTGCGCCTGGTGCGCATCTCCGACGGCTATCACGGCATGGCGCGGCACAACAGCGACACGCTCGCGGCGCGTATCGAGCGCGAGGTGATGCGCCTGAAGAAGATCGCCCGCATCTCCGACCTCTACCAGCGCCAGCTGCGCGAACTCGCCGACGCCTTGCGCGACGCTTCGCTCACCGATCCGCTCACCGGCCTGCGCAACCGCCGCTACCTCACCGACCGCCTGCGCGAGGAGGGCGTGCGCGCGCAACGTACGCGTACACCGCTGTGCATCGCCATCGTCGACGTCGATCATTTCAAGGAAGTCAACGACCGCTACGGGCACGACATCGGCGACGTCGTGCTGTGCAACGTGGCGCGCGCTCTTGAAGGCGTGCTGCGCGAGTACGACACCGTCGGGCGCTGGGGCGGGGAGGAATTCCTGGTGCTGTTGCCCGACACCACGCTGGAGAACGGTTTCAAGATCGGCGAACGCATCCGCGCGCGGATCGCGGAATTGCGCATCGAAGACTCCGAACGTCCGGAACTGCGGGCGATTTCGCTCACCGCCAGCATGGGGATGACGGTTCTGCGCGAGGACGAGGACGTGTTCGACGCGGTCGGGCGGGCCGACACCGCCTTGCGCACCGCCAAGCACGCCGGTCGTAACTGCTGCCACACGGCCTGAGCGCCGTTCCACGCCGTCGGCGTGCGTCAGTGCGGGCGGCGTTCGTTCTCCCGCGGCTCCTCCGGCTGGATGTCGTGTTCCTCGTGCGCGTGGCGGAACATTTCCTCGCGGGCGCGTTTCTGTCCCGGGGTGCGTTGCGTTTTGGCGCGTTCGGCCTCGCGGAAGCTATGCACCTTGAAATACACCAGTGCGGCGGTGGCCATCGCGAGCGCGCCGGCGACGAGCACGAGATCGAGCGCGTCCTGGTGCTGGATGAAGCGCTGCAGGAAGTGCACGGCCATGATGACGATCACCACGCTGATGATCTTGGTCTCCAGGTCGTTCAGCGTCTCGATGCCCATGGCGACGGTGAGGTTGAGCGGCGAGATGAACAGGCTGTAGAAGCCTACGCCGATGAGGTAGAACACCACCGCCTTCAGCATCACCGAGACGATCTCCAGGAAGCGCACGGTGAGGTCGGTCGGGCCGAGCGTCGCGGCCAGCACGCCCTGCCAGGCTTCGGCCACGGTCTTGAGCGCGATGATCGCCCCGAGCAGAAAGAGCGAGAACGCCGCCAGCAGCACGGCCACCACCGCCACCAGCACGATCAGGCGCGAGCGCCCGATGAGGCGTGCGGCGGCCGAGTCGTGCGTATCCTGTTTGTCGGTAGCCATGCGGCACGCAAAAGGGAAGGAGGCTCCGCGTTGCACGCAAGCCACGCGCCCGGAATCCGGGCTGGCTGCCGCACGCGCTTTGTCATAGATTCGACAACTATCCGGCATGCCCCGAGAACTAGTGCTTGATGGGATCGTGGCGCACGCTGCATGAAAGGCGGCGGCTCCACTAAGTTCGGGCAATTCGGGAAATCCAAGGAATGCGGTAATGGTCGATGCAATGATCTGGTCGAACGGGCTTTCGTTGCTCGTCTGGGCGGTGGCGGCGATGCTGCTGCTCTACGCGGCGCGGTCGTCGATGCATGCCCTCATCCGTTCGGTCGCGCAGGCCATCACCCGGGCGGCGCGTGCCACGGCGCGCTGGCTGGGCGTGACGGTCCGGGCGCTGCGTGCGCGCAACCGTACCGTCCTTTACGCCTGGGCGCGGGAGGAGGCGTCCCGCCGGATCGAGCGCGAATTCGAGCGCGTCACGACCGTGGTGATGCGCGACCTGAGCGGCTTCCCCGACCTGCGGCGCAAACTGCTGGAGGAGATCGAGCGTCTGGAAGCGGACTACAAGCAATGCGGCGAGGAACCGCCGCCCGCGCCGCAATGGGTCGAGGCCGTGGCGGCGGTGTCGCAGGTCAACAGCGGACATGAGGTCGTGCAGAAGGTGCTCAAGGAGATCGACGCGCTCATCATCGAATTGCACGACCGCGCCAAGCGGGAATACCGCCGCGCCTACCGGTCGCGCCATCGCATCCTCGGCGCCTGCATTCCCTTCTGGCGCGAAGTCGAGCGCAACGTGGCGCGCATCGACACCAAGCTCGAAACCCTGCGCGAGACCCTCTCGGCGCTCGATGCGCACATGGACCGCTATCGCGACATTGACGCCCGGGCCGACAAGATCGAACAGGCGCTCGCTAGTTCGGCGTTCGCGCGCTTCTTCGTTGCGCTTGCCGTCATGGCGGCGGGCGCGGGGGCCGCTTACTTCCACTACGAGCTGCTGATGCTGCCGCTGGCCGGCACGGCCGCGCTCGCTTTCCCGCAGGCGGCGGCCTGGACCATCGTCGCGCTCGAGCTGTGCATGGGCCTGTTCGTGCTGGAGAGCCTGCGCATCACGCGGCTCTTCCCGGACGTCACGCGGCTCGACACCGCGATGCGCCGGCGCCTGCTGCTGCTTTCCTCGACGGCGCTGGTGATCCTCGCCGCGGTGTCGGTGGCTTTGGTATGGATGCGCATCGACATGCTCGGCAACGCGCCGGCCGCGGGGCTCGACGCGATGCCGCTCGTGCAGTTCCTGCTTGCCGGCCTGCTGCCTTTCGCAATGGCGCTGCTCGCGCTCGCGCTGGAGCCCTTCGTGCGGTGCGGGCGTACGGTGGGCGGGGTCGTGGTGCTGGCGGCGCTCCGTACCGCGGCCTTCCTGCTGCGCGTGATCGCGCAGTTCGCGCAACACCTGAGTGAAGTCCTCATCCGTTTCTACGACGTCCTGATCGTGCTGCCGCTGACCGTGGAACGCCTGAGCCGGCGCACGGGTGCGCGCGAGAGCAAGGCGCGGCCGGTCGCGCTCGAAGTGAAGGAGCCCAGCCGGGCCTCGTAGCCGCGCCGGGTACGCCGGCTGCAAGACGAGCGCGGTCAGCTTCGGGAGACCGCCATGCCAGGCACCGGCCTTCGCGCGTCAGCCGGTCCGCGCCTTGACGCACATCACATCCGGCCGGTGCGTCCGCCGGCCGTCCGCATCCTTCAATCCTTCGCAATGCGTGGTGTGCCGTGCCGCACGCGCGCTGCACCGGGCTGCGCATGAGCGGCATCGTGGTGGTGACCGGCGCGTCCGCGGGCATCGGCCGCGCGACGGCGGTGGCGTTCGCCAGACGCGGCTGGCGCGTGGCCTTGCTCGCGCGCGGTCTCGCCGGACTGGAAGGCGCGAAGCGCGAAGTGGAGCGCGCGGGCGGCCAGGCCATGGTGGTGCCGGTCGATGTGGCGGACCGGGACGCGGTCGAAGCGGCGGCCGAACGCATCGAAAGCGAATGGGGCCCGATCGACGTCTGGGTGAACAACGCCATGGCGACCGTGTTCGCGCCGGTCATGGAAATCTCGCCCGACGATTTCAGGCGTGCCACCGAAGTGACGTACCTCGGTTCGGTGTGGGGCACGCTCGCGGCGCTGCGGCGCATGCTGCCGCGCAACCGCGGCACCATCGTGCAGGTCGGCTCGGCGCTCGCCTACCGTTCCATTCCCCTGCAGGCGGCCTATTGCGGCGCGAAGAGTGCCATACGCGGTTTCATCGATTCGGTGCGCTGCGAGCTCATCCACGAGCACAGCAAGGTCCGCGTGACCATGGTGCAGCTCGCGGCCTTCAACACGCCGCAGTTCGACTGGGGCCGCACGACCATGGCTTTCGAGCCCAAGCCGCTGGGCAAGATCTTCCAGCCCGAAGTGGCGGCGGAGAGCATCTACCGGGCGGCGCGCCGTCCGCGCCGCGAAGTGTGGGTGGGCTGGCCCGCCTTGCAGGCCCGGCTCGGGCAGATCTTCGTGCCCGGCTATCTCGACCGGCGGCTGGCTTTCGAGGCCTGGGAGGGACAGCAGTCCGACGAGCCGCTGCCGCCCGAACACGCGGACAACCTCTACCGGCCCGTGCGCGAGGACCGCGGCACGCACGGCCGCTTCGATGCGGTGGCGCTGCGCCACAGCGCGCAGGCCTGGCTCGACCGCCATCGCGTCGCCGTTGCGGTCGGGCTGCTGCCCCTGGTCGCCGCCGGTTTGCTGCTGCGGCGCCGCGGCTGAGGGAAGTTCGCACATGTCCCGGACAGCGTGTCTGGATTCCGACAGTGCCTTGCCGGTAGCATCGACCTCATCCGGCCTTCGCCGGGCGGTGCAAGCGGCTGATTTCCATGAATCCTCCTCCCAGTGACGGGGCGGCAGTCGAAGAAGACCAAAAAAGACCGCCCGCACACATAGACGAACGCAGTCTCGCGGCCATCCTCGACAACGTCGACGCGGCAATCTACGTCGCCGACATGCGCACGCACGAGCTGCTTTATCTCAACGCCTACGGCCGGGCGCGCTTCGGCGACTTCGAAGGCAGACACTGCTGGGAAGTGCTGCAGAAAGGGCA
>ERZ777003.2553-NODE-2553-length-20659-cov-6.814696_pt1 | contig 20659 bp, 18 predicted proteins | sample MGYA00374956_ERZ777003 | MGnify/ENA primary metagenome ERZ777003 (study PRJEB29302, sample SAMN06268252) | bioreactor metagenome | isolation source: Joint BioEnergy Institute, California, USA | place: USA:Joint BioEnergy Institute, California, USA | collected... | reverse complement strand
GCGCTCGATCCTGGAGCGGATGACGGTGCCGGTGCTGATGTCGCACTGAGCCTGAACCGCGCCCGCCGGGGCGGCGCCGACGCCGCCTTCTGCGCGCACCTCAGCGGGGCGGGGTCGCCCCGGCCGGCTCGCCGATCAGGTGCAGCACTAGCTCGCGCCGCTGCGGCGCCGTGCGGTGCTCGTAGAGGTAGATGCCCTGCCAGGTGCCGAGCACGGGCCGGCCCTGCTCCACGGGGATGGAGAGCTGGGTCTGGGTGAGCGCCGCGCGGATGTGTGCCGGCATGTCGTCCGGCCCTTCCGTCTCGTGCCGGTAGCGGCCGCCGCCGCCCTCCGGGACGAGGCGCCGGAAGAAGGCCTCGAGGTCGGCGCGCACATCCGGATCGGCGTTCTCCTGCACCAGCAGCGAGGCCGAGGTGTGGCGACACCAGATCGTCAGCAGCCCGGTCCCGATGCCCTGCGCCGCGACCCAGGCGAGGACCGGCGTGGTCACCGCGACCAGGCCGCGGCCCCGCGTGGAGACCTCGATGCGGTGCGTCCGCTGCTCCATGCCCATTGAGCGCCTTGCTCCCTCTGATCGCCGGGCGGCGCCTCCTTGCGGTTCCAGGTCGGCACCGCCGCCCGGGGGTCAAGCCCTCTCAGCCGCCCTCCTCCGGGGGCCGCACGCGGGCGAAGCCGCGCAGCAGCGCCAGGTCGTAGATCAGCTTCAGCGCGCCCGCGACCACCAGCGGCCAGCCGAAGGCGGAGAGCGTGAGCATCCAGCCCGCGATCAGGGGCGAAACCGAGGAGGCGAGGCCGCGCGGCACGTTCGTCACGCTCGCCGCCGCCGGCCGTTCCGCCGGCTCGACGATCGCCATCACATAGGCGGAGCGCGCCGGCACGTCCATCTGCGAGAGCAGGCTGCGGAGCATGAGCAGCGCCACCGCCGACCACGCCCCCGGTGCGAAGGCCGCGGCGATGAGGAACAGGTTGGAGGGCAGGTGGGTGAACACCATCGTGTTCACCAGCCCGATCCGCCGCGCGATCGGCACCGCGACGAAAAGCGACAGCGCCCCGCAGGTCTGGGTCGCGAAGAACACCATCCCCGCGGTCGCGACCTCCATGCCGAAGCGCTCGAACAGCCAGAGCGCGAGCAGCGACTGCACCACGAACCCGCCGCCGAAGGCGTCGAGCGAGAACAGCGCGGCGAGGCCGTAGACCCGCCGCCGCGAGGGGCCGAGCGGGGCAGGGGGCGGCTCGCCCGCAGGCAGTTCCGTAGCGGGCGAGAGGTCGCGGTAGAGCAGCAGGTTCGTCAGGCCGAGCGCCCCGTAGAGCAGGAACAGCGCCTGCACCACCGCCCCTTGGCCGAACAGCGGCGCGAGCCAGTCCACCGCGCCGGTCGAGAGCGCGCCCAGCGCCGCCGCCATCGTGCCCAGGAAGCTGTAGCGCGCGAACATCGCGGTCCGCGCCCCGCCATTCGTGGTCTGCGCCAGCACCGTGTGCTCGAAGGGCAGGAACGGCCCCGCATCGCCGCCCGCCGGGTTCAGCGTGCCGAACAGCGCGACCAGGAGCAGCGGCCAGAACCCCTCGACGAGGGCGAATCCCGCACCGGTGCCGGCCATGAGCAGGCTCGCCACGACCAGCCCGCGCCGGCGCGACATGCGGTGCGCGACCAGCCCGAGGCCGAGCGTCAGCAGCGAGGACCCCAGCAGCGTCGCGGCCGTGATCGCGCCGACCGCAAAGGCCTCGAAGCCCAGCGCGGAGAGATGCACCGGCAGCAGGATCGCCGCGCTGCCATCGGCGAAGCCGCGCAGCGCGCGGGCGAGCAGGACGCGGCGCGCGTCGTCCACCGCGGCGATGCCCCTGCCGCCGCCGAGCGCGCGCGCCAGAGTCAAGCCGCGGCGAATCCAAGCCGGGCGGCGAGGCCGTATTCCTCGGCCAGGGCGCGCAGCTTGTTCCAGGTGGCGTCCTCGATCTCGATGCCGTTCGCGGCGCGCTCGCGCTCGCGCCGGTGCTCGATCTCGCCGGGGTAGAGCACGCCCTCGCTGCCCTCGGAGGGCGGCGTGGCCTTCAGGTAGCGTGCGAGTTCCGCCACCTCGGCGCGGAACTGTGCAAGCGGGCGGAAGGCGTCCACCTTGAACACCGCGAGGAAGCAGCCGTCATTGTGACGCCCCGTCGGCTCGACGCCGAAGCCGAGCCCGGTGAGCAGGCCGCAGAGGATCTCGACCATCACCGCGAGGCCGTAGCCCTTGTAGCCCTCGCCGGGTCCGCCGAGCGGCAGCAGCGCCCCGCCCGCGAGCCGCTTCGGGTCCGTGGTGAGCTGCCCGTCGCTGTCCACCACCCAGCCGCGCGGGATCTCCTCGCCGCGCGCCTGGGCGAGCTTCACCTTGCCGACCGCGACGGCGGAGGTCGCCATGTCGATGAACATCGGCCCGTCGAGGTCCGAGGGCACGGCGATCGCGATCGGGTTGGTGCCGAGCCTTGCCTCGCGCCCGCCGAAGGGCGCGACCGACTTGGGGGAGCGGCCGGAATCGGCGGTGATCAGCCCGATCATGCCGGCCTCGGCGGCCATCAGTGGGTAGCTCGCGAGGCGGCCGATATGGCCCTGGCGGAAGACCGTCGCCGCGGCGACGTTCGCGCTGCGCGCCTTCTCGATCGTGAGCTTCATCGCCCGCTCGGTCACCACGTAGCCGAAGCCCCAGTGGCCATCCACCACCGTGGTGGTCGCGGATTCCTGCACGATCTCCCACGGCGCGCCGGGGACGATGTGGCCGCGCTTCACGCGGTCGATGTAGTCCGGGATCTGGATGATGCCGTGCGAGTCGTGGCCGGCGAGATTCGCGCCGATGCAGAACCGCGCGACCGTTGCGGCCTCATCCTCCGGCACGCCGGCGCCGATGAGGAGGGCACGGGCGATCTCGCGCAGGCGGTCGGCGGGGACGGTCGGCATGTGGCATTCCCTCCGCGGTGTCGGTGCGGCGAGCCTAGCTCCGCCTCCGCTGCCCTGCCAGCGCCGGCGGCGCTCCCCGTCCGTCTGTCCCGCCAGCCGGCCGCCCGTTGCCGCGCCGTCGCGCCTGGGATAGGCAAGGGCGGCAAGGCGTGCGGGAGGACGGACGCAATGAACTGGATCGAGGTCAACGGCACGGCGCTGCGCTACGACCTCAGCGGCGAGGGGGCGTCCGCCCTGGTGCTGGTGCACGAGATGGGCGGCACGCTGAACAGCTGGGACGACGTGGTCCCCCGCCTCGCGCAGAACCGCCGCGTCCTGCGCATGGACCTGCGCGGCGCGGGCATGAGCGAGAAGGTGCGCGGACGCCTCGACATCGACGTGCTGACCGCCGACATCGCGGCGTTGCTCGATGCGCTCGGCATCACGGAGCCGGTGGCGATCGCGGGCAATGCCGTGGGCGGGGCGGTGGCCATCCGCTTCGCCGCGCGCCGGCCGGAACGCACCCGCGCGCTGATCGTCGCGAGCCCCGCCTGCGGCGTGGCGCCCGAGCGCAAGGCCGGCCTGCTCGAATACGCCGACCGGATGGAGCGCGACGGGCTGCGCCCGCTGGTCGAGGCCTCGATGGCCGCGGGCTATCCGGAGGTGCTGCGCACCGATCCGGTGCGCTTCGCGCGGTTCCGCGCGCGCTGGCTCGGTACCGACCCGGCGAGCTTCGCGGCGATCTACCGCATGCTCGTCCACCTCGACATGGAAGCGGACTTCGCCCGCGTCGCCTGTCCGACGCTGGTCATCGCCGGCACGCACGACACGCTGCGCCCGCGTGCGGTGGTCGAGCCGGTGGCGCGCGCGATCAAGGGCGCGCGACTGATCGAGCTGCCGACGGGCCACTACTCCGCCGCGCAGACGCCTGAGGCGATCGCCGAGGCGTATGATGCATTCCTGCGCGAGCAGGGTTGCTAGCCGGCCGGCCCAAGGCGAGCGGTCCTCCGCCATCGGCAGTTCCTGCGGCACCCGCACTGCCGGTGCGCCGTAGGGCCCCTTCGCCGCGCCCTCGCTTCGCGTGTTGACGGCGCTGCCAGATCGGGTCCCATACTACCCGGCATCTGCAAGAGCCGGAGGTGCGCCGTGGGCCCCGGACGCCGCAACTTGCTTCGCCTTGGCGCGGCCTCCGCCGCGTTCGCCGTGCCCGCGCTCCGCCGCCGCGCGGCCGCGCAGGCAGGGTGGTCGCCCGACCGGCCTGTCACCTTCCTCGGCCCCTTTGCCGCGGGTGGGTCCTTCGACGTCACCGCCCGGGCCATCGCGCGCGGCATCGAGCCGCTGCTCGGCCAGCCCGTCGCGGTGGTGAACCGCACGGGCGCGGGCGGGACGATCATGCTCGCGGAACTCGCGCGGGCACGCCCGGACGGCCACACCATCGGCCTGCTCAGCGTCAACACCAACGCGATCGCGCCGCAGCTCGTCGAGGTGCCGTTCGACCCGGTGAAGGACTTCACGCCGATCCTCACCTACGGCGCCTTCTGCACCTTCGTCGCGGTGCCGCGCGACTCGCGCTTCGCGGGCCTGCGCGAGATGATGGAGTTCGCGCGGCGCGAGCCGGGCAAGCTCAGCGTGGGCGTCGCGGCGATCGGCTCCAACGCGCATCTCACCATGGCGCGCGTGGCGGCGCATGACCGCGTGGACGTCACCTTCGTGCCCTTCGGCGGCGGCGCGCCGGCGGTCACCGCGCTGCTCGGCGGCCATGTGCACTGCGCCGTGGTGTCCGGTGAGATCCTCCCCTATGCGCGCGACGGCCGACTGCGTCTGCTCGCGGTGCTGAACGGCCAGCGCGCGGAGGAATTCCCGGAGGTCCCGACGCTGCTCGACCTCGCCTATGGCTGGGCGGCCAATCCCTGGCTCGGTGTCGGTGGGCCGAAGGGACTGCCGGAGCCAGTCGTGACGCGCTACGCCGCCGCGATGAACCAGGCGATGGAGAGCGAGGAGTTCCGAAAGGTGATGCGCGACCTTGCCATCCAGCGCCTGCGCCTCGACGCGGCGGAGACCGCGCGGCTGATGGAGCAGAGCCATGCCGAACACGCGGAGGTCGCGCGCAACCTGCGCATCGGCCGCTTCGCGCCGCGCTGAGCCGGCGCCGCGAACACAGGGGGAAGCACACTGGATGATCCGACGTCGCAGCCTGGCCGGCGCCCTCGCCCTGCCATTCGTGGTTCCCGCGGCCGCGCGGGCGCAGGACTTTCCCACGCGTACCATCCGCCTGATCGTTCCGCGCGCCCCGGGCGGCGGGTCCGACAACCTCGCGCGCATCCTGGCCGCGCCGCTCGGCACGCGGCTTGGCCAGACCGTAGTGGTGGAGAACCGCCCGGACGCGACGGCGATCATCGGCGCGGAGGCGGTCGCGCGCGCGGCGCCGGACGGCCACACGCTCTACCTTTCCGACAACTCCTTCTACCAGAACCCGTCCTTCATCCCGCACATCCCCTACGACACGATCCGTGACTTCAGCGCGGTGACGATGCTCGCCCAGGCGCCGGTGGTGCTGCTGGCGAACCCGGCGGTGCCGGCGCGCACGGTCGCGGAACTCGTCGCCTACGCGAAAGCCAACCCGGGGAAGCTGAGCTACGCCTCGGGCGGCGTCGGCGCCTCGACGCACTTCGCCGGCGTGCTGTTCAACCTGCGCGCCGGGGTGGAGATCGTGCACGTGCCGTTCCGCTCCTCCGGTCCCGCGGTGACGGCGGTGCTCTCCAACCAGGTGCAGCTCCAGTATGGCGGGCTGAGCTCGGCGCGGCCCTACATCGAGGCGGGGACGCTGCGCGCCCTCGCGGTCACCGGGACGCGGCGGGCCGAGCAGCTGCCCAACGTGCCGACCTTTGCCGAGGCCGGGGTTCCCGGCGTGGACGTCACCAGCGTCTGGGGCATCCACGCGCCGGCGCGGACGCCGATCGAGATCCGCCGCAAGCTGCGCGACGCGCTCGTGGCGACGATGCAGGACCCGGAGGTCAGCCGCCGCCTGAATCAGCTCGGCTACGACCCGATCGGCAACACGCCGGAGGAGCACCAGCGCCAGACCGAGGAGATCGTGGCGCTCTGGATCGACGTGGCGAAGCGCGTGAACCTGAATGAGTAGCGCCGGCGCGGGACGCCTCGCAGGGCGGGTCGCGCTCGTCACCGGCGCGGGCTGCGTTGGGCCGGGCTGGGGGAATGGTCGCGCCACCGCCGTGCTGTTCGCGCGCGAGGGCGCTGCGGTCGCGGTCGCCGACCGGGACCTTGCGGCGGCAGAGGAGACCGCACGGCTGATCGCCGCCGAGGGTGGCCGCGCAGCCGTGATCGAGGCCGATGTGACCGATCCGGCCTCAGTCGCGGCGATGGTCGCGCGCTGCCTCGACACCTTCGGGCGGATCGACGTGCTGCAGAACAATGTCGGCGGCTCGGTCACCGGCGATCCGGTCTCCATGCCGCTCGAGACCTTCGAGGCGCAGATCGCGCTCAACCTCACCAGCGTGTTCCTTACCTGCAAGCATGTGCTGCCGGTGATGGAGCGCCAGGGGAGGGGGGTGGTCATCAATGTCGGCTCGATCGGCGGGATGCGCCATCTCGGGCACGACACGGCGGGCTACACGGCGGCGAAGGCGGGGCTGGTGCAGCTCACGCGCCAGCTCGCCGTGAAGTACGGACCGAAGGGCATCCGCTGCAACACGGTGATCCCGGGCATGATGGACACGCCGCTGCTCGAGCATCGCGTGTCGAAGCAGGCGGGCCGCGCGGACCTCGCGACCCTCCGGGCGGAGGCGCGCACGCGCGTTCCCCTCGGCCGGCGCGGCGACGCCTGGGACGTCGCCTACGCGTCGCTATTCCTCGCCTCCGACGAGGCGAAATACGTCACCGGGACGGAGATCCTGGTGGACGGCGGGCTGATGGCGAAGAGCGCGTAGCCATCGCCCGCCGGCCGCTCAGACGATCTTCCGCCGCCGGAACCGCTTCGGCGGATCGTGTGGGAAGGCCAGCCCGCTCACGTCCACCCGCAGATTGACCAGCGTCTTCGCCATCTCGATCGCGCAGCGGTAGCCCTCCAGCACCGGCACGTCCCATCCCAACTCCGCCAGGCGCCGCTGCAGGGGGGCCTGCAGCCAGTAGGCCCCCGAGCAGCCGAGGATCAGCACCTCCGCCCCGTCCTCCTCGATCGCGGCGACGGATTCCGCCACCGCCGCCTCCAGCATCGAGGAAACCTCGCCGCGCGCTGCCTTCTCGCTCTCGCCGCTTAGCGTGTTCCGCCCCGCTGCGGCGGGACGCGGCAGCGGATGGTCAATGTTGCGGATCGAGGCGCACCGCTCCGTCATGCCGTAGAGCCGCACCAGGTCCGCCATCCGCATGTTGTGGACCTCGGAGATGTCGATCACCGAGAAGCGCGTGCCGAGCATCCCCGCGATGTGCATCTGCGCATGCGCGCAGGAGGTCACCGGCACGCCGTGGCGGTGGCCGATCTCACGCGCCTCCCAGAAGCCCGGGTCGCCGCCGCCGAGCAGCACCACGGCGTTGTAGCGGCCGCTCGCGCAGGCTTCGCGCACGATGGGCAGGCGGTTGATGCCGGTGATCGCGAACTCCTCGCGCGTCTCCACCGGCCAGTCTCCATGCGTCGCCGGCGCGCCGGGATGCAGCTCCCAGTCCACGTCCTCGAGCAGATGCGCGATCTCGGCGTAGTTGTAGAGCCGTGCCTCCTTCGGGCCGGAGCGCGGGCGCGGCTGGTAGGCCGCCCGCTCGCTCAGGCTGAAGGCGCTGACCAGCAGGAAGCGGAACCGCTTCGCCGTCGCCCCTGGACCCTCGGTTCCTGCCATGCGCCATCCCCTCCGTTGGACCATCCGGTGCATTCCGGACGGCCCGCAGCGGGCGCGATGATAGGCGGCGCCATGCCGTCCCGGCGAGCCGCCTGTGCGAGGGCCGGAGCGGGAGGGCTGGTCAGCCGCGCCCGATGGCGGGGCTTGGCCCGCCTTCGCCGCGCGCTGGCGCGCCGCGCATGTAGTGGCGCTCGGGACGGTATCCGGCGCGCCGGATCCATGCGGCGATCCGGCACCGCAGACCCGTCGCCGCCGCCAGCCCGCTGCGGAGCGGGGCCGCGAGGCGCGACCACAAGCCCAACGGATCGGAGTGCAGCAGAGCACGCATTGTCTGCCTCAGGTCGTCCAGCGCTCGGCGTCGCGGCCGGCGCCGTTGTTGACAGGGAGGAGGTGAGCGGTGGCGCAGCGCGTCACCGCGCCGCCGCGGGCGTGGAACTCGGCCACCATGCGCTGAACCTCGGCCTCGTTCGGCGGCGGGCCGGCGGCCTGGTTGCGCTTGCGGTCGTTCAGCGCCGCGTGGACGCGCCGGTCCTGTTCGCGTAGGGCCGCGCCCGGCCTGGACGTAGCGGGCCGGCCGGGGCGTCGGCTCCCCCCGGCGCTGCCGGGGCGTGGGGCGTGGGGGCGGGATGGAGCAGTGGCCATGGCGGGCCTCATGCTGCTGTTGGCGATCACGTCGCCGTGATCATGAGCACAATATACTTACTCACGACTCCGCGATCAATGGAAATGCGCAGTCCGTTGCATTCCTACAACTCAAGACTGTGGCGAAAATGCAAATAATTCGGGTCCGCCGGGTGGCCGCCCATCGTAAATCTGCGCGTGGCCGTGCGGCGCGGATTGGAATCGACGCGCCGCTGATCGCCTCCGTGATGTTGCCGGCGGGCGGACGCTCACCGCCTTCGACGGCGCTCAGGGGGGGCCGGCCCGCACGGCCGTCATTCCCGGAGCCCCGCCCGGAACGCCCCGCTACCGTCGCGTAACGGGACACACCCGGGACGGGAACGCCCTGGCGCCGGAACCCGGAGCCGGCCCGATCATTATGCCACTCGCCCGCGCTCGCCTGCGCGGGCCGCGCCGCCGATCCGGCGACGCTGGGGGATCGCCGCGCGGCCTTGAGGCCTGTTGCCGGCCAGGGCCCGCGCCAGATGGGGCCGCCTTCACCACCGATGCCGTTGCACCAAGCGCCGTCCGCCTCGCCGTTTCCGGAACTCCGCCTGAGCGTCCGCGCCGGACGGCTCGGCATAGTCGTACCGGCCGAGGCCACAGCGCCGCCGCCGCCCGCCCGTCCGAAAGCCTCAGGCGAAGCGGCGAGGCTGGTCGCCGCCGGCGCCGCTGCCGCTGCAGCCCGGCCGCAACCCGAGACGGAGCTGGCCACGCTAGCGCCGCCGAACGGCGCCGGAGACCGCATCGCACCGAGGGCGGAACCCGAGGGCTCGCGGGCTTGGTCCACGCGCCCGGCGGCAGCCGACGACGCCCAGGCCGCCGAGGCTTTTCACCCCGGCCTCCGCCTCCTGGAGCGCGTGCTCCGTGAGGCCGCAAGGGGCCGGGCGCGCATCGCGGCTGCACTGCCCGCGGCCCAGGCCCGGTGCGACGCCGCGCACCGCGCCATGGAGGCCGCCCTCGGCAGTCCCCTCCGCTGGCTCCGGCGCCGCCGCATTGCCGCCCTCGAGGCCGCCTTCGCCGAGGCCAGCGAGGAGGCGCGGGAACTGGCGATGCGGCTCACCACCTGCCGCGTTCCGGTGGGTACGGATCTCGATGCACCCACGCTCGAAGCATTCGCCAACTTGTCCGCCGCGCATGCGGCGCTGGCCGCTACGGACCGGATCTGGGAAGTGTGCCGCCAGGGGACGGCGCCTGCCCCGGCGGGCCGTCCACGCGCCGCAGCGGTGACGGCCCCCGCCGGCGGCGAGGCAGCGGGCATCGAGCCCGGAGGCGTGCTGCGTCCGGTGAGCTTCGGCACCGCGCGCTCCGGTCCGGTGGCGAGCGACCCGCCTGGCCTCCGCCTGGCCGATGCGGCCGGCACGGCGCTCGATCTGTTTCCTGGCTTCTGCCTCCTCCATGACGACGGCGCGCCGCGCCTGCGCGGGGAGGGCGGACCGCGGATCACGGTGTTCGACCTGCGCGAGTTGCACGCCGAAGCCACCACGATCCGTCTGCTGGAGCCGGGAGAGGTCCCGCCCGACGCTGCCGATGCGGTGGTCGGTCACGGCTGGTCGCGGCTGCGCGAGGACGGCACGCCGGATCTGCACCATCCGGACACGAGGCGCCTGCCGATCCTGCGCTACGGCACCCTGCACCTCCGCGGCCCCGAGGGCCTCGACCAGACCTATGTCGTGAGCCGGGCCGAGGCGGCGATCGGCTTCGCCCGGGCCCTCAAACGGATGCAGGCGGCGCTCGATGCAGCCGAGGGGCGGAGCGCGGCGGACCAGGGGACGCACTGCGGCGCAGTGCCGGTCGCCAGAGGCAGCCGCTCGCCCGCTTCCGACGCCGCCGCCGCCCCGGCGCGAGGCGCGGGGGCGGAGGCCCCGTCGCCGGATCGGCCCGCTGCGGATGCCGTCCGGGAGACCGGCGCTGGGGTTGCGGCCCCGCCTTCGGATGCCAGGCGTGCCGCACCGCCGCCGGTCGCGGATTCGACAGCGCGGGACCCGATCGCCGCCACCCCGGCCGCAGCGACCAAGGCAAGGACGGCGCGAAGCCAGATCGATTCTCGGCGGGCAGAGCCGGTCGAGGCGGCGCCGCCCACGGCGCCGCTGCGCTCCGCAGTGGTGCTGCCGCCGGCCCCGCCACCCCTGGTGCCACCGGACTCCGCCAGGCTGCACCGCCGCCGCCGGCGTGCCGTGCGCGCCCGGCGCAGGCGCTACGCGGTCACTGCCCTGGTCGTGCTGCTGGCTCTGGGGCTGCCCGCACTGGCGCTGCTCGACCCGCGGTTCGGCTTGCGGCCGCCATCGGCCGTCACCGATGCACCCCGGTCTGCGGCGGGGGATGGCGCCGCTGCGGGCATCGCCATTCCGGTCGTGACCACCGGAGAGTCGGGCGGCGCTCCCGGTCACGCGGAGGCACCGCCGGGAGAGGGCGAGCCGAGGGGCACGTCGCCCGCCGGTCAGGCGCCACCGCCCGCAATGCCTTCCACCGGCGATCGCGCGCCAACCCCGCCGGCTGCGGAGGCAGCGGCTCCGGCCGCCGCCGACAACACCGCCGCGGCACGCGATGCCATGGCCAAGCCGCCTGAAGATACGGACCGGCCCGCAGCGGCGTCCGCTGAATCCTCGCTGGCCCGGACGCGGTCGGCCAGGCAGCCGGCGCCCACGCCGCCCGACCCCGCCTCACAACAGCGGGAGGCGGCTACCGCCGCGGCGCCCGCGCGAACGGCCGCTGCCGCGTCCGCCGCGGCCTCCGCCGCTGCCGCACCATCCCCTCCGGCGCCCCGATCGGAGCCGCCCCCAGCCGCTGCTGCCCTGGCTTGGCCCGCTGCGCCGCCGCCCGCCTCCGCGAGCGGTCCCGCCCTCCCGGGAAGCCACATCGCCATGGCGCTGGGCGCCAATATCCGCGCTGCGCCCGATGGGTCGGCACCGGTGCTCGGCACCATCCCCGCCGGGGCGCGCGTGCTGATCCTGGCGCGGATTGGCGGATGGCTACAGATCGGCGCGGAGGACCGTGCGCTGGGCTGGGTCCATGTCAGCCGGGCGGTGAGGAGCGACGGCGGCGGAGATTAGGTGCCGCCCTGCCTCACTCTGCCTCACGGTTTCTGTGCGGCGCCCCCGACCCTACATTGCGCTCCGTGCCACCCACATCGGAGCGCCGCGCCATGTCCGAGCTCAACGCCTGCATCGTCGGCTGGGCCCACAGCCGCTTCGGCAAGATCGAGGACGCGCCGGACCTGGAGACGCTGATCGCCGGCGTCGCCCGCGCCGCGATCGAGGACGCCGGCATCGCCCCCGCGGAGATCGACGCCGGCTTCGTCGGCGTCTTCGGCGAGGGCTTCACGCCGCAGGGCTTCCCTGCCTCGCTCGTGCTGCAATCGGTCCCCGAGCTGCGCTTCAAGCCGATCACGCGGTTCGAGAACGCCTGCGCCACGGGCAGCGCCGCGATCCATGGCGCGATCGACTTCCTCGCCGCGAAGCGCGGCCGCTTCGCGCTCGTCGTCGGGGCGGAGAAGATGACCGCGGTGCCCGGGCCGAAGGTAGGCGACATCCTCCTCACCGCCAGCTACCGCAAGACGGAGCAGGACATCGAGGGCGGCTTCGCCGGCGTCTTCGCCCGCATCGCCGAGGCCTATTTCCAGCGCTACGGCGACCAGTCCGACGCGCTCGCCGCGATCGCGGCGAAGAACCACCGCAACGGCGTGGACAACCCCTGGGCGCAGATGCGCAAGGACCTGGGCTACGAGTTCTGCCGCCAGGAGAGCGAGAAGAACCCGTATGTCGTGCGCCCGCTGAAGCGCACCGACTGCTCGCTCGTCTCCGACGGCGCCGCGGCGCTGGTGCTGACCGACGAGGAGACGGCGCGCGCCATGAGCAAGGCGGTGCGTTTCCGCGCCGCGGTGCAGGTCAACGACTTCCTGCCCATCGCCGCGCGCGACATAGTCCGCTTCGAGGGCGCGCGCGAGGCCTGGCGCCGCGCCTACGACCAGGCGGGCATCAGGCTCGCCGACCTCTCCTTTGTCGAGACGCATGACTGCTTCACCATCGCCGAGCTGATCGAATACGAGGCGATGGGGCTGACGCCGGAAGGCCAGGGCGCGCGCGCCGCGCTCGAGGGCTGGACCGCCGCCGACGGGCGCCTGCCGGTCAACCGCTCGGGCGGACTCAAGAGCAAGGGGCATCCGATCGGCGCCACCGGCGTCTCGATGCACGCGCTCGCGGCGATGCAGCTCACCGGCAATGCCGGGGCGATGCAGTTGCCGAAGGCCGATCTCGGCGGCGTGTTCAACATGGGGGGCGCCGCGGTGGCAAACTACGTCTCGATTCTTGAGCGGCTGAGCTGAGGTCGGCGAGGTCGGGAAGCGGACACCCTTACGGGAGGGACCTGACCGAGCTTCGGATGTGTAGAGGGGGCGGGCACAACCGTGCGGTTGTGCTAGCGTCCGGATCGCTATGACCCGAGTCGCGATTCGCGCCCAGGTTGCAATTCTGCTGCTGCCCCTGCTGCTCTCCGCTGCCGGGCTGGGAGGCTGTGCACAGCCGATGGAAGACAATGGGCCAGGGGCCACCATCGGACGGGCTCGGCCGGCCACGCCGCCGCGGGCGGCACCCACGCGGCGCGAGGCGGCGGCAAGGACCGCGACGCGTGCCGTAACGACGCAGCAGGCGGGAAGGGCGCCGTCCGGCGGGCCGGGTTCCGCTGCCCCGGTTCCGCAGCAGGAGGATGGACCGCAGGAGACGACGGAAGCGGCCAACCCCGAGGCCGCGACGGCGGCCGGTGCTTCGGGCACGGCCGGCGGCGTGGGCATTGCGCCCTCGGCCACGAGAAGAGTCCCTGACATCGGCGGCGATGGGGGCGGCGCCCGCTGGCGCGTGCGCGCCGACGGTACGGTCGGCTGCGCGCTCCCTGACCCGCTCCCCGTGGCGAGCGGCGAGCTTCCCCGGAACGCCGGGCTGAGTGCGGCGATGCGCCGCCGCGCCATCGCCGCGGCCTTCGACGAAGGCCGCTGCCTGACCACCTTCCGGGTGAACGAGTGGGCGCTGGTACGAATGGAGGGGGGCCGCGTGCTGCTGCGCCTGACCAAGCCGGAGCCCGCGCCCGGCGAGTCACCGATCGAACTGTGGTTCCTGCGCCGCGACCTGCTTGAGCCCGTCAGTGCCGGGCAGTCCCCAGGCGCACCGGTCAGCACGGGGGGAGAGGCGCCGCACCTGGCCGACAGGGGCGACGAGCGGCGCTGACCTGCGCGGCGCCGTGGATGGGCGGCGACTGCACACTGGCCCTACCCGCCGCATCCTCCGCGCGGAGGATGCGGCGGGGTTCCGCCCCGTCCCGCTGCCGCCCTGCCGTTGCCCGTGGATCCGGCCGGGCCCATCTTGCCGCCGTCAGTTCCGCGCTGCCGCGGGACGCGAGGGGCACGGAGATGGCGAGGATGGCAACGGGCAAGGACGACGGCAGCGACGCGGTGCTCTGGGTCTATGTGACCGCCGCGGATGCCGAGGAGGCCCGCCGCATCGGCCGTGCGCTGGTCGAGGAGCGCCTCGCCGCCTGTGTCAATGTCCTGCCCGGCCACACCGCGATCTACCGCTGGGAGGGGAGGCTGGAGGAATCGGCCGAGGCGGCGTTCCTCGCCAAGACCACCGCCGCGCGGTTCGAGGCGCTGCGCGCGCGCATCCGCGCCCTGCACAGCTACGCCCTGCCCTGCATCCTCGCGCTCCCGGCCGCCGGCGGCGATGCGGAGTTCCTCGCCTGGGTGCGGGGGGAGGTCGCGGCGGAGGGCTGACCTCCGCCGCTGTCGGCTCGCGCGCAGGAGGCGGATGGGGCGCGCCGCGGGCAGGTCGGTCAGGGCGGCAGCAGCACCGTCGCCGCGGCCTGGGCGGCGATGCCCTCGCCCCGGCCGGGGAAGCCCAGCCCCTCGGTGGTGGTGGCCTTGACCGACACCCGGTCCACCGGCACCGCCAGCAGCTCCGCCAGCCGTGCGCGCATCGCCTCCGCATGCGGCGCGATCTTGGGCCGCTCGCAGATCAGGGTGACGTCGGCGTTCGCCAGCACGCCGCCCCGCGCGGCGATGCGCCCTGCGGCGTGGCGCAGGAAGGCGGTGCTGTCGGCGTCCTTCCAGCGTGCCTCCGAGGGCGGGAAATGCCGGCCGATGTCGCCCTCCGCGAGTGCGCCGTAGATGGCGTCGCACAGCGCGTGGATGCCGACATCGGCGTCGGAATGACCGGCCAGGCCGAGCGGGAAGGGGATGGTCACGCCGCACAGCACCATGGGCCGGCCCTCGACGAGGCGATGCACGTCGAAGCCGGTGCCGGTGTGCGGGATCAGGCGGGCGAGCATGTGGGACTCCACGCGGGCGAGGTCCTCGGGGAAGGTGATCTTCACGTTCGTCTCCGCGCCCGGGATGAGCGCCACCATCTCGCCCGCCGCTTCCAGCAGCGCGGCGTCGTCGGTCGCCTCGGCGCCGCCCGCGGCGGCGCGGTGGGCGGCGAGCAGCGTGGCAAAGCGGAAGCCCTGCGGCGTCTGGGCGCGGTGGAGGCCCTCGCGCGGCACGGTCGCCACAACGCGGCCCGCCTCGGCGCGCTTGAGCGTGTCGGCCACGGGCTGGGCCGGGATGGCGCCCGGCGCGTGCTCCAGCGCCTCCAGCAGCCGGGCGATGGTGCCGGGTGGCACGATCGGCCGTGCCGCGTCGTGCACGAGGACGAGGCGCGGCGGCGTGGCCGAGGCGGCGAGCGCCTCGAGGCCGGCGCGCACGCTCGCCTGCCGGGTCGCGCCGCCGGCGACGGGCGGCAACACGCCGGGGAGGCCATCGAGCGCAGCGGCGACGCGCGCCGTCTCCTCCGGCGCGCAGACCGGCAGGAGCGCGTCCACGCGACCCTCGGCGAGCAGCGCCTCGGCCGCCCGGCGGATCACCGGGCGCCCGAGCAGGGGCAGGAACTGCTTCGGCATCTCGCCGCCGAACCGGTTCCCCCGGCCCGCGGCCATCAACAGCGCGGCAACGTGCATGGTCCGCCTTTAGCCGGTGCGGCGCGGCGGCGCGAGCCACGCAGCGAGCGGCATGGGCCGCGTTGCGGCATGGCTCGGCCCGCCCTATCCTGCCCAAATCATGAGCATTCCATCCCAGCGGAGCGGTCCGGTGCCCAGCCTGCGGCCGATTGACCTCAGTCCGGGCGTCCGAATTGCCACACCGGTCATCCTCGCCCCCATGTCCGGCGTGACCGATCTGCCCTTCCGCCGGCTCGCCCGTGCCCAGGGGGCGGGGCTGGTCGTCTCCGAGATGATCGCCTCGCAGGCGATGATCCGCGAGAACCGGCAGACCCTGAAAATGGCCGAGGTCGAGCCCGCCGAGGGCCCTGACCGCCCCTCCTCCGTCCAGCTCGCCGGCTGCGAGCCCGCGGTGATGGCGGAGGCGGCGCGGATGGTGGCCGACCGCGGCGCGGCGATCGTGGACATCAATTTCGGCTGCCCGGTGAAGAAGATCGCCATCGGCCAGCAGGCCGGCAGCGCGCTGATGCGCGACGAGGTCCACGCCGCGCGCATCCTGGAGGCGACCGTCAAGGCCGTGCCGGACCGCCCGGTGACGCTCAAGATGCGCATGGGCTGGGACCACGCCTCGCTCAACGCGCCGCGGCTCGCGCGCATCGCGGAGGACTGCGGCATCCGCATGGTGACGGTGCACGGCCGCACGCGCCAGCAGCTGTATTCCGGCAAGGCGGACTGGGACTTCGTCGCCCGCGTCAAGCAGGCGGTCTCGATTCCGGTGATCGTCAATGGCGACATCGTCACGCTGGAGGACGCGGCGGAGGCGCTGCGCCGCTCCGGCGCCGACGGGGTGATGATCGGCCGCGGCTGCTACGGCCGGCCCTGGTTCCCGCGCCTCGTCGCCGAGTACCTGCGCACCGGTGTGGCGCCGGAGGAGCCGTCGCTCGCCGAGCAGCTCGATATCCTGCTGGAGCATTTCCGCGCGATGGTCGAGCACCACGGCGCGCAGTCCGGCGTGCGGCTCGCGCGCAAGCATGTCGCCTGGTACTCGAAGGGCCTGCCTGGCTCGGCGGAATTCCGCGTCGCGGTCAACCGGGCGGAGACGCCGGAGGTGATGGAGCGGCTGATCCGCGACTTCTACGCGCCGCTGATCGAGCACGGTGTCCCGGCGATGCGCCTCCGCCTCGCCGCGGGCCAGGGCGGCGGCGAAGCGGACGAGGATGAGGAGCGGCTGGCAGCATGAGAGGCAGCGGTTCCACCACCCGCACCCGCGCCGGCGCCTCCCCCACCCCCGCGGCGGTGCCACCGCCCGCGGTGCGCAGCCACGCCGCCACCGCGCTGGGCGCGCCGCCGGAAGCCTCCGCGATCCTCTCGGCGCTGCCCATCGCCGCCGTCGTCCTCGATGCCGAGGACCGGTTCCGCGCCGCGAATCCCGCGGCGGAGCTGTTCTTCCAGCTCTCTGCCGCGTCGCTCGCCGCGACGCCGCTTGCCGATCTGCTGCCGGCCGACAACCGGCTTTTCGCGCTGCTCGCGCAGGTGCGCCGGCTCGATGCCCCGGTCTTCGACTACGACCTCACGCTGGAGAGCCCGCGCCTGCACCGGCGCGGCGTCACCGCGCATGGCGCGCCGCTGCCGGAGCTGCCCGGCGGCGTCGTGCTGACCCTGCAGGACGGCTCGACCGCGCAGATGCTCGACCGCCAGCTCAATTTCCGCGGCGCCGCGCGTGGGGCGAGCGCGATGGCGGCGATGCTGGCGCACGAGCTGAAGAACCCGCTCTCCGGCATCCGCGGCGCGGCGCAGCTCCTGGAGCAGTCCGCCTCCGAGGCGGACCGCGAGCTCTGCCAGCTCATCCAGGACGAGGCCGACCGCATCCGCAAACTCGTGGACCGCATGGAGATGTTCTCCGAGCGGCCGGTGGAGAAGGCGGCGGTCAACATCCACCAGGTGCTCGACCACGTCCGGCGGCTGGCACAGAGCAGCTTCGCGTCCCATCTGCGCATCGTGCAGGAGTACGACCCGTCCCTGCCGCCTGTCTGGGGCAACCGCGACCAGCTCGTGCAGATCCTGCTCAACCTGGTGAAGAACGCGGCCGAGGCGCTGGGTCAGCGCGAGGACGGCAGCGGCGAGATCGTGCTCGCCACCGCTTACCAGCACGGGGTGCGCATCGCCGTTCCCGGCTCGCAGGAGCGCGTGCACCTGCCGCTCCAGGTGACGGTGCGCGACAATGGACCGGGGATTGAGGAACGCGTGCGCGCGACGCTGTTCGAGCCCTTCGTCACGACCAAGCGCGGTGGCCAGGGTCTCGGCCTCGCATTGGTCGCCAAGCTGGTCGCGGATCAGGGTGGGCTGATCGAGTGCGACAGCCGCCCCGGCCGCACCGCGTTCCGGCTCTCCCTGCCCGCCGCGCCGCCAGGCGACGGCGGCGACGCGGCGGGAGGAGGCGCGCCATGACCGCGGGAGACGTGGTGCCGCGCACCATCCTGATCGCCGACGACGACCGCGCGATCCGCACCGTGCTCAGCCAGGCGCTCGGGCGCAGCGGCTACCATGTGCGCGCCACCTCCTCGGCCGGGACGCTGTGGCGCTGGGTCGAGGACGGAGAGGGCGACTTGGTCATCACCGACGTGGTGATGCCGGACGAGAACGGCCTCGACCTGGTGCCGCGCATCAAGCGCGTGCGGCCGGACCTGCGCGTCGTGGTGATGAGCGCGCAGTCCACCTTCATGACCGCGGTGAAGGCGGCCCAGCGCGGCGCCTTCGAGTACCTGCCCAAGCCCTTCGACCTGAGGGAGCTGCTCGCCGTCGTCGAGCGCGCGCTCGCCACCCCCGCGGTGCCGCCCGCGGCCGCCGAAGCCGAGACGCCGGCCGTGGCCGAGGCCGAGGACGCCGCCGGCCAGCGCCTGCCGCTGATCGGCCGCAGCCCGGCGATGCAGGAGATCTACCGCACTGTCGCGCGCCTCACGACGACGGACCTGACGGTGATGATCACCGGCGAGAGCGGCACCGGCAAGGAACTGGTCGCGCGCGCGCTGCACGAGCACGGCCGCCGCCGCACCGGGCCCTTCGTCGCCATCAACATGGCCGCGATCCCGCGCGAGCTGATCGAGAGCGAGCTGTTCGGCCACGAGCGCGGCGCCTTCACCGGCGCGCTCGCCCGCGGCGTCGGGCGCTTCGAGCAGGCGGCGGGCGGCACGCTGTTCCTCGACGAGATCGGCGACATGCCGCCGGAGGCGCAGACCCGCCTGCTGCGCGTGTTGCAAGAGGGGGAGTTCACCACCGTTGGCGGGCGGACGCCGATCAAGGCGAATGTCCGCATCGTCGCGGCCACCCACCGCGACCTCCGCCAGCTCATCCGGCAGGGGTTGTTCCGGGAGGACCTGTTCTACCGCCTGAACGTCGTTCCCATCCGCTTGCCGCCGCTGCGCGATCGGCGCGAGGACATTCCGCTCCTTGCACGGCACTTCCTTGAGCGCGCGCACGCGGCCGGGCTGCCGGCGAAGCGGCTCGACGAGGGGGCGATGGAGCGGCTGAAGCAGCACTCCTGGCCAGGCAATGCGCGCGAGCTCGAGAACCTGATGCGCCGCCTGGCTGCGCTCTACCCGCAGGAGGTGATCGGCGCCGAGGTGGTCGCCGCCGAGCTTGCCGAGGCCGAGGCCGGGGCCGCCGATGCCTCCGGCACCGCCGCTGGCACGGCTGCGTCGCAGAGCGGTGGCGGCCCCGGCGCCGCGACAACATTGGAGCAGGCGGTCGAGCGCCACCTCGCCGCCTTCGTCGCGGCGCACCGCGACGGCATGCCGATCCGTGACCTCTACGACCGCGTGCTGGCGGAGGTGGAGCGGCCGCTGCTGCGCCTCGCCCTCGCCGCCACGCGCGGCAACCAGATCAAGGCCGCGGCGATGCTGGGCCTGAACCGCAACACGCTGCGCAAGAAGCTGCGCGACCTCGAACTGCCGGTGGTGCGCGGCAGCGGCGTTGGCGGCGGCACGGTTCCGTGACCCTGCGCTTGCCGCGCCTTCTGCGCCGGACGACGGCCGGCGGCGGCAACGGCCAGCGCGCTGCGGTGGCGTCGTCGGAAGCGCCGCGTCCGGGCGGCGGGCCGGTGCCGGCACTGCGCCGGATCGGTGACCGGCTGCTCGGCCGGGCGGCGACGCTTGGCCTCGCCATCGGCGCGCTGCTGATGGGCATCGCGACCTTCGCGGTGCTCTCCGGCGGCAGCCCACTCGGCCCTACCAGTCCGGGCCAGGTTGTCGGCCTGGTGCTGGTCAACGCCGCCCTCGTGCTGCTGCTCGTCGGCTCGCTCGCGGCGCGGCTGGTGCGCATGTGGCTCGAGCGCCGGCGCGGCTCGGCCGGCTCGCGCCTGCATGTGCGCCTCGTCCTGCTGTTCGGTGGCGTGGCGGTGGTCCCCGCCCTGCTGGTCGCGGGTTTCGCCGCAGTGTTCTTCAACCTCGGCATCCAGGCCTGGTTCAGCGACCGCGTGCAGACCGCGCTGGAGGCGAGCCTGCAGGCCAGCCGCGCCTATCTTGAGGAGCACCGCAACGCGATCCGCGCGGACGCGCTGGCGATGGCCAACGAGCTCAACCGCATCGTCGTCCTGCGCCCGGGCCCGATCCCCTTCGCCGACACCCTGGCCTTCCAGACCAACCTGCTCGGCCTGAACTCCGCCACGGTGTTCGAGCCCTCTTCGCGCGTGATCGCCGCCCATGCCGGCGAGGCCGCGGCGCCCGACCTCACCCAGCTGCCGGCCGACGCGCTGGAAGCGGCGGAGGCCGGCGAGGTGGTGGTGCTTCCCGGCGGGTCGGAGAGCCGGGTGCGCGCCCTGGTCAGCCTCAATGTCGGTCCAGGGCTGCTGCTGCTGGTGGACCGACCGCTCGACCCGGGCGTGCTGGACCACATGCGCACCACCGCGCTGGCCTACCAGGAATACGCCGAGCTCGACCGCAACCGCGGAGGTTTGCAGATCACCTTCGCGGTGATCTTCGCCATCGCTGCCCTGTTGGTGCTGCTCGCCGCGGTGCTGATCGGGCTGGTGCTCGCCAACCAGCTCGCCCGGCCGATCTCCCGCCTGATCCAGGCGGCGGAACGGGTGCGCGCCGGCGACCTCACGACGCGGGTGGAGGAGGGGCGCGCCGACGACGAGATCGCCTCGCTGTCCCGCGCCTTCAACCGCATGACCAGCCAGCTCGCCGCGCAGCGGGCCGAGCTGATGGAGGCCTACCGCCAGATCGACGAGCGCCGTCGCTTCACCGAGACGGTGCTGGCCGGGGTCTCGGCCGGCGTGGTCGGGCTCGAT
>ERZ777003.2552-NODE-2552-length-20671-cov-13.841676_pt1 | contig 20671 bp, 12 predicted proteins | sample MGYA00374956_ERZ777003 | MGnify/ENA primary metagenome ERZ777003 (study PRJEB29302, sample SAMN06268252) | bioreactor metagenome | isolation source: Joint BioEnergy Institute, California, USA | place: USA:Joint BioEnergy Institute, California, USA | collected... | reverse complement strand
GTGCAGGCGGGCGACGTCCTCGTCGTCGTCGACGTGGCCGAGCCGGCCGCCGCCGGGGGCACGGCCCCCACCGGGGGCGGGTCACCGGCGGCGGAGACGGCGGGGACCGCGCCCGCCCGCCCCGAGCCCGAGCTGCGCCCCGACCTCGCCGAGGTCGTGGCCCGCCACGCCGCCGGGCTCGACGCCGCCCGCCCCGAGGCCGTCGCCCGCCGCCACCGGCGCGGGATGCGCACGGCCCGGGAGAACATCGCCGACCTGCTCGACCCGGGGTCGTTCGTCGAGTACGGGCCGCTCGTCATCGCCGCCCAGCGCCGCCGGCGCCCGGTGGAGGAGCTGATCGCCCGCACCCCGGCCGACGGGCTGGTGGCGGGGATCGGCACGGTCGACGGCCGGCCCACCGCCGTGCTGTCGTACGACTACACGGTCCTGGCGGGGACGCAGGGCTACCAGAACCACCGCAAGAAGGACCGGCTCTTCGACGTCATCGAGCGCCAGCGGCTGCCCGTCGTGTTCTTCGCCGAGGGCGGGGGCGGGCGCCCGGGCGACACCGACGCCCCCGGCGTGTCGGGCCTCGACACCGTGGCCTTCCACCTGTGGGGGCGGCTGAGCGGCCTGGTGCCCCGGGTCGGCATCGCCGCCGGCCGGTGCTTCGCCGGCAACGCCGCCATCCTCGGCAGCAGCGACGTCGTCATCGCCACCCGCGACGCCAACATCGGCATGGGCGGCCCGGCGATGATCGAGGGCGGGGGCCTCGGCGTCTACGCGCCCGAGGACATCGGCCCGATCGAGGTCCAGTCGGCCAACGGCGTCGTCGACGTCGTCGTCGAGGACGAGGCCGAGGCGGTGGCGGTCGCCCGCCGGTACCTGTCGTACTTCGCCGGTCCCGAGCCCCAGCCCGGCTGGTCGTGCGCCGACCAGGCGGTCCTGCGGGACCTCGTCCCCGAGGACCGGCGCCGGGCCTACGACGTGCGCGCCGTCGTGGAGGCGCTGGCCGACACCGGCTCGGTGCTCGAGCTGCGGGCCGGGTTCGCCCCCGGGATGGTGACCGCGCTCGCCAAGGTCGAGGGGCGGCCGATCGGCATCGTGGCCAACAACCCGGCCCACCTGGCCGGCGCCATCGACGCCGACGCCGCCGACAAGGCGGCCCGCTTCATGCAGCTGTGCGACGCCTTCGACGTGCCGCTGCTGTTCCTGTGCGACACGCCGGGGATCATGGTCGGACCGGAGGCCGAGGAGGCCGCGCTCGTGCGCCACGCCTGCCGGCTCTTCGTCACCGGGGCCAGCCTGACGGTGCCGTACGGCACGATCGTCCTGCGCAAGGGCTACGGCCTCGGTGCGCAGGCGATGGCGGGCGGCAGCTTCAAGGCGCCGCTGTTCTGCGTCGCCTGGCCGACCGGCGAGGTCGGCGGCATGGGCCTCGAGGGGGCGGTGCGCCTCGGCTACCGGCGGGAGCTGGAGGCCGTCGAGGACCCCGAGGAGCGGGAGCGCACGTTCCAGCGCATGGTCGAAGCCGCCTACGAGCACGGCAAGGCGCTGAGCGCGGCCAGCCACTTCGAGGTCGACGACGTCATCGACCCCGCCGACAGCCGGCGCTGGATCACGGCGATGCTGGCCGCCGCGCCCCCGCCGCCGCCCCGGACGGGGAAGAAGCGCCCCCTCGTCGACACGTGGTGAGCACCGCGAACCAGTGACCGCGCTCCGCGCGTGTCCGTCGCGTGGCGTAACCTCATCTTGCCGACCTGACTGGCAAAGTTGACCGGACAAGTCGGATTTGCCTACGTTTCACGCCCCGCGACCGGCAGCCACCGGTCCTCGACCGCCTCAGGGCACCAAGGAGGGACAGGCGTGGAGATCCCCGTACGACGGATGCGCGGCCTGGTGGCCGCGGCCCTGCTCGTCGCCGCGGCGTGCGGCTCCGGCGCGTCGGGCGACGAGGGCAGGACGCTGAACATCGTCGGCTTCGCCGTCCCCGAGGCGGCCAACCGCGCCATCGCCGAGGAGTGGGCGAAGACGCCGGAGGGCGAGGGTGTCCGGTTCGAGACGTCCTACGGGGCCTCGGGCGACCAGAGCCGGGCCGTCGTCAACGGCCTCGAGGCCGACTACGTGCACTTCTCGGTGACGAGCGACGTCCTGCGGCTGGTCGACGCCGGCCTGGTCGCCGAGGACTGGGACGACGGGCCGACCAAGGGCGTCGTGTCGTCGTCGATCGTCGTCTTCGCGGTCCGGCCCGGGAACCCGGAGGGCATCGAGGACTGGGACGACCTCCTGCGCCCCGGCATCGAGATCGTCACCCCCAACCCCGCCTCGTCGGGCGCCGCCCGCTGGAACGCGCTGGCCGCCTGGGGGCAGGTGATCGCCTCCGGCGGCACCGAGGCCGAGGCCGAGGAGTACGTGCGGGCGCTGTTCGACCACGTCGTCTCCCTGCCGGGCAGCGGCCGGGACGCCACCACCGCCTTCCTCAACGGCACCGGTGACGTGCTGCTCGCCTACGAGAACGAGGCGATCCTCGCCCGCCAGAACGGCGAGGAGCTCGACTACGTCATCCCCGACACCACGATGCTGATCGAGAACCCGGGCGCCGTGCTGATCGACGCCGACCCGATCGCCGAGGACTGGCTCGAGTTCGTGCTCAGCGAGGAGGGGCAGCGCCAGTTCGCCCTCCACGGCTTCCGCCCCGTCGTCGACGGCGTCGAGGTCGAGCGGGTCGAGGGCGCGGCCGACCCCACCGACCCCTACCCCGAGGTCGAGCGGCTGCTCACCGTCGAGGACGACTTCGGCAGCTGGGAGGAGCTGTCGGAGAAGTTCTTCGACGGCGAGGACGCCGTCATCGCCCGCATCATCGCGGAGTCGGGGAAGGCCGGGTGACGGCGGCAGCCCTGGACGGGGCGGGGCCGGCGACCTCCGCACGCCGGCCCCGCCACCCCGGCGGGCTCACGCCCGCGTCCGGCCTCGGCCTGGGCGTCGCGCTGGTGTGGTTCAGCCTGCTCGTGCTGCTCCCGCTGGCCGCGGTCGCCGCCACCACCGCCGAGGGCGGCTGGGGCGGGTTCTGGCGAGCCGTCACCAACGAGCAGACGGCGGCGGCCATCCGCCTCACCGTCACCCAGGCGCTGCTCGTGACCGCCGTCGACGTGGTCATGGGCACGCTCGTCGCCTGGGTGCTGGTGCGCGACTCGTTCCCCGGCAAGCGCCTGCTCGAGCTGCTCATCGACATCCCCTTCGCCCTGCCGACGATCGTCGCCGGCCTCGTGCTCCTGTCGCTCTACGGGCCCGACGGCCCCCTCGGCGTCGACGTCACCAACCGGCGGCCGGCGGTGTTCCTCGCCCTGCTGTTCGTGACGACGCCGTTCGTCGTCCGCACCGTGCAGCCGGTGCTGGCCGAGCTCGACCCCGAGGCCGAGGAGGCCGCGGCGTCGCTGGGCGCCGGCCGGCTCACGATCTTCCGCCGCATCGTGCTGCCCGCCATCACCCCGGCGATCGCCGCCGGCGCCGCGCTGGCCTTCGCCCGCGGCATGGGCGAGTACGGGTCGCTCGTGCTGCTGTCGGGGAACCTGCCCTTCCGGACGGAGGTCGCCTCGGTCCGCATCCTCGCCAGCATCGAGAGCGACGACCTCCCGGCCGCCGCCTCGGTGGCCACCGTCCTGCTCGTGGTGTCGCTGGCCGTCATCGCGGCCATCGACCTGCTGCAGCGCCGGATGGTGCGCCGTGGCTGACCGGTCCCGCCGCCGGCCGCCGCTCGGGCGCTGGGCCCTGCGCCTGGTCGTCGTCGCCTACCTCGGGCTGCTCGTCGCCTGGCCGGTGGGCCTCGTCGCCCGCAACGCCCTCGACGGCGGGCTCGCCAACATCCGGGACATCCTCGAGGAGCCCGACACCGTGCACGCGCTCCGGCTCACCGCCGGGGTGGCGCTGACGTCGGTCGCCATCAACACGGTCTTCGGCGTCGGCATCTCGCTGCTGCTCGTCCGCCACCGGTTCCCCGGCCGCCGGCTGCTCAGCGCGCTCGTCGACCTGCCGCTGTCGGTGTCGCCGGTCGTCGTCGGCCTCGCGCTCGTGCTCGTCTACGGCGGCCGGGACGGCTGGCTGGGCCCGACGCTCGAGGACCTCGGCCTGCAGGTGATCTTCGCCCCGCCCGGCATGGTCATGGCCACCACGTTCGTGGCCCTGCCGCTCGTGGTGCGCGAGGTCGTCCCGGTCCTCGAGGAGATCGGCACCGAGCAGGAGGAGGCCGCCCACAGCCTGGGCGCCGGCGCCTGGGCCACCTTCCGGCGCATCACCCTGCCGTCGATCCGGTGGGCCGTCGTCTACGGCGTGGCGCTCAGCCTCGCCCGCGCCCTCGGCGAGTTCGGGGCGGTCAAGATCGTCTCGGGCAACGTCGCCGGCAGGACCCGGACGGCGACGCTCGTCGTCGAGGAGAAGTACCTCAACTTCGACCAGGGCGGCGCCTACGCCACCGCGTTCCTGCTCACGCTCGTGGCCGTCGCCTGCATCGCCGTCGTGACGCTCGTCCGTCCCGACCAGTCCGGAGGCAGGAGCCCGTGAGCATCGAGGTCAGGCACGTCAGCAAGCGCTTCGGCGACTTCGTCGCCCTCGACGACGTGTCGGTCAGCATCCCGACCGGCCAGCTCACCGCCCTCCTCGGCCCGAGCGGCGGCGGCAAGTCGACGCTCCTGCGGGTCGTCGCGGGCCTGGAGCAGGCCGACTCGGGCACCGTCGAGATCGAGGGCGTCGACGCCACCCACCTGCGCCCGCAGGAGCGCAACGTCGGCTTCGTCTTCCAGCACTACGCCGCCTTCAAGCACCTGACCGTCGCCCGCAACATCGCCTTCGGCCTCGAGGTCCGCCGCCGGCCCAAGGCCGAGGTGCGCCGGCGCGTGCAGGAGCTGCTCGAGCTCGTGCACCTGGAGCAGTTCGCCGACCGCCTGCCCTCCCAGCTCTCCGGCGGCCAGCGCCAGCGGATGGCGCTGGCCCGGGCCCTGGCGGTCGAGCCCCGGGTGCTGCTGCTCGACGAGCCCTTCGGGGCCCTCGACGCCAAGGTCCGCAAGGAGCTGCGGGACTGGCTCCGGCGGCTCCACGAGGAGGTGCACGTCACGACCGTGTTCGTGACCCACGACCAGGAGGAGGCGCTGGAGGTCGCCGACGAGATCGTCGTCATCGACGCCGGCCGGGTCCGGCAGGTGGGCACGCCCGACGAGCTGTACGACTCGCCGGCCGACGACTTCGTCATGCGCTTCCTCGGGCCGGTGACCCAGCTCGGCGGCGACCTCGTCCGGCCGCACGACATCGAGCTGCACACGAGCCCGGTCGAGGGCGCCACCGCCGGCACGATCAGCCGGCTGGTGCGGGTGGGCTTCGAGGTGCGGATCGACGTGACGACCGCCGACCAGGTCGTGCTCGTGACCGCCACCCGGCCGCAGGTGCAGGCCCTCGGCGTCGAGGTCGGCACGCCGGTGTGGGTGCGCCCGGTGGCCGGCGCCGCGACGGTGCCGGCCGCGGGCCCGGCACCCGACGACGACCTCGTCACCGCCTGACCGCCCGGCGGGCGCCGCGCCCGGTCAGCACTCGCGCAGGTCGGCGACGGTGGGGGCCGGCGGCGGGCCGGCCCCCGGACGCAGGACGCGCCCGGCGGCGAGCGCCAGCGCCCCCGCCGTCGCCGCGACGAGCACGAAGGCCCACCGCAGCCCGACGAGCTCGGCGACCGCGCCCACGATCACCGGCTCGGCCAGGAACCCGAGGCGGGCGGCGAGCGACACCGTGGCCGCGCCCGTGCCCGGCGCCACGCCGGCGGTGTTGCCGGCCGCGGCGAAGGCGAGCGGGAAGAAGCCGCTGGCGCCCACGCCGGCGACGAGCAGGCCGAGGGCGAAGGGGGCCGGGTGGTCGACGACCGCCCCGACCAGGAGCCCGGCGGCGGCCAGCGCCATGCCCCAGCGGAGCGTGGCGACGCCGCCGACGCGGTCGGTGACCGCGTCGCCGACGAGCCGGCCGGCGAGCATCCCGGCGGTGAAGGCGGCGAACCCGAGGGCGGCGACGCCGGGGCCGGTGCCCAGGCGCTCGAGGCGGATGGCCGACCAGTCCGACGGGCCGCCCTCGACGACGGCCCCGCCCATCGTGGCCACGGCCAGCGCCACCAGCGGCCCGACGGCCGGGCGACGGGACCGGCCCGGCCCGCGACGGGTCGGGGCGGGCGGTGGCGGGCCGCCCGGGCCGGCGACCGACGCCGGGCCCGTGCCCGCCGGCCGGGCGCCCGCGGGCACCGGGGCCTCCGGCCCGGGGGCCGGGACGGGCGGGGCCCGGTCCGCGGCGCCGTCGTCGGCCACGAGGCCGCCGCGCACCAGCACCACCCCGGCGGCCAGCGCGGCGCCCACGACCGCCAGCTGCACCGTCAGGGGCACGCCCAGCCCGGCCGCCGCGGCGGCGAGGCCGGCGGCGCCGAGCGACCCGAGGCTCCAGGCGCCGTGGAGCCGGTGCATGACCGACCGGCCGGCCCGGCGCTCGTAGGCGGCGCCGTTGGCGTTCATGGCGATGTCCATCGCCGCGTCCGCCGCCCCGATCGCGGCGAGGGCGGCGAACAGCGCGGCCGGCGTCGGCGCGGCCCCGGCGGTCCAGAGCGCGCCGCCCAGGCCCACGGCGGCGGCCAGCACGACCCGACGGCTGCCGAACCGCTCGACCGCCCGGCCGGCGAGGGGGCTGGCGGCCAGCGCGCCGACCGCCAGGCCCACGAGCACCGCGCCGAGGCCGGCGTCGGAGAGGCCGAGCGACGCCTGGCGCTCGGGCAGCCGGGGCAGGAAGCTCGGGCCGCCCAGGCCGTTGGCGACGAACACCACCGCGACCGCCCCGGCGCGGGGCGAGGCGGTCGGGCGGCGCCGGGTCATGGGTGACGGTCTACCCGGTGGGCCCCGGCGGCCCGAGGTGGCCCGTCAGCGCGGCACCTGCGACCAGGGCACGTCCTTGTCGACGCGGGGCTCGCCCGGCAGGCCGAGCACCCGCTCGCCCAGGATGTTGCGCTGGATCTCGGAGGTGCCGCCCTCGATCGAGTTGGCCCGCGACCGCAGGAACATCTTGCGGGCGCTGCCCGGCGGGCCGACGAGGCCGAGGTTCTCGGCCCGGCGCATCTCGTAGTCGAAGCCGACCAGGCCGTCCGCCCCCAGCAGGTCGATGCACAGCTCGTAGATGGCCATGTTGACCTCGGCGAACTTGAGCTTGGCGATCGACCCCTCGGGCCCCGGGTTGCCGGCCTTGCGGTTCTGGGCGGCCCGGATGTTGGTCAGCCGGAGCACCTCGGACTCGATCCACAGCGACATGAGGCGGTCGCGCATCGCCGGGGTCTTGTGGGCGACCTCCTCCTTCCAGATGCGCACGGCCTCGGCGATCGCGCCCGAGCCCCGGGTCGGCCGGCCGCCGCCCCCGCCGATGGTCGTGCGCTCGTTCATCAGGGTCGTCATGGCGACCCGCCAGCCCTCGCCCACGCCGCCGATGCGGTCGGCGTCGGGCACCCGGACCTCGGTCAGGTACACCTCGTTGAACTCGGCCTCGCCGGTCATCTGCCGCAGCGGCCGGACCTCGACGCCCGGCGCGTGCATGTCGAGGGCGAAGTAGGTCAGGCCCTTGTGCTTGGGGGCGTCGGGGTCGGTGCGGGCGATGAGCATCCCGCGGTCGGCGATGTGGGCCAGCGTGTTCCACACCTTCTGGCCGGTGATGACCCACTCGTCGCCGTCGCGCACGGCCCGGCAGGCGAGACCGGCCAGGTCCGAGCCGGCGCCCGGCTCGCTGAACAGCTGGCACCAGGCGACCTCGCCGGTGAAGGTCGGGCGGAGCAGGCGCTGCTTCAGCTGCTCGTCGCCGTTGGTCACGATGGTCGGGCCGGCCATCGTCAGGCCGAAGAAGTGGCGGGAGGTGGGCGGCTTGGCGCCGGCGGCGGCGAGGCGGCGGTCGACCTCGCGCTGCAGCGACGGCTTGAGCCCGAGGCCCCCGTAGCCCTCGGGGAAGTGGACCCAGGCCAGGCCCAGGTCGTACTGGCGGCCGCGGAACTCGACCGGGTCGGCGGTGCGGGGGTCGAGCTCGGACAGCAGGGCGTCGACGCGCTCGGCGACGAGGGACATCGGGTCGCTCATGGCCGTGACCTTAGGTGGCGCCCGCAGGACTTGACCAGCGGTCAGGATCCGGGGCGTTCGGCGGGTCCACCGTCCCGGCGTCCGTCAGGTGCACGGGCGCGCGTGGGGGACGCCGGATGGGGGGGAGGGCCGGTGGTGTCGGGCGAACGTGAAGCCGAGCACATGTTCATGACAGTTGGGGGAAGGGAGTTGCACACCGTGTGAAAGAACCCTACGGTCCCGGGTGTGGGTGAGACATCGGTCACACCACCCGCGGATCCGGGGGGACCGGCGGGTGGTGCCCGTCGCGACGGCCGCGTCTCGCGTGCGGCGCGCACACGGGAGGCCGTCGTCGACGCGCTCCTCGCCCTCAACGACCGGGGCGTCCTGCGGCCCACGGCCCGGGACATCGCCGCCGAGGCCGGCGTCTCGCTCCGCTCGCTCTACGTCCACTTCGACGACCTCGAGTCGCTCTTCGTCGCCGCCGGCCAGCGCCACACCGAGCGCCTGCTCGCCCAGCTCCCGCCGCTCGTCACCGAGGGCCCGTTCACCGAGCGCCTCGACCGCTTCCTCGACCGCCGCGTGCGGCTCCACGAGCTGGGCGGGGGCGTGCGCCGCGCCGCCCAGCTGCAGGAGCCGTTCTCGCCCACCATCCAGCGGGCCATGGCCAACGGCCGCAAGGCCCTGCGCGCCGAGCTGGCCGCCTGCTTCGCGCCCGAGCTGGAGGCCGCCGAGGCCCGGGGCACCGGCGACGGCCGCGACGGCCGGCGGCGCCTGCTCGACGCCCTCGACATCGTCACCGGGGCGGCCGCCTGGGACGGCCTCCGCATCCACCGGGGGCGCAGCCAGGACGAGGCCCGTCGCCAGCTCCGGGACATGATCGTCGCCCTGATCTCGAGCTGGGCACCGCTGGTCATCGACGACACGACCCCCGCCCCCGCCGCCGCCACCGCGCCCACCGCCGCCGGCGACGCCGGCGAGCCGACCACCACCGACCGCACCGCCCCGCCGCCCCGGCCCCCGGCCTGACGGCGGGCACGGAGACCGCAGCCGACAGCAGGAGAGAGCGACCGTTGACGACCGCCGCCATCGACCGCACGCGCCAGCTGGACCTCGGCGCCCTGCGTCGCCGCGTCGGGTTCCTCGCCCCGCTGGTGGCGCTCGTGCTCGTCCAGCAGGTCCTCTACCCGGCGCCGAAGGGCATCGTCCTCAACGGGGCGCTCGTCGGCGGACGCATCGCGCTCATCGCCCTCGGCATCGCCCTCGTCTACCGGGCCAACCGGATCGTCAACTTCGCCCAGGGCGACCTCGGGGCGCTGCCGGCCGTCCTCGGCGTCATGCTCGTCGTGGCCTGGGGCTGGAGCTACTGGCTCGGCCTCCTCGCCGGGCTCCTCGCCGCCGTCGTGCTCGGCGTGCTCGTCGAGGGGCTGATCATCCGGCGGTTCTTCACGGCGCCACGGCTCGTGCTGACCGTGGCCACCATCGGCCTCGCCCAGGTGCTGGCCGGCGGCGGGCTGCTGCTGCCCCGGGCGTGGGGCGACACGTCCTTCGGCACCCGGCTGCCCCAGCCCTTCGACGCCACCTGGGTCTACGGGGGCGTGACCTTCAACGCCAACGACATCTTCACGATGATCGTCGTCCCCGTCTGCCTGGGCCTGCTGGCGCTCTTCCTCCAGCGCTCGACCGTCGGCGTCGCCATCGTGGGCGCCGCCGAACGGGCCGACCGGGCCTTCACGCTCGGCATCCCGGTCAAGCGGCTCCACATGGTCGTGTGGGTCGTCGCCTCGGTCCTCGCCTTCCTGGCCATGTACCTGCGGGCGGGGGCCGTCGGCCTGCCGATCGGCGAGGTGCTGGGCCCGACGTTCCTCGTCCAGGCGCTGGCCGCCTGCGTGTTCGGGCGCTTCGAGCGCTTCACGACCATCGGCGCGGCCGCCATCGGCCTCGGCATCGTCGACCAGGCCATGACCTTCCAGGCCGGCAACCGCCCGGCCTACAACGACGCCGTCCTGTTCGTCATCGTGCTCGTCGGCCTGCTGGCCACCCGGCGTGCCAGCATCGGGGCCCGGGTCGACAGCGACGCCTCGTCCACCTGGCAGGCCACCCGCGAGGTGCGGCCCGTGCCCGCCGAGATGCGGCGCCTCCCCGAGGTCGTCGGCGCCCGCCTCGGGATCTGGGCGGCGGTGGCGGTCTTCGTGCTCACCCTCCCCGCCTGGCTGACGACCAGCCGGCTGAACCTGGCCACCATCATCGTGATCTTCGGCATCGTCGCCGCCTCGCTCGTCGTGCTCACCGGCTGGGCGGGGCAGGTGAGCCTCGGCCACATGGCCTTCGTCGGGGTGGGGGCGTTCGTCGGCGGCGCGCTGACCGACCACCGGGGCTGGGACCTGGCCCTGGCCGGCCTGGCCGCCGGGCTGGTGGGCGCGGTCGCCGCGGTGGTCGTCGGCTACCCGGCCCTGCGCCGGCGGGGGCTCACCCTCGCCGTGGCGACGCTGGCCTTCGGGCTGTTCGTGTCGTCGTTCCTGCTCAACCGCACGGTCGACGTCGCGCTGCTGGGCTGGGAGCTGTCGCTCGGCGACGCCCTCCCGGGCCGGCGGATCGGCCGGGGCACGATCCTCGGCATCGAGCTGACCAGCGAGACGGGGATGTTCTACGCCTGCCTCGCCGTGCTCGGCCTGGCGCTGCTCATGGTCGTCGGGCTGCGGCGCAGCCGCACCGGGCGGGTGCTCATCGCCATCCGTGAGAACGAGCGGGCCGCCCGGGCCTACGGCGTCGACGCCACCCGCACGAGCCTGGCGGCCTTCGCCTTCTCCGGCTTCCTCGCCGCGGTGGCCGGGGCGCTCTACGTGCACCAGCAGCAGGGCCTCAACGCCGAGCCCTTCGTGCCCCAGCGCAGCCTCGAGCTGTTCACGATGGTCGTCATCGGCGGCCTCGGGTCGCTGCCCGGGGCGCTGCTCGGCGCCACCTACGTCCGCGGCGTCGAGTTCTTCCTGCCCGCCGAGTGGCAGTTCCTCGCCACCGGGGCGGGCCTGCTGCTCGTCCTGCTCGTGTTCCCCGGCGGGCTCGGCGGCGTCGTGGCCGACCTGCGGGACGGCGCCCTGCGGGCCGTCGCCCGCCGGCGGGGGATCGTGGTGCCCAGCCTCCTGGCCGACGTCCGGGTCGAGGACGCCGACGAGCCGCCGCCGGAGGAGGTGCTGGCGGTGGCCGCCGAGCGGGCCGAGGCGGCCGGTGGGGCGGGCGACGGCGGCGCGCCCGGCCCGGACGGTGGGCCGGCGGCGGGTGACGAGACGGTGGAGGTGCGGTCGTGACCCGGTCGGACGAGATGCCCGTGGAACCCGCCGGCCCGGTGGACGAGGCCGCGGGGGCGGCGCCGGGGGCGGACGAGGAGGTGCTGCGCGCCGGCCTCGACGCCGTCGGCGCGAGCGCCGCCGTGCCGGACGCCGAGGCGACGGCCGAGGCGGAGGCGGCCGCGGTGGCCGCGGCCGGCAACGGCGGGGGAAACGGGGCGGATGTGCCGGTCGAGGTGCTCGCCGCCCGCATCGCCGCCGAGGACGACGAGGTGACCGGCGCCGAGGCCGTGCGACGGGCCGCCGCCCACGCCGCCGACGGGGGCGAGGTCGAGGGCGGCCCCTGGGCCCGGTGGAAGCAGCGCACGACCCAGGGGGCGCCGCTGTTCCCCCTCGGGGTGCTGTTCGGCCTGAACATGGTCGACGAGCTCGACCGGGCCGCGTTCGGCGTGCTGCTGCCCGAGATCCGCGACCACTTCGGGCTCGACACGGGCGGCGTGCTCACCGTCGTGTCGCTCTCGATGATCGCGGCGCTGATCCTCGCCCTGCCCATCGGCTTCTACGCCGACCGGTGGAAGCGGGTGCCGATCGCCGCCGGCGGCGCCTCGGTGTGGGGGATCTTCTCGCTGCTCAGCGGCCTCGCCCCCAACCTGTGGGTGCTGGGAAGCGCCCGGGCCGGCGCCGGCCTCGGGCGGGCGGTCAACGACCCGGTGCACAACTCCCTCCTGGCCGACTACTACGACATCCCGGCCCGGCCCCGGGTCTACGCGGTGCACCGCTACGCCAACGCCCTGGGCCAGTTCCTCGGCCCGCTGTCGGCCGGCCTCATCGCCTACGCCATGGGGTGGCGGGCGCCCTTCGTCGTGTTCGCGGTCGTCACCGCGCTGTTCGTCCTGCTGGCGCTGCGGCTGCGGGAGCCGGTGCGGGGTCGCTTCGAGCGGCAGGCCATGGGCGCCGGCGACGAGGTCGCCCACACCGAGGAGGACGCCCCCTCCTGGGCCGAGTCGTCCCGCATCGTCTGGCAGGTCCGCAGCCTGCGCCGGGTCTACATCGCCCTGCCCTTCGTGGCCATCGCCATCGCCGGCCTGCTGACCCTCGGCGGCCTCTACTACGACGAGGTGTTCGGGCTCGACGAGCGGGCCCGGGGCTTCACCGCCGCCGGGCTGGAGGGCGCCGCCCAGCTCGTCGGCCTCATGTTCGGCATCCCGCTGACCAGCCGGCTCATGGCCAAGGGGCCCGGCCACGTCGTGCGGTTCCTCGGCACGGTCTCCTTCGGCATCGCCGCGGCCTGGATCCTGTTCGCCCTGGCGCCGACCCTGCCGCTGGCCATCGCCGCCAACGCCGTGCTGTCGGCGTCGTTCTTCCTGCTCCTGCCCGGCATCTTCGTGACGCTGTCGCTGGCGGTACCGGCCAAGGTGCGGGCCTTCGGCTACGCCGTCGGCACGCTGTTCATCCTCCCCGGTCTCCTGATCCTGCCGATCATCGGCTGGCTGGCCGACGAGCACGGCATCCGCACCGGGCTGGTCATCGCCTCGCCGGTGTTCGTCGTCGGCGGCCTGATCCTCGCCTCGGCCGGCAAGCTCGTCGAGCACGACATCGCCCAGGTGTGGACGCAGACGGCCGCCCGGTCGGAGGTCGCCCACCTGCGCCGCCAGGGCCGGGTCAAGCTGCTGCTCGGCCGGGGGATCGACGTCCACTACGACAACGTCCAGGTGCTCTTCGGCGTCGACTTCGAGGTCGACGAGGGCGAGATCGTCGCCCTCATGGGCACCAACGGCGCCGGCAAGTCGACGCTGCTGAAGGCCATCGCCGGGCTGGTGCAGCCGAGCGGCGGCGCCATCGTCTTCGACGGGCGCGACATGACCCACACGCCGCCGGACGAGATCGCCCAGCGGGGCGTCGCCGTCGTGCCCGGCGGCCAGGGCGTGTTCACCCAGCTGTCGGTGGCGGACAACCTCCGCCTCGCCGGCTGGACCCGGCGCGGCCGGCCCGAGGAGGTGCGAGCGGCGACGGAGGAGGTGCTCGACCTGTTCCCCGCGCTGCGGGAGCGCCTCGACGAGCCCGCCGGGAACCTGTCGGGCGGCCAGCAGCAGATGCTGACCCTCGGCATGGCGTTCATCGCCCGGCCCCGGCTGCTCATGATCGACGAGCTGTCCCTGGGCCTGGCGCCGTCGGTCGTGTCCCGGCTGCTCGAGGTCGTGCGCAAGCTGCGGGACGAGGGCACGACGGTCATCCTCGTCGAGCAGTCGGTCAACGTGGCCCTCACCGTCGCCGACCGGGCCTACTTCATGGAGAAGGGCGAGATCCGGTTCGAGGGGCCGACCGCCGAGCTGCTGGAGCGCCCCGACCTGCTGCGGTCGGTGTTCCTGCGCACCGCCGCCGCCGAGGTCGGCGCCGAGGAGGACGAGGCCCGGGCCCACTCCGGGCTGCGGGAGGGCCCGCCGGTCCTCGAGGTCCGCGACGTCACCCGCAGCTTCGGCGGCGTGCGGGCGCTCGACGGTGTGTCCTTCGACCTCCGCCCGGGCGAGATCCTCGGCTTCATCGGGCCCAACGGCGCCGGCAAGACGACGCTGTTCGACGTCATCTCGGGCTTCACGCCGGCCGACCGGGGCTCGGTGCGGCTGCTGTCGGGCGGCGAGATGGTCGAGCTGCGCGACAAGCCGACGCACGTGCGATCCTGGCTGGGCCTCGGCCGGTCGTTCCAGGACGGGCGGCTGTTCCCCGGTCTGACCGTGCACGAGGCGATCGCGGTGGCGCTGGAGCAGCACGTCGAGGTGCGCGACCCCGTCGCCGCCGCGCTGCACCTGCCGTCGGTCGTCGACTCCGAGGACGCGGTGGCCGACCGGGTCGACGAGCTCGTCGAGCTCCTGGGGCTCGGCGCCTACCGAGACAAGTTCGTGCGCGAGCTGTCGACCGGCACCCGGCGGGTCGTCGACCTGGCCTGCGTGCTCGCCCAGGGGCCGACCGTGCTGCTGCTGGACGAGCCCTCGAGCGGCATCGCCCAGCGGGAGGCCGAGGCGCTGGCCCCCATGCTGCGGCGGGTGCGCGACGAGCTCGGGGCCAGCCTGCTCGTCATCGAGCACGACCTGCCGCTGCTCAGCTCGATCGCCGACCGCCTGATCGCCCTCGACCTCGGCCGGGTCGTGGCCGAGGGCACGCCGGCCGAGGTCGTCGAGCACCCGGCCGTCGTCGCGTCGTACCTCGGCACCGACGAGGCCGCCATCACCCGGTCGGGGGCCCGGGCCCCGGCGGAGCGACGACCGTGACCGCACACACCGACCGCCGCCCGGCGGGGGCCGCCGCGGCGCCCCGGCCCGGCGGCGACGACTGCGACGGGAGGGGAGCGCCAGGATGACCACCACCGAGGAGCGGACCGGCAGCACGACCGGGCCCGGGCGGCGCCGGGACCGGCGCCCGCCGTGGGCCCGGGCCCTGCGGCGCTACGGCCCGGTCACGTCGGTCGTCGCCCTGATCGCGGGCGCCGTCGTGATCTTCGGCGGTGGGGACGGCGACGGCGGCGGTGACGGCGACGGGGCCGCGGCCGCCGGCGACGGCGGCGTGCCCCCGATGGAGGAGCTGATCCGCTCCGGGCCCATGACCCCGCAGAAGGCCGAGCTCGAGGGCATCGACCCCGACGAGATCGACTGGGGCCCGAACTGCGACACCGAGCGGGGCACGATCAAGCTGGTGTCGGTCTACGCGCCGCCGTGCGTCGAGCCGTTCGAGGGCGACAACGGCGGGGCCACCTCGCCGGGCGTCACCGCCGACGAGATCAAGATCGTCCAGTACCAGTCCGACCCCGCGCTCGACCCGTTGACGGCGGCCACCATCAGCCAGGCGGGCGCCGACGTCGACCCCGAGTCGGCGCGGCGGACGACCCAGGCCTACGTCGACCTGTACAACGCGCTGTTCGAGACCTACGGGCGCACGGTCGTCGTCGAGCACTACACGGGCACCGGGGCCGGCGACGACGTCGAGAAGGCACGGGCCGACGCCATGGCCATCGCCGAGATGGAGCCGTTCGCCGTCATCGGCGGCCCGGCCCAGGCCAGCTCGGTGTTCGCCGCGGAGCTGGCGTCGCGGGGGATCGTCTGCGGCCCGGGGTGCGCCACGGCGCTGCCCGAGCACATCGTCGAGGAGAACGCGCCCTACCTGTGGCAGGCCCTGCAGACCCCCGACCAGGGGGTGGTGGCCGCCTCCCGGGCCATCGGCAACTACGCCGGCCCCGGCAAGGCCGAGCTGGCCGGCGACCCGGCGATGCGCGAGCGCGACCGGGTGTACGCCATCGTCCACTACGACAACGCCAGCGGCGACCACCAGCCGGTGTTCGAGAAGTTCGTGGACGAGCTGGCCGAGTACGGCATCGAGCCGGCGATCGACGTCGAGTTCACGCTCGACCTGTCCCGGGCCCAGGAGAACGCCCGGACGAACATCAGCCGGCTCAAGGAGGCCGGGGTCACGACGATCATCTACTACGGCGACCCGATCACCCCGTCGTCGCTGACCGCCGAGGCCACCGCGCAGGACTACTGGCCCGAGTGGATCCTCGGGCCGAGCCTGCTCATGGACACGACGATCTTCGGCCGGCTCACCGACGGGCAGCAGTGGCGCAACGGCTTCGGCGTGTCGACCAACCCGGCCCGCACCGAGTTCGAGCAGATGGACTCCTTCCGGATCTACGAGTGGGCCTACGGCGAGCCGCCGCCGAACAACAACGCCCGTGTGATCGAGCCGCCCATCCGCACGATGTTCACCGGCATCCACATGGCCGGCCCCAACCTGACCCCGGAGACCTTCCGCGATGGCATGTGGCGCACGCCGCCGGCCGGCGGCGGGCCGACCACGCCGCACGTCTCGTGGGGCGACCACGGGATCTGGCCCGGCGTCGACTGGGGCGGCAACGACGACGGCACCCTCATCTGGTGGGACCCGGAGGCCGTCGGCGAGGACGAGGTCGGGAACGTGGGCGTCGGCATGTACCGCTACGCCAACGGCGGCGAGCGGTTCCTGCCCGACGAGCGGCCGGCCTCGCTGGAGGAGGTGGGGCTGTTCGACGTCGAGTCCTCGGTGACCGTCTACGACGAGGTCCCCGAGGAGGACCGGGTGCCGGACTACCCGCCGCCACAGCTCTGAACGCAGGCGTCACCGCGAGGAGGGGGCACGATGACCACCACTGACGAGAAGGCAGCGAGGGACGGCGGAGCCGGCCGCCCGCCGGCCCGCCCGCCGGGCTGGGGTCGCGCGCTGCGCCGCTACGGGCCGGTCGCCGCCGTCGTCGCGCTCGTCGCCGGCGCGGTCGTGGTGTTCGGCGGCGGGGGCGGCGACGGCGACGGGGGCGACGGCGAGGGGACCGCCGACGCCGGGATCCCCAGCACGGAGGAGCTGATCCGCTCCGGCCCGATGACGCCCCAGAGGGCCGAGCTCGAGGGCATCGACCTCGACGAGATCGACTGGGGGCCGACCTGCGACACCGAGCGGATGCAGCTGGCCCTGCCGATGCGGCTGGTGCCGCCGTGCGTCGAGCGGTTCGAGGGTGACAACGGCGGCGCCACCGCCCAGGGCGTCACCGAGGACGAGGTCAAGATCGTCTACTACTCGACCGACCCGGCGCTCGACCCGCTGGGGGCGGCGACGATCGGCGAGATCGGCGCCGACGTCGACCCCGAGACCGCCCAGCAGACCGTCGACGCCTACGTCGACCTCTACAACCGGTACTTCGAGACCTACGGCCGCCGGGTGGTCGTCGAGCGGTTCGTCGGCAGCGGGGCCTCCGACGACACCGAGGCGGCCCGGGCCGACGCGCTCGCGATCGCCGAGATGGAGCCCTTCGCGGTGATCGGCGGGCCCGCGCAGGCCGCCCACGTGTTCGGCCCGGCGATCGCCTCCCAGGGGATCGTCTGCGGCCCCGGCTGCTCGGGCGCGGCCCCCGAGGAGGTGATCGAGGAGCACGCCCCCTACATGTGGACCGCGGGGCCGACTCCGGACCAGGCGGCGGCGCTGGCCGCCGAGATGGTCGCCAAGCTCGCGGGCCCCGGGCCCGCCGAGCTGGCGGGTGACCCGGCGCTGCGCGAGCAGGACCGCGTCTACGGCCTGCTGCACTACGACACGCCCGAGGGCGACCACCGGCCGGTGTTCGAGGCGCTGCGCGACGCCCTGGCCGAGCAGGGCATCGAGCTGGCCACCGACGTCGAGTACAACCTCGACATCGCCCGGAGCCAGGAGAACGCCCGGACGATCGTCACCCGCCTCCGGGAGGCGGGCGTGACGACGGTGATCTTCTACGGCGACCCGCTGACGCCGGGGGCGGTCACCCAGGAGGCGACGGCCCAGGGCTGGTTCCCCGAGTGGATCCTCGGGCCCAACGTCCTGGCCGACACGACGATCTTCGCCCGGGGCTACGACGGGCAGCAGTGGCGCAACGGCTTCGGCATGGCGCTCAACACCGCCCGGGCCGAGCGCGAGGCGATGGACGCCTTCCGGGTGTACGAGTGGGCCTACGGCGAGCCGCCGCCCAACAACACGGTGCGGGTGATCGAGCCGCCCGTCCGCACGATCTTCGCCGGCATCCACATGGCCGGCCCGGAGCTCACCCCGGAGACGTTCCGCGACGGGCTGCTGCGCATGCCGCCGATGGGCGGCGGCCCGACGGTCGCCCAGGTGTCGCGGGGCGACCACGGCGTCTGGCCCGAGTTCGACTGGGGCGGCGCCGACGACATGGCGCTGCTGTGGTGGGACCCGGAGGCCACCGGCGAGGACGAGGTCGGCAACGAGGGCGTCGGCATGTACCGCTACGCCAACGGCGGCCAGCGGTACACGCTCGGCAACCTGCCGACCTCGCTCGAGGAGGCCGGCCTGTTCGACGTCGAGTCGTCGGTCACCGTCTACGACGAGCTGCCCGAGGACGACCAGGTGCCCGACTACCCGCCACCGGACCTCTGACGGCCCGGGCGCGGGCGGGCACCGCCGGTCACAGCACCTGGCCGGCCGCGTGGATGGCGAGGCCGGCCAGGCTGCCGACCACGGTGCCGTTGATCCGGATGAACTGCAGGTCCGGGCCCAGCAGCAGCTCGAGTCGGTCGGCGGTCTCCCGGCCGTCCCACCGGGAGACCGTGCCGCTCACCATGCCGCCGATCTCGTCGCTGAACTGGTCGGCCACGTAGCGCACGCCGGACTCGACGGCGTCCTCGACCCGCGCGGCCAGCACGGGGTCGTCGAGGAGCCGCCGGCCGAGCGCGGCGATCGTGTCGGCCAGCCGGCGGCGCAGGGGCGAGCCGGGGTCGGCGGCCTGGGTGCGGAGGCCGGCCTTGACGTCGTCCCACACCGAGGCCGCCCAGGCCCGCAGCTCGGGCTGGGCGAGCAGCTCGCGCTTGAGCTCCTCGCCCCGGGCCCGCAGCGCCGGGTCGGACTGGAGGTCCTCGGACAGGCGGCGGAGGCGGGCGTCGACGTCCCGGCGCAGCTCGTGGTCGGGGTCGCGGGCCACCTCCCGCAGCACGGTGCGGGCGCCCTCGAACAGCCGGTCGAAGATGCGGTCCTCGGCCGCGCCCGGGAGCCACCACGGCGACTCGGTGCCGAACCGGGCCCGGAGGCTGGCCCGGTTCTCGGCGAGGAACCGGTCGACGGCCCGGAGCACGACGTCGAGCAGCTCGTGGTGGCGGCCGTGCTCGGTCATGGCCTGCAGCGCCCGGCCGGCCACCGGGGCCAGCGGCGTCGTCTCGAGCCGGCGCCGGGCGACGTCCTCGAGCGCCCGGTGGACCTCGTCGTCGCGCAGCAGGTCGGCGGCGGTGACCGCGGCGTCCGCGGCGTGGCGGGCGACCCGGGCGGCGTTGTCGGGCTCCGCCATCCAGGCCGCGACCCGGGGCACGAGGCGGGCGCCCCGGACCCGCTCGGCCACGACGTCGGGGGTCAGCAGGCTCGTCTGGACGAAGTCGCCCAGGGTGCGGCCGAACTGGTCCTTGCGGGTGACGATGATCGCCGTGTGGGGGATGCGCAGGCCCAGCGGGTGGCGGAACAGCGCCACCACCGCGAACCAGTCGGCGAGGCCGCCCACCATCCCGGCCTCGACCGCCGCCTCGGCGTAGCCCACCCAGGCGGCATCCCCGCCCCGGACCTGGAGGGCGACGAAGGCGGCGGCGACGACGAGGAGCAGCCCGGTGGCCTGGCGCCGGCCGCGGGCAAGCAGGCGGCGTCGGAGCTGGTCGGCGGCGCTCTCCAACCGCGGCGGGGCGGCCGGGGCGGCGGGCGGCGCGGTGCCGGGCGAGGTCATGGGGCAGGTGTACCCCCGACGGCGCCGGGCGCCGCCCGGCTGCCGGCCCGGCGGGCATGATGGGCCCGTGGGCGCCGAGCTGGACCGGGGCGTGGCACACGAGCGGGACGGCCGTGGCCGGGGCGGTGGTCGTGACGTCACCGTCGTGGGCGCCGGCGTCGTCGGCCTGACCTGCGCGCTCGTGCTCGCCGAGGCCGGCCACCGGGTGCGGGTGGTCGCCCGGGAGCGGCCGGCCGACACGACCTCGGCCGTGGCCGCGGCCGTCTGGTACCCGTACCGGGCGTCCCCCCACGAGCGCGTCGTCGGCTGGTCGCGGGCCGGCTACGAGCGGTTCGTCCGCCTCGCCGAGGGGGACCCGGCGGCCGGCGTGCGCCTGCGGGCCGGGGTCGAGCTGCGCCGCGAGGACGGCCCCGACCCGTGGTGGGCGCCGGCGGTGCCCGACCTGCGCCGCCTCGGCCCGGGCGACGTGCCGCCCGGCTACGCCTGCGGCTGGCGCTTCACCGCGCCGGTCGTGGACATGAGCCGCTACCTGCCCTGGCTCGAGGCCCGCCTGGCGGCGCACGGGGTGGCGCCCGAGGTGGCGACGGTCCGCGACCTGGACGCCGACGACCTGGGGCCGCTCGTCGTCGACTGCGCCGGGCTCGGCGCCCGGGACCTGGTGCCCGACCCGGCGGTCGTGCCGGTGCGGGGCCAGGTCGTGGTGTGCGAGCAGGTGGGGCTGGAGGAGTGGCTGGTCGACGAGAGCGACGAGCGCGAGCTCACCTACGTCGTGCCCCGCCTGGACGACGTCGTGGTCGGCGGCACCGCCGAGGAGGGCGTCGACGACCGGCGGGTCGACCCGGCCACGGTCGAGCGCATCCTGGCCCGGGCGACCGCCCTCGTGCCCCGCCTGGCGGCGGCCCGGGTGCTGCGCCACCGGGTCGGGCTGCGGCCGGCCCGGCCGACCGTGCGCCTCGAGGCCGAGGACCGGGGCGGGCGCACGGTCGTGCACTGCTACGGCCACGGGGGCGCCGGGGTGACCCTGTCGTGGGGCTGCGCCG
>ERZ777003.2551-NODE-2551-length-20674-cov-11.032252_pt1 | contig 20674 bp, 13 predicted proteins | sample MGYA00374956_ERZ777003 | MGnify/ENA primary metagenome ERZ777003 (study PRJEB29302, sample SAMN06268252) | bioreactor metagenome | isolation source: Joint BioEnergy Institute, California, USA | place: USA:Joint BioEnergy Institute, California, USA | collected... | reverse complement strand
ATTGTTTTACCAACCTGGGATCGAGGGTTGCCCCCGTTTCTGATCAAGAGCCCTTTCAAACACTTACCCACTCTCCTCGATCCACAGTCCACGCGTGGAGTCCATTTGGAGTCCAAAACCCATGGGCAAGTTGGGCAACGTTGATGCAGCGTATCGAAGCAGAACTGCCTCGGCACACGAAGTGAGTGGGCTCAGTTTGAGCCAGCATCTTTGATGAAATAGTTTAACGTTCCGCAGCGCGGGCAGGTATACAGGGAGGGAAGGATCCGTCGGTTTCTGACCCTCCCTGTCGTCGCTAGTGTTTTGGAGTCGTGCGCCGAGCCGCAGCGGACACACACGTTGATCCAACTGCGAAGATTGAGTTCAGGTGGCACCCTACCGAAGTAGAATGCCCAACCGTATACCGCTGATCTGAAGCCGAAATATTGGTCGGCTCGCCGCAGGATCCAATTGAGGATTCGCAGTAAGTGTTCGTTTCCGTTTCCCAAAAGTATCAGTTTTCCAGGCGCTCTGGTCGTACGATTCGCCTGGTTCAGGAAAGATAGCGAACTAAACAAGATCCGCGTACCGACATGAGCCAGGCCTGTAGCTTGTGTTACGAGTTGCGCAACGGCAGCTGCGTCGGTGAAAAGGTTCACATGTCCCCCTCCCCTCGCCAGCCAACGGTACAGACGATCAGTGAGAGTTGACGCGTCCGGAATCGCGATGTAGAGAAAACCGTCCGGATTAATAACTCGGCCAATCTCTGTCAAGCACAACCGAGGATTGTCGAAATGTTCCAGGCTGTGATTCAAAATGACGGCGTCGAACGAGGCACAGGGGAACGGAAGGGCGGCGGCGGAGCACTGGACAAAGGCGCTTGGCGGCGCTTTCGGGACAGATATGTCAGCCCTCACTACTAAGGCTTGTAGCCCAGCAGCGTCAAAACTGCCAGAGCCGCTACCGAGATCGAGGACTTTGGCCCCGGGCCTCAGTGCAAAAAGTATCTCATTCATTGACGGCGCCCCACCCGCAGTTTGAAAGTTAAGGCGGCGGTTCCAACCTGGAACGCAAAACCGCCATTGAAACGAATCTACCGCACGATTGACAAGCAAAGGGGGGCAGCGGGGCGCAAGCTGGCCGAGTTACTGAAAGAGCGCCAGCTAAAAAGTAAACAAGCCGCGTCTGCGGAAGCAAGGTCGCGCGTGCGGACCCATTTGCTTTGCCACCCGCGCCGTGATTGAATCGACGAAGACGCCGTGGGAGCCAAAATCTGTCATAGAATCGCCCCACGTACGGAGATGGCATGAACGATCTACGCTCCGCCTTTCGCCGACTGCGCAACGCTCCGGCGTTCACCGTTACCGCACTGGCAACGGTCGCGATCTGCCTTGGGCGAACCTTGCGATCTTCGCGGTAATCGATGCCATTCTGCTCCGCCCGCTTCCGTTTCCGGACTCCGATCGGCTGGTCACGATCTTCAACACCTATCCGAAGGCCGGAGTCGATCGCGACGGCTCGTCGTTGACGAACTACTACGAGCGGCGCGGTAACATCCCCGCCTTCTCAAGCCTTGCCATCTTTCGGGAGACTACCGAAGTCGTGGGCGAGCCCGGCTCGACCTACCAGGAAGAGGTCATGCTGATTTCGCCCGACTTTTTCACGACCCTTGGCGTCGGCCCTGTGATGGGTCGAAGCTTCACCGAGGAGGAAACGAACGCCTCGGGCGAGAACCACGCGGCTATCCTGACCGATGGTTACTGGCGCCAGCACTTCGATTCTGATCCACATGTCCTCGGCCGAAAGATTCGCGTGAATGGAGTGCCACACACGGTCGTCGGCGTCTTGCCTCCTGACTTTCGCTTCCTCTCCTCGGAAGCACGGCTTTTCCTGCCGCTGGTATCCAGGTTCGAGCAGCGCACCCCGCAATACCGCCACTCCGGCGGCGGCGCCATTCACATGATCGCGCGATTAAAGCCGGGCGCGACGATCGCCGAAGCGCAATCGCAGATCGACGCGCACAACGCCATGGTCGAAAAAGATAACCCCATGGCAATGAGGATGGTTGAGGCCGGCTTCCGCTCTCTCGTGCTTCCACTGCATGCCGATCATGTGCGCTCGATCCGTCGGGCCCTCTGGTTGATGCAGGGCGGCGCGTTGCTTCTCCTCGTCATCGGCACGGTGAATCTTGTCAATCTGCTCCTCATTCGCGCGAGCAGCCACAGGAAGGACATGGCAATTCGCCGATCGATGGGCGCGAGCCGCAGGCATATTGTGACTCACGTAATGGCTGAGGCCGTCCTCCTCACTGTACTTGGCGGATTGCTCGGCCTTGCGGTGGGCGCTTCGGGGGTTCGCCTGCTCGAATTTCTCGGCGCGGATCGCTTGCCTCTCGGAGTGCGGATTGCATTCGATGACAGGCTGGCGGCAATTGGTCTTGCCGGCGCGCTTGTTTTGGGAGTCGTCATCGCACTGCCGATCGCCTGGTTGCATTTGCGCAGCCATCTCGACAATGCGCTCCGGTCGGAATCCCGCACAGGGACGATCAATCGCACCGCTCAGTGGCTTCGCCATGGATTTGTCGTCGCGCAGGTCGCGCTTGCTTTTGTGCTGCTCGCGGGCGCCGCTCTGCTTGGGTTGAGCCTGAAAAGGGTGATGGAAGTTCCACTCGGCTTTCGCCCCGATCAAGTGGTTACCGGTGAATTTACACTTCCGTATGGTCCTTTTCCGCCGGGATCGCCGCGGCGCATTGCGGTCCTCGATCGCCTGCTGGAGGCAATCGGGCGACAGCCCGGAGTAGCCGCGGCCGGCGTAATCACAAACGTCCCGCTGAGCGGCGATAACGGCAAGAGCGCGATCACACCTGTGGGGTATGTGCGGCCCGCGGGCGAATCGCTGCAAGGGCATTACGTCTACGGGGTCACGGGCGATTACTTCTCCGCGCTCGGCATTCCGTTGCGCGAAGGACGGTTCCTGACCTCAGCGGATTCTCACCGCCCCGAGCGGGTGTGTGTCGTGGATGAAGACTTCGCGCGCCGTTACTGGCCGAAGGGCGGCGCGCTTGGTCAACGAGTGTTTCCAGGCGCAGATCCAGACGAAGCCAAATTCTTAACGATCGTCGGCGTTGTTGGGGCGGTCAAACAGGCGGACCTCACGGAATCGCAGGGACAGGGTGCGGTGTACGTGCCCTTCCGTGATTGGGACAGTGGAAACATCTTCATCGTGACGCGCACGAGCCAGCGGTTCGATGCGTTTGCCGATTCGCTGCGACAGGCAATCCGCGCGACCGAGCCGGAGCTGGCGATCAGCGAGATCCGCTCGCTGGACATGCGCATCTCCGAAAGGCTCATTGTGCGCCGTTCACCGGCGATGCTTGCGGGGATCGTTGCTGGCGTCGCGCTGCTCCTCGCAGCCATTGGAACATACGGGGTCGTCGCTTACACCGTCGCTCAACGCCGGCGCGAGATCGGGATTCGCGTGGCGCTCGGGGCGCAGATGCGCCAGATTCAGACACAGTTTCTGTCTTTAGGTCTGCGCCTGGTCGCAGTGAGTACTCTCCTTGGGATCGCGGGCGTGTGGATTGCCGGAAAGGCGATGCAAAGCGTCCTGTTCGGCGTGCCCGCGATTCATTTGGCTAGTCTCATTGCGAGTGCACTCGTGATCGCCGCAGTATCCCTCATCGCCTGCCTCATCCCCGCCCGCCGCGCATCGCGAATCGACCCTATGACGGCTCTGCGAGCTGAGTAGGGCGGTCTGGTCACGGCTTTGCACACTGGCCATCTCCGTATGAGGTAATCTTGAAAGCTCTCGCATGGCCGACGCGCTCCCATTGCCGCTCAGGTTGTCCAGTTGGACAAAGCATAGGAATCGAACAGAAATGGGCATATTATGGATGGAAAGAAACGTTCGGCAAAGGAATTGTTTCGGTGTGCGAGTGCCTGGCGCGATGACACATGAGCCTTGACTACGACGAAATCGGTTTTTGGTCCGAGATCAAGCTCGAGATAGTGAGTAAGTATGCTGCTGCCTATTCGACGATCATGGCCAAGCAGCGCTCCATCAGGAAGCACATATATGTGGATGCCTTCGCCGGGCCGGGTGTTCATATCTCAAGGGAAACGGGGCAGTTCGTGCTCGGGAGCCCGCTTAATGCGTTGCAGATTGAGCCCTCGTTCAGGGAGTTCCATTTCATCGACGCTGACGGCAACCGGACAGCCCAGCTCAAGAAGCTTGTGGGCAATCGGGCGGACGTATTTACTTACGAAGGAGACTGTAACGAAATTTTGCCAAGGCACATTTTCCCGCGCGCGCGGTACTCGGACTACGCGAGAGCTTTGTGTCTGCTGGATCCGTACAACATTAACCTTGCGTGGGAGGTTGTGGAAGCCGCTGGTCGGATGCGATCAATTGAGATTTTTCTGAATTTCATGATCATGGACGCCAACATGAACGTCCTCAAGCGCAACCCAGAAGAAGCGGATCCCAGGCAAGTTGAGCGAATGAACCGTTTCTGGGGCGACGATTCTTGGCGTACCGCCGCCTATGACACTTCGGGGAACCTATTTGGGTGGGTAGAAAAGAGTACCAACGAGCAGCTTGTTCAGGCTTACCGCGAAAGGCTCCTTAAAGTGGCTGGCTTTGGTTACGTTCCGGACCCGTTGCCAATGCGCAACAGTAAAGGGGCAACCGTTTACTACCTTTTCTTCGCGTCACCGAATGCTACGGGCAAGAAGATCGTTGAGGACATATTCGCGAGGTACCGCGATCGAGGAATGGTCTGATGGCGGGCAATTCTCACATCGAGTGGACGGATGCAACCTGGAACCCTGTGACCGGCTGTTCCAAGATCAGTCCGGGCTGCAAGAACTGTTATGCCGAGCGCATGGCGAAGCGGCTGAAGGCGATGGGACAGCCAAACTACGCCAACGGATTTCGCCTTACGGTGCATCCGCACGTGCTCCGTCTGCCGCTCAGGTGGCGTAAGCCCCGGCGGGTATTCGTAAATTCGATGAGCGACCTCTTCCACCGCGATGTGCCGCTGGAATTCATCCGACAGGTCTTCGCCGTGATGACGGAGGCTAACTGGCATCAGTACCAACTCTTAACCAAGCGACCTGCGCGTGCGCTCGAACTCGATCGCCATCTGAATTGGCAACCCAATATTTGGTTTGGTGTGAGCGTTGAGAACGCCGACTACGTCCACCGAATCGAGGACCTTCGGCGATCTCGAGCACACGTGCGGTTCCTTTCGCTAGAGCCGTTGCTGGGCCCGCTCCCGAACCTGGATCTTCGCGGAATCGACTGGGTAATCGTGGGCGGTGAGTCCGGACCCAGGGCCAGGCCAATGAAACCGGATTGGGTTCGTCAGATCCGTGACCAGTGCTTGGAGGCCGGCGTGCCCTTCTTCTTCAAGCAGTGGGGCGGTCTGTTCAAAAGCCGGACTGGCCGTGTGCTCGACGGGCGTACTTGGGACGACCTGCCAGCCGGACTGCTTGTGCACGACGATCCGTTTCCGATTTTGGCAACGGCGTGATGCTTGAGCATGCTCGCAATCCATTTCGCCAGTCTCTTTGGGAGTGCGCTTGTGATCGCCGCAGTATCACTCATCGCCTGCCTGATCCCCGCACGCCGCGTATCACGAATCGACCCTATGGCGGCTCTGCGAGCCGAATAGGTTGCGGGGGCTGAATTGCTCTTGGGCGACGATAAGTCATTGGAGCCAAAACCGGCCAGGGTTTTGCGACTGAAGCAAAAAGAGCGCCGAGGAAGTGAAGAACCCCGTGTAAGCTCTCCTCCCCTTTGTTGAAACCCCACGGCGGCAGGTTTAGTATCGGTATGAGCTAGTCTTGCTGTTTGCGAAGCAGGCAGGCAGCCCGCTTCCGTTGACTATGCCTCTTTCTCAAACCCGGGATCTCTGTCTTTTGAAGTCACGATGATAGACCACATACTGGATTCCAAGTGGCGTTCGAAAGCTGCCACGTCTCTTTTTGCTCTGTTTCTTTCGACCAGCGTCATGCTGGCCCAAACATTCAATGCACGACTTACTGGAACAGTTACCGATGTCTCCGGCGCCGCTTTGCCCGGCGCAACTGTAACGGCCACTCAGGTTCAGACGGGCATAAGGAAGTCCGCTTCGACGGACGAATCGGGGATCTATAACATTCCGTTGCTGCTTCCCGGCGTCTACGAGGTATCTGTAGAAGCTGCCGGGATGCAGTCCCAGGTGCGTCGCGACGTCCGACTGGAGGTGAATCAGACCGCCACGCTCGATTTCCGCCTGAATGTCGCCCAGGTGCAGACGAGCGTGGATGTCACAGCCGAGATTCCGCTCCTGCAGTCGGAAACCAGTTCGGTGGGCACCACCCTGGAGAATAAACTCATCGAACAGTACCCGTTGATCCAGCGGGACGTCATGGGCATGCTGCGCAGCCTGCCGGGTGTGGTCACGAGCAGCAGCATCGGCGACGCGCGTGGCGGTCGCAACGTGTTTGATTCCACCTTCTCGGTGGCCGGCGGCCGTTCGTCGACCAACGAGGTTCTGCTGGATGGCGCGCCAAACACCATCGGAGACTTCAACGGCGTGGTGATTGTGCCGGCGCTGGATTCGGTTCAGGAGTTCCGGGTCGAGTCCTCGACATACTCCGCCGAGTTCGGCCGCAGCGGTGGCGGCGCCGTCAATGTGGTCACCAAGTCCGGCACCAACGAACTGCACGGCGGCCTGTACTACTTCCACCAGAACGACGCTTTCAATGCCAACAGCTTCACCAACAACCGCAACGCGCAGAACGGCCAGGCACTCCCGAAGGAGTTGGTCAAGCGGCATCAGTACGGCGGAACCTTCGGCGGGCCAGTCTTTTTGCCAAACATTTACAACGGCCGCAACAAGACCTTTTTCTTCACGAGTTTCGAAGGGCGCCGCGAACGGAATCCACTGCAGGGACTCTACAGTATCCCGACGGCCAAGGAGATGGCCGGGGATTTTTCAGAGACTTACGCCATCGTCAACGGGCAGCCGCAGCAGGTGCAGATCTTTAATCCCTTTACCACGCGCCTCGTGAACGGGCGCTACGTACGCGATGCGTTCCCAGGCAACATCATTCCCGCGTCCATGCAGAACCCGATCGCGCGTGAGGTGCTGAACGCCTACCCGGCGCCCAACCGGCCCGGCGATCCCATCACCGGCCGGCGAAACTACTTCTTCAAGGACACACAGCACTACAGCCGTGATCTCTTCAGCGCCCGCGTCGACCACTACTTCAGCGAGGCGCACCGTCTGTTCGGCCGATTCAATTACCAGGAGAACCTGCAGAAGAGCCCTATCGGCGTGGTCATGTTCTCCGATCCGGTTTCGGTGCTGGACAACTTCCGAAACTTCGGTCTGGATGACACTCTCCAGATCTCGCCCTCGCTCAGCAGCGTATTCCGCTACAGCTATACCCGGTACCGGGCGAATCAGTTTCCGCGCGAGTCGCTGGGCTTCGATCCCACGCAACTGGGCCTGCCCTCCTATCTGCGCGACAGCGCCAACGTACTGATTCATCCAAACTTCGCCTTCGGCTTCGTGGATATCGGCGGCCGCGCTTTCAACGATCAGCCGCGCGATACGCAAGGCTTCCAGCAGCAGTTTGTGTGGGTCCGCGGACGACACAATCTCCGGTTCGGCGCTGAATACCGCCTCTACCGCTTCTTCCCCTTCCAGGTGTTTAACCCGACTGGCAGCTTCAGTTTCAGCTCCACGTTCACGCAGCGTGATGCGCTGGCGGCCTCCAGCCCCACCGAGGGCCTCGGGCTGGCCAGCCTGCTGCTAGGCACGGGCAACTTCAGCTTCGAGCACGTCGACCCGCTAACCGCCTACCATCACTACGTGGCTGCTTATGTCCAGGACGACTGGAAGGTTCTGCCCAATCTGACTTTGAACCTGGGATTGCGCTGGGAAACCGAAACGGGAACCGCCGAAGCCCACGACCGCCTCACGTACTTTGATCCGGATGCTGCTTCGCCCTTGGGGAACGGGCTGCGCGGCGCTCTGGCCTTCACCGGGAACGGAAATCCCCGAACGATCCGAGAGGCCAACCTGCGCAACTTCGGTCCCCGGGTGGGGTTTGCCTATCGGCCCGTGAACAACATGAGCATCCGTGGCGGCTATGGAATCTTCTTCCTGCCACTGGGTCTGGAGCCCGGGATCGTCACCACGCCGTTCAACTACACTCTGGTGGCCGATACCCTGACCACCGATTACCGCCCTAAGACATTGCTCAACGATCCGTTTCCCGGTGGAATCACGCCGCCCTCGACAGCTGGCCGCATCGACGACGGGTCCTACCGGTTGAACAACAATGCCTCGGTGACCCTGCGCAAACAGCCTGCGCCCTATATCCAGCAGTGGAACTTCGGCATCTCCCGGCAGATCAGCCGGAGTACAGTGGTCGACGCGACCTATTACGGCAGCCGGGGCGTGCATCTGCCCATCCCCAGCATGGAGCTGAACCAGGTGCATTCGGACTACCTGAAGATGGGCGGCGCCTGGCTGACCGAGCGCGTTCCCAACCCATATTACGGTCAATTCACCAGTGGCCTGCTGTCGCAGCCGACCATCCCCCGGATGCAACTGCTGAAGCCGTATCCGCAGTTCGCCTCGCCAACCACGGCGAATGCTTTCGGATCGAGTTTGCTCTACAACCGGCCGCCGGTGGGTGACAGTATCTATCACGCGGTCACCTTCAAACTCGAGCGCCGGTTTAGCCAGGGCCTCAGCCTTAACGCCCACTACACGATTTCCAAGCTGATTGATATCGGCGGCGTGGGCAACGGCGCTGCTTTCACTGACGCATCCGCTTTGCGCGATATCTATAACATCCGGCTGGAACGGTCCGTTTCGGCCTGGGACATCCCCCAGCGGCTGGTCATCAACTACGCACTGGAGCTTCCGTTCGGGAAAGGCAAACAGTTCCTGAGCAACAACGCGGTGCTGGATAAGCTGTTCGGCGGCTGGACAATCTTCTCCGTCCATACCTTTGAGAGTGGCCGGCCCATCGCGGTTGGTGGCCCGGATCTCTCACGTCTGGCTGGGGCTTCCCCGTCACGGGCCACCGTGGTTGCCGGCCAGGATCCCAAGATTTCGCTGGCTCAGGCACGCGCAAACGCACGTGACTGGTCTCCGGTCTGCAACTGCACCAAGCCGTGGTTCAACACCGCAGCTTTCAGCATCACGCCGGAATTCGTGATCCCCAACGGGCCGCGGTTCCTGCCCAACGTCCGTCAGGACACGGTCAAGAACTGGGACCTCTCCATCACAAAGAAAGTCCAATTGCAGGAGCGTGTGCAACTGGTGATCTCCGGGCACTTCTTCAACTTCCTGAACCAGGTCTACTTCGGAGCGCCTAACGGCTCAGTCAATTCCAATACCTTCGGTTCGGTGGGCGTGGCCAGTGCGCCCCGGCGCATAGAGCTGGGTGCGAAGCTGAACTTCTGATGATGCGCTGGCTGCTGGCGCCGGTGGTCTGGCCGTCTCTGGCCGCCGGCGCCCCAGGCGCCGCCGCCCGCGCATTGCGTTATTCGCGAGCATAGAAGCCCGCAGGGACTGTGACTTTTCGCACCCACTGGGAGTTGTCCTCGCGAGAGCTGACGAACTGCGGCCGCTCGGGCTGCACGTCGCCTCGTGAGTCGACGGCTCGTGACACAACGGTGTGCACTCCCGGCGTCGGGTCGGGCCAGTCATAGCTCCAGAGCGACCACGCCTCGGGTTCGCTTTTCCGTACAAAGACGGCGGCTCGCCACGGCCCGTTGTCAATGCGTACTTCGACGCGCTCGATTGGCCTTGAGCCTCCCCACGCTACCCCGAACAATCTGCCGTTGGCCTCCACTCGGGCGGTCACCGATTTCAGCCGGTTCCTGCTGATCGAAGTCTCCAGGACAAGATCGCCGGATTCCCGCTGGACTGAATGATAGTTGCGTGCCATGTGGCGGCCTTCATAGCGGCGGTCGAGCACAAGAATTCGGTTCAGCCACTTCACCTGCGCCATCCCGTACCAGCCTGGAACGATCAAGCGCACAGGATAGCCATGATCCGGCGGAAGCGGTTTGCCATTCAGTTGCAGGGCCAGAAGAGGACCGTCGGCTAATGCGTCCTGGATAAACATGCTGCGCCCGTGCGGCGCCGCAAACTCGCGATCACCCGCGGGCCACTTTCTTTCGCGCTCGAGATCCGCGCCGAAAAACACCACTTCGCGGGCTTCGGAAAGGATTCCACATTCGCGCAGCAGAGGTCCGAGCGCCGGACCGGTCCAGACGCCGTTGCTCACCAAGCCGTTCATGATCCGCGGGTGGCCGGTATTGCCCGCACACTCGATCGTCGCGGGAACCTGCTTCGCCGGTAAGCTTGCGAGATCCGAGTAGCGGAACGAACGTGGGCGAGCCACGCATCCCTCGATTCGCAGACGCCACGCAGCAAGATCAATCCCGATGACCGATTTGGTCTGATGAAATGTAAAAAATTCTTCCGCTGGCGTCTCCCAAGTTGTAAGCTTGCGCAAGTCGAAAGACTTCACGCGCGGCCCTTCCTGCTGGACCTCGGTTCGGAAGCCAGGGTCGTAGTCGGAGAAGTGAATCCCCTGAGCCGCGGAGGTGGTGAACGCGGCGCTCAAGCCCCACAGAATCTCTCTCCGGGTGAAACTCATAGAAGCTGACTCAAGCTAGAATCGTCATGATCGTGCTTCGATTGGTGACTCTCACTTGCCTGGCGTTCAGCTGGGCGTTCAGCGCTCCGCAGACCGGCCTGGGGCGGATCCATTTTCCGACGTCGCAAACAGGCGAGGCGCAGCAGCTGTTCCTCAAAGGCGTTTTGCTCCTGCACAGTTTCCAGTACGTCGAAGCCCGCCAGCATTTCCAAGCTGCGCAGAAGGCCGCTCCCAACTTCGCACTTGCCTACTGGGGCGAGGCGATGACATACAACGAGCCATTATGGTTTGCTCAGGATACCACGTCGGCACGCGCCGTCCTCGCTCGCGCACCCAAGGGCAAGCCGCTGAGCCAGCGGGAAGCAGACTACATGGAGGCGGTTCAGATCCTGTACAGCGAAGGCAGCAAAGAGGAGCGGGACTTTCGATATGCCGAGGCGATGCGCCGCATGTACGAGCGCTATCCAGACGATCACGAAGCCGGTGCATTCTATGCCCTCGCTCTGCTCGGCACTGCGCACCGCGGCCGCGACTTTCGCATCTACATGAAAGCTGCCGCCATCGCTGAGGAGATTCTGGCGCAGAATCCCGAGCATCCAGGCGCGCTGCATTACGCGATCCACTGCTACGACGATCCGGTGCATGCACCGCTTGGGCTGCGAGCGGCTCGAGTGTACGCAAAGGTTGCTCCGGAATCGTCGCACGCCCTGCACATGCCGTCTCACATTTTCTTTGCAATGGGCATGTGGGACGATGCGGTGCGCTCAAACGAGGATGCGTTTCGAGCCTCCGAGCGCAGTGCGCAGCGAACGCGGCAGCCGATGGAGGCTGGAGGCTATCATGCGCTTTGGTGGCTGCAGTATGCGTACCTGCAGCAGGGCCGGTTTGCGGACGCCCGGAAGACGCTGCAAACCATGGAACGCCTGGCCTCTGGAGACCCCAGGCCCCTTGCCCGTTTCCACCACGTGCAAATGCGAGTGATGTTTGCGGTTGAGACGGGCGAGGCCTACGACTCCTCGCCGGACCTGGAAGCGATCGACGCCCCGGCCGTCGCAGCGCATCATTTCGCGCGAGGAATGAGCAGCCTTCATCGCGGCGACCAGCAGGAGGCCGAACGCGCGCTCCAGGGAATACGAAGTTTGGGCGCCGGCGCCAGCACCGGAACCCATCATCATCAGAACGCGCACATCTACCCCGGCGATGCTCAGGTCATTGCGATCATGGAGAACGAGCTCGCCGCGATGCTGGCAATGGCGAACGGCAAGAGTAAGGAAGCGATCGCTCTCATGAAATCCGCAGTAGCGACAGAAGACAAGACGCCCTACGAATTCGGCCCGCCGTCTCCTCCCAAACCCGCCCATGAACTGTTGGGCGAGATGCTTCTCTCTCTCGGACAGCCGCGCCTCGCTCGTGTGCAATTCGAACTGGCGCTCTTACGTGCTCCAAAGCGAGCGCTGTCACTGCTCGGTCTCGCGCGCGCCTTTGAGAGTATGAGTGACGTCGCTGCGGCTCGCAGGTCCTATAGCGAATTGCGGCAGATCTGGAGCAGGGCGGACAAAGAGATCCTGAAGGCGTTGGATGAAAGCCTGGAGCGCTTGCAGAGCACGCCCGGCGGCCGCCCGAGCGTGCCCTGAAGCACTCTCCACCGCAGCGGCGTCTCTCTTAGATCAACGCGAATTGCACTCGCCAGGACTTGATTTGCGCCATCTGACGAGCTAATCTCAGAATTCTTGGTATAAGCTAAGAATTCTAGGTATGGGACGCAAGCCGAAGAAAAACGATTCCTTGCCCGGTTCCCTCGACATGCTCATTCTGCGGGCGCTGTCGCTTCGCGACCTCCATGGATACGGCATCGTCCAGTTCATTCAACAATCGTCCGGCAATGAACTTCTCATCGAGGAGGGCTCGCTATACCCCGCTCTCCAGCGCCTGGAGCTAAACGGCTGGATCCAGGGGGCCTGGGGTGTGACCCCGAACAACCGGCGGGCAAGAATCTACAGGATCACTGCGGCCGGACGCAAACAGCTGGAGGTGGAAACCCGGAAATACGCGAAACTCACACTGGCAATCGAGCGTGTGATGGGAATGGCGTGACGGGCATGTTGCTACGACGGCTGAGGTATTGGATGGAGAGCTCCAGACGCAGCGACGCGCTGCGTGAGGAAATGGAACTCCACCTGGCGGAGAAAGCCGCGGAACTCGAAGCAGAGGGTATGACGCCGGAGCGCGCCCGGTCCGAAGCGCGCCGGCGATTCGGCAACGTCGGACTGAAGTACGAAGAGTCACGGGAGATTTGGATGACACGGTTTTGGTCGGAACTCGCCCAGGATGTCCGCTATGGCTGTCGCACGATGGCCTCCAATAAGGCATTCAGCGCCCTCGCAATCTTATCGCTGGCGCTCGGCATCGGGGCCAATACTGCGATCTACAGTCTGATGGAGTCGATTCTTTTCCGCTCGCTGCCGGTGGCTGATCCCGAGTCGCTCGCGGTCCTGAACTGGCGGAGCCACCCACCCCAGAATGCCAACAAGGAATGGGTCCACGTCGTACACAGGATACAAGGTCGTTTCTGGCCGGGCGACAAAGGCGCCTTGGTCACCGGGATCTTTCCCTACGCCGCGTTCGAGACGCTTCGCGAGGAGAACAACGTCTTCTCTACGCTTTTCGGATACTTCATCGGACCAAAGCGTACCGTGGCTATTCACGGGCAGGCCACGGTCGCGAGCGTGCAGTTCGTCACGGGGGAGTATTTTCGCGGTTTGGGGGTGTCGCCAGCCGCGGGACGGCTGATCGACTCCGAGGACGACCGGCCAGGCGCAGAACCGGTCGCCGTTCTCAGTTTCGCTGCAAGCCAAAATCGCTTTGGCGGTCCGTCGAATGCAATTCGACAGTCGATTCTCGTCGATAACATTCCCTTCACCGTGGTCGGCGTCGCGCCGCCGGAGTTCTTCGGAGTAGACCCTGCGGTGTCGCCGGAACTCTACCTTCCGTTGCACACGAATCTGCTTGTGGATGGCGCGGAAGCGGCTGAGATGTATGGCGACCCAAACTTCTACTGGCTCGAAATGATGGGCCGCCTGCGCCCCGGCGTCAGCATGGAGCAGGCGCAGGCAGTGCTCGCGCCTCGTTTCCATCAATGGGTTGCCACTACCGCGAAAACCGATGGCGAGCGAGCCAAACTGCCGGCGTTGATTCTGAATCCCGGCGCTGGCGGTCTGGGTAGCCTGCGCCGCCAGTATTCCAAGCCTCTGTACGTGCTCATGGCGATGGTGGCATTGATTCTGGCGGTCACATGCGCGAACATCGCCAATCTGCTGCTGGCGAGGGCCGCCGCGCGACGGCGCGAAATCGCTGTACGGCTCAGCCTGGGAGCGGGACGGTTACGCATTGTGCGGCAGTTGCTGACCGAGAGTGTGCTGCTGGCATTGCTAGGCGGAGCGCTGGGGGTCGTGTTTGCGATCTGGGGCGTGCAGTCGCTGACGTTTCTGTTTTCGAACGGGCAGGAGAGCTTTACACTGCGCGCGGAACTGAACTGGAACGTGCTGGCCGTGACGGCGGCGCTCTCCGTGGTGAGCGGCCTGTTATTTGGCCTCGCTCCGGCGATTCAGGTGACGCGTCCGGACGTCATGCCTGCGCTGAAGTATGGCCGCGTGAGCGGATCGCGCAGCCGCCTTCAGCCCGTTCTGGTGGTCGCTCAAATCGCGATGTCTTTTGTCATTCTGGTCGCCGCAGGTCTGTTTGTCCGGACGCTCAACAAGCTGCAATCCGTTCAACTGGGATATGGCCGAGAGAACATCCTTCTGTTTTCGTTGAATGCGCGCCAGGCCGGGCATCGAGCTCCGGAGATCACCACGTTTTACGCGGACTTGCGCAAGCGTTTAGAAACGATCCCCGGAGTGAGCAGCGCGACGTTTTCACACTCCTCGATCCTCAAAGCCGGCCATGCCGGGGCAACCTACAGGGGGACAATGAAGATCGGCGCTGTTACGATCGAGGGCGCTGGCGTCATCAGCGCCGGACCGCGATTCCTCACGACAATGCAAATTCCGATCCTGGCCGGGCGTGAGATTGACGAGCGCGACCAGTCCGGCTCGCCACCGGTTGCCGTGGTCAGCGAGCGGCTGGCACGGACTTACTTCGGGAACGAGAATCCGATCGGACGGCGCATCACTCTGGTGGACATCAAACGCGATGTCGAAATCGTCGGCGTGTCCGGGAACGTGCGGTATGGCGATCTGAAGGAGGCCGGGTATCCGATGACGGTGTTCGTAGCGGCCAGACAGTTTTCTCCGGATCAGGTGACCTACGCGCTGCGTACGGCCGGTGACCCGCTGAGCTATGTCAGGAGCGTGACCGAGATCGTGAGAGAGGCTGATTCGCGTATACCCGTCACCAACGTGGTCACACAAGCTGCGGAGATCGACCGGACGATCAATCGGGAAACCGTCTTCGCGAAACTCTCCACCGGGTTTGCGGTTCTTGCTCTCCTGATCGCGTGCGTGGGACTCTACGGAATCACGTCGTACAACGTCGCACGGCAGGCCGGCGAGATTGGGATCCGTATGGCTCTGGGCGCGCAGCGTGGGGCCGTGGTGCGGATGGTTTTGCGCCGCGTTCTGATACTGGCCGCGGCCGGGCTGGCAATCAGCGTGCCTGGCGCGTTAACCGCATCGCAGCTGGTCAAATCGTTTCTGTTCGAGACGCAGCCGAATGATCCTGGAACCCTGGCGCTGGCCGGTGTTATCCTCGTAAGCGCCGCGATTCTTGCAGGCTATGTGCCGGCACGGCGAGCGTCCCGAATTGATCCGGTGGCGGCTCTGCGGAACGAGTGAAACGTGCTCCCAAAAGAGATTATTCAGTACTACCAGGAAGTCGCGGAGGAAGGGCGCCTTTTAGCGGGGCCTTCGCAGTTGGAGTTTCTGCGAACGAAGGAGATTGTGTTTCGATACCTGCCGCCTCCGCCAGCCACCGTTCTCGATGTCGGAGGAGCGGCCGGTGCTTACGCCCTCTGGCTTGCAGGGAAGGGTTATCACGTGCATCTCATCGATGCTGTGCCTCGACTTGTGGAGGAGGCTCGGCGCCGCAGCGCGGCGTCACCGAATCCCATCCGTACCTGTGAGGTGGGAGATGCACGAGATTTGAGGTTCCCCGACAGCACCGCCGACGCGGTGTTGCTGTTAGAGCCGCTGTACCACCTCACAGAGGCGACTGACCGGCTGTGCGCGCTCCGACAGGCGTACCGCGTGCTCCGGCCGGGTGGCGTGATATTTGCTGCAGCGATTTCGCGCTACGCTTCCGCGCTGGATGGTCTTGCACGGGATCTTTTTGCAGACCCCTCTTACTACGGGATCGTGGAGCGAGACCTGGAGCAGGGGCAACACCGAAACGATACGGGCAAGTGGGATTGCTTCACCACTGCGTATTTCCACCGGCCGGAGGAGTTGGAGGCCGAAGTGGTGTCGGCGGGCTTCAACTGCCAGGCGGTGCTCGGGCTCGAAGGCCCTGGCTGGCTGCTGCCCGACTTCGACGAGCGCTGGGCCGATACCAGGAAACGGGAAGATCTGCTCCGCGTTGCGCGCGCACTGGAGAGGGAAGCCTCCATTATCGGACTCAGTGCGCATCTGCTGGCAGTGGGCGCCAAAGCATGAGTATCGTCCTCTGATTACTTCATGCGCCGCTTGGGCTGCGAGCGCCCTGCACATGCCGTCTCACATTTTCTTTGCGATGGGCATGTGGGACGATGCGGTGCGCTCAAACGAGGATGCCCTGAAGGCGTTGGATGAAAGCCTGGAGCGCTTGCAGAGCACGCCCGACGGCCGGCCGAGCGTGCCCTGAAGCGGTGAAGCCGTCAGAACTGGAAGCGGAGACCAACCTGGAACTGGCGTTCCTCGGTTGCTGTTGTGATTTCTCCAAAGCCCGCGGAACTGACGTTCGCCGCAGGGTTCCCGAACTTGGGCGTGTTGGTAAAGTTGAACGCCTCGGCGCGGAATTCGAGCCTCGAGCCTTCGGTGACCTGGAAGATCCGGAACAGGCCGAAGTCCCAATTGAAGCGTCCAGGGCCGTAAAGCGAATTGAAACCGGCCGTACCGAATCGCGCTTCGTTTACTGGCCTAAATGCGGTTGTATCGAAATACGGCTGACCGCGGCCGACACCGCCGAGGATCTTCACCTCCGGTTTCACCTGGTCCGCGCGCTGGGTGTTACCCGGAGCATTCAGCGATGTCGCTGACGCCGTGACTGAGAACGGCCGGCCGCTCATCACCGCAACGATGCTGTTTGCCTGCCAGCCGCCGGCGACTGCGGAGAGGAGTCCTCCACTGTTCAACCATCTCTTGCCCCGTCCGAACGGCAGCTCGAGTATGTTCGTGATCTGGAGGTTATGACGCCGAACCATGCCGCTGACCGAACGGTTCAGGTCATAGTACTCCGGAATCATGATCTTGAGCGTGCTGTCGCTGCGGTCGAGGCCCGATGTGCTGATTGCCTTGGCAAAAGTGTAGGAAGCGGTAAACGAGTAACCGCGGAAAAACCGCCGCTGCAACCGGGCCTGGAGCGAGTCGTAATGGCTGCCGCCAATCGGGCCCACTTCGCGTGTGCTGGCGGTCCGGCCGAACAGGCGGGTCAACTGCCGCCCCGCGTTTCCAGCCCCGACGTCCGCCCAGTTCAGTTCCCGGTAGCCTAGCTGCCGGATCTGCCGCGTTGCGACATACCCTACTTCTCCCACGAACCCGCCAAACAGTGTCCTTTGCAGGGTGAGGTTCCACGACTGGATATACCCCCGCTGGATATCGGTCGGAACGGTTTGTGTAGAGACGTTGCCAGGCACCGGAATGATTCCGTCGCCGAGACCAGGCGCCTCGATGGGCGGAATTCCGTCTGCAAGCCGGGAAGCGGGCGCGAGAGTGTTGGGCGCAGGGACGACCAGTTCACTCAGCACAGGGTGATTGGTGCGGAGCGCGCGAGCCAGTGAATAGGGATCCCAGCTGATGCCATAGCCGCCGCGGATCACGAAGTTCTCCGTGGCCCGGTAGGCGAAGCCGAAGCGGGGCGCGAAGAATCTCTTGCTGCTCTTGACGCTAAGGTCCTTGGGCACATCCCCCACGCCGCCGATGTACATCTGATCATCAAGAGGGTTGTAGCGTTCGAATCCGCGGTCTGCGCGGGTCGGCATCGGGAAGTACTCCCACCGGACGCCGTAGTTGAGCGTCAGTTTCTGGTTGACGACCCAGCGGTCTCGAACGTAGAGGCTGTAGCGCCATGTGCGGGTCGTGAACGGGAAGATGTTCAACTGGTTCTTACCGACCTGGGTTGGCAAGCCAAGCAGAAATGCTCCCATCGCGTTGACCTGTGAGGTTGTCTGGCTGGTTTGAGTACACGCGCCGGAGGCATTTGCCTGCAGGCAAGCTGTGGTCGGCCCCGTGCCAAAGGTGAAGAGGCCCCGGGCTCCTGTTGAAGCGCCGCCCTGAAATTCGGGCTGCGTGTGATTCATTTGCTCGGAGTTGATATCCGTGCCCCAGCGGATTTCATGCCTGCCGTGAATCTTAGTGAAATTCGATCGGAACGAGTATTGATTGTCGTTGCGGTAGAAGGGAGTCCAAGGCTCTTCCGTGCCGAGGCCGGAGTAGCCGCTGATGTTAAACCTCGGCCAGCCGCTCTGGAAGCGTTCCGGTCCGTTTGTTCCAGGAATGCCGAGCACGGTCAGACCGTAGTTCTCGCCGATGCCCGGCTGCTCCACGTTCGTGTTCTGCCGCGTCCATCCAAAAAACACATCTGCGAGCAGCGTTGGAGTGAAGATATAGTTTGCTCCCGCGCTGATGCGGTTGTTGTAGCCCCACGTATCTCCGGCATTGCCGGCTCCAACTCGCGGGCCGTCCATGTAGCCCTGGTCGACGCCGAACGCAGTGATGTGCTTGGATCGGTGGTGGGCATAGTTCCAGCTCACAAACGTGTTGAACTTATCCGAAGCCTGCCAGTTGACTTTGTTGTCCAGCGACCACCGGTCAGCGGCAAAGGGCTGGCTTGCGAAGAAGTTGTTTGCTTCCGTAGTTTCGGAAAGATTCGGCAGCGGCACCAGGCTCAGGATCTTGCGGGAGATCGGATCGATCCGGCTCTCCGGTATCTGGTTATTCGGGAACGGCATGCGCCCGGTGCCGTTGGGGTTGCCCGTCGAAGGATCGTAGAGTAGAGTCTGATAATTCGAGAAGTCTCCGCTACGTGCACGGGCAGAAGGCAAAGAGAGGATGCTGCTCCCGTTGTCACGTTGGTAGATGCCGCCGAAGCTGGAGAAGAAGAATAACTTGTCGCGCTTGATTGGCCCGCCGAGAGTCCCGCCCAGCCGGTTTTGGATAAACTTGCCCTTTTCCTGATCTGGCGGCCGGAAGTAATCCCGGGCTTTCATGTGCTGGTTGTAGTGGTATTCAAACAGTGACCCGTGAAAGCTGTTTGTGCCGGTCTTCGTTTGCACGTTGATGACCGCGCCGCCCGCCATGCCCTGCTCGGCGTCAAAGCTGTTCGTAACTACGTTGACGTTCTCGATGGACTCGAGGGTCGGAACAATCGCGGACCGCCCGACGTTCCAGATATGCGCGTTTGTGGCCCCGTCGACGTTCGTGGAGGTCGTCGATGTCGTCGTCCCATTGACGGCGAACCCGACCGAACCGGAGGGGTTGCAGCCGCCCATTCTCCCGGGGCGCATGTCGCCTTCCATTTCAAAGCCGGGAACCGTTTGTAGAAGGTTCTGATAATTGCCGGCAAGCGAGACCGGCAAATCTTCGAACTGCCTGGTCTGGATCTCGTGGCGGATTTCACCGCGATCGGTCTGTAGCTGCGCTACTTGTGCTTCCGCCGAGACAGTGATGGAGGATTCAACGGCGGAAACTTTCAAAACGGCATCGCGGCGAACGGTGGCGTTTTGAGGGACAACGACGTCCTCCGCAACGAAGTCAGCAAATCCCCTCATCTTTACAGTCACGGAATACGTGCCTGCAACAAGATTCGGAAAGCTATAGGCCCCGGTTTCATTGGTAAGGACGCGCCGCGTGAGATTCGTCGCTTTGTTGACAACGGTGACTTCGGCGCCCGGTATGGCTGCATGGGTTTCCTCTGTTACGTTCCCCACAAGCGATCCATACAGAACCTGGGCTTCCAGGCCGGCAGAACTTAGCACGAACAGCGAACAGAGAAGGATCGTTATGTTTTGAACGCGCGACGACGGAACGTCAGGCATGACAAACTCCTATTGTTGAAATTTCACTTCGGCTCGGAAGCGGTACATGGGCTTCGACGAGGACAAAGGACACCGTTTCCTCTACAGTTCCTCTATTGGTAACACATCACTTCGCAATCCGCATTACTGTTTGTGGCAGTCCGCGAGCAACTGCACAAAAAATCCTCGAGAGCTCTTTTCAATCCGAACGGTCCTGTTTAGCATCGAAAGTCAAAGTCACTTTTTTGTCAGCCCAAATGGCTCGAATGTGAAGCTGCCAACGGTTGTAACTTCTCCTATTAAAGGAAAGCTGATGTGACAACTAGTTGCCGAATTCAGCGTTCAGAGGAGTTTTGGCTTATGCGATACGTGATTCGCGCTTCAGTGTGGATTGCCGGACTTGCGATCATCCTGTGGCTTGCCGTCTCGATCTGGCTCCGCGATTCAAAGAGGGAATCAAGTGCAGCGGGAGGCGGGCCTTGCATGCTCGACCAGAAGCCCTACTCGGAAGGCGCGCTCGCCCGAATGGACGGCAAAATTGTGCAGTGTCGCGGGGGCAAGTGGGTGCCGGCGCAATAGCTGCTTGCCGAATGACTCGGAGGTACGGAGCCGATGCGTTATGCGCTGAAGCTCGCATGGCGGAGCATGATGCGGGACCGCGCAGGACTGTTCTTCATCCTGCTCACGCTCGGATTCGCGATCGGTTTAACGACGGCAGTATTTGGCGTGCTCGACGCACTGGTACTCCGTCCTGTCCTTGTACCGCATGCCGATCGCCTCGTCCACATTGGCGGTTTGACGATGCTGCCCAATG
>ERZ777003.2549-NODE-2549-length-20678-cov-16.744315_pt1 | contig 20678 bp, 16 predicted proteins | sample MGYA00374956_ERZ777003 | MGnify/ENA primary metagenome ERZ777003 (study PRJEB29302, sample SAMN06268252) | bioreactor metagenome | isolation source: Joint BioEnergy Institute, California, USA | place: USA:Joint BioEnergy Institute, California, USA | collected... | reverse complement strand
CCGTGTGGGCAAGGCTCACCGGGCCTGCGGCCCGCCTCCCCGCCGCGCGGGCGAGGGTTACGAGGAGGCCGGGAGGAACTTGTACATGTTCGCGCCGCACACCGGGCAGGTGCCGCGGGCAGCGCGCCGGCCGGTCTCGGTGGTCTCGATGCGCACCCCGGCCATGGTGCGGCGCGCCCGGCAGCGCATGCAGTAGCCCTCGATGTCGCCGGCGGCCTCGGGGGCCGGCGCCGCGCTCTGCGGCTCGGCGCGGGGCTGCGGGGCCGGCTCGGTGGCCTCGGGGGCCGGCGCCGCGCGCTGCGGCTCGGCGCGGGACCGGTCGAACGCAGGCCGGACCGACGCGGGCGGCGCGAACATGTCGCCAGCGTGTTCACGGGCGCGCAGCCGGCGCGCCACGAGCATGCCGGCGGCCAGTAGCACAGCGAGGAGCAGGAGGCGTCTCAGCACGGGCAGGCTCCTTCCTGGTACGCTCACGGGCCGGCGTGGCCCGCGAACGAGTCCCTTCTCCGGCGGGCTCGCGGCCCGGCCGGGACCGGGGTGGGGCGGCAGCAGGTACGAGGTCACGGGCGGGGCCCCGGCGGGCACGGCGCCCGGCGAGACGGGAACGCGCCCCGGCCAGCCGGGCATCGCTTTTCACGAGCTACGCGCTCCCCGGCGACGCTAGCAGCCCGCGCAGCGTCGCCAGATTCTTGATGTCGCCCTCTAGGTCGTCGCCCTTCGGCGTCTCCAGCACCATCGGCAGCCCGGCGAAGCGCGCGTCGTTCACCAGCAGCCGGAAGCCCTCCAGGCCGATGCAGCCCTCGCCGATATGGGTGTGGCGGTCCACGCGGCTGCCGAGGCCCTTCTGCGAGTCGTTCAGGTGGAAGGCGCGGACGCGCTCCAGCCCGACCAGCCGGCCGAGCTCGGCGAAGGTGGCCTCGTAGGCCTCGGGGGTGCGGATGTCGTAGCCGGCGGCGAACAGGTGGCAGGTGTCCACGCACACCCCCAGGCGCGCGGGGTGCGTGGAGCGCTCGATCAGCCGCGCGAGATGCTCGAAGCGGTAGCCGAGGCTGCTGCCCTGGCCGGCGGTCGTCTCGAGCAGCACGGTGACGCCCGGGCCAGCGCCCTCGGCGAACAGGCGGTTGAGCGCCTCGGCGACGCGCGCCAGCCCGGCCTCCTCGCCGCTGCCGACGTGGGCGCCGGGGTGGGTCACGAGGTACGGGATGCCCAGGGCGGAGCAGCGCTCGAGCTCATCGCGGAACGCGGCGGTGGACTTCTCCCACAGCGCGTCGTCCGGCGAGGCCAGGTTGATCAGATAGGAGTCGTGGACCAGCTCGGCGCGGATGCCGCTGGCCTCCTGCTCGGCGCGGAACTGGGCGATCTCCTCCGCGGTGAGCGGCCTGGCACGCCACTGCTGCTGGTTCTTGCTGAAGATCTGGATCACGTCGCAGCCGGCCCGCTGGCCCTGGGCGAAGGCCCGGTGCAGGCCGCCGGCGATCGACATGTGGGCGCCGAATCGCATCGCTCCGCTCACTCTGTGCTCGACACTGCTCGGGGCGCATTATACAGCAGTTGGGAGCGGAGCGCAGGGCCGTCTCTACTCGACCACCAGGCTGGCGACGGTGGTCCACTCGCCCTCGTTGCCGGCGTAGTCGCGCGGCTGGAGGCGCAGGAGGTAGGTGCCGGCCTGGAGCGGGGGCAGCTCGACCTCGGGCCCGGGGACGAACCACTCGTCGGTGCCCTGCGGGTCCGCGCCGATGTAGATGCGGTAGCCGGCGACCCCGGAGCCGTTGTCTGTGGCCGGCTCCCAGGAGATAACGGCGGGCTGATCTGCGCCGATGCGGATCGGCTCGGGCATGGGCTCGACGCTGGGCGGCGTGATGTCGAAGCCGATAGGGCCGAAGCTGGAGACGGACTGGCCGCCGGAGAGGTCCCAGCCGCGCACGAACAGCGTGTGCAGGCCCTCGCCGGCCTCGGCGAGCTGCGCCGCGCCGAGCGGCTGCCCGCTGACCATCGGCGCCTCGCCGCCCGGCTCGCTCTCCCAGGCCACGCTGAAGCCGGCCGCGGTGCCCGTTCCGCCGAACTCGATCGTCAGGTCGTGGTTGTACCAGCGGCCCGGCTCGACGGAGGCCTTGAAGGCGATCCCGTCCGCGCCGAGCAGCGGCCCGCCGCCGGCCACCAGCTGCTGGCCGCCGTGCTGGTTGCAGCCGCCGATATCGGGCAGGTCGTAGCCCTCGGCGAACGAGAGCGGCACCGAGCGGCGATTGCTCGCCCACGAGCCGTCGGCGCGGAAGGCGGTGAAGTGCAGGTGCGGCGTCCCCGGCGAGCCGCGGTCGCCAACCGTGCCGATCACAGAGCCGCGGGCCAGGATGCGGCCGCGGTCGGTGTACGCGGCGCTCGCCATGTGGGTGTACATCGTGTAGAAGCCGCCGCCGTGGTCCAGGATCAGCGTCCCGCTCTTGGGAACCCAGACGAAGATCGTGCCATCGGCCGCCGCCCGGACCGGGGCGCCGCTGGTGCGCCCCCCCGCGCTCGCGAGGTCGAGCGAGTAGCGGTCCCAGCTGTTGTGGGTGCCACAGGCGTAGCCCTGGATGATCTTCCACGGCTCGCCGGGCGGGGTGGGCAGCCAGAGCTGTGGGGGGGACTCGGACGGCGCGGCGTATGCGTGTGTGGCAGGGAGCGTGCCCGCCAGCGCCAGCGTGAGCGCCAGCAGGCGCAACAATCTTGGTAACCACCGGCGCACGCCGGCAGTCCGATGCGGTCGTGGCATCAAGCCCTCTCGGCTTATGCTAGAACATAATGTGACAATTCAGCCATCGGCGGGGGCGGACGATACCATAACACCCCAAACATGTCAAACTATGGTTAACGACCCTGCGTAGGGATGCGGGGCGGCGGGCGGGGGATGGCCCGCTGGTTTGCCGGCGCACCGGCGAAGCGGTAGAATATACGGACCGTTCAGAACGCAACGAGGGAACGCCGTGACCGTCATCACATATGATGAGCTCGCCGCGGGGCTGGAGGACGCGTGGATCATGGCCGGCCTCCACGAGCACGCGCTCTACGAGAACATTCATCCGGAGACGCTCGACCGCTCCTACCGGGTCGAGCTGTTCCCTGAGCACCCGGAGCCGCTCAACGAGAACAACTCGCCGCCGTGGGTCGAGATGAGCTACACCTGGACCCCGGCGCACCAGCTGCACTCCGAGGGGCGGGACATCTCGCCGGGGGTGCTCGAGCTGTCCTGGACGTACACCGTGGACGTGCGCGGCGCGGCGGACCGCAGCGACATCGATCTGGTGCGCGCGTTCAACGGCGCCGTGCGCGCGGCGCTGCGGCGGGTGGCGCCGGACATGCCCAGCCCGGCGGAGTACATCGCGGTGGAGGTGCGGCGCGGGTACCGCACCGGCGGCGACAAGCCCACGCTGGCGTACACCCAGATCGTCGGCACCAACGTGACCGACCTGAGCGACCTGTGGGGGACGCGCAGCCCGGATGCGCTGCGCGAGGCCCTGCGCGACGAGCTGCTGATCGTGGCGGCGCTGCTGCACTCGCTCGGCGAGACGTTCGCGCCCAGCGGCCTCGGCGGCTACCGCAGTGTGGATACCGCCTAGGAATGGTATAATTCCTGCAAGGTATGGCACGCATCGGAACCTCGGTCGACGACAGACCGTCGGCGCGCCAGGCAGCGCACAGAGAGGAGCGCACGTGATGCTAGCCAACGACACCCTTGCGTCTATTCGAAAGCGCCTTGAGGACGAGCGCGCAGACCTGCAGGCCCAGATCGACGCGCTCGAGGTGGAGAACCAGAGCCAGCAGGACGACTACGGCGTGGGCAACCACCTCGCCGACGACGCCAGCGAGCTGTTCCTGCGCGAGCGCAACCTCGCGCTGCGCGGCAACGCCGAGGAGCTGATCGCCCAGATCGACGCCGCGCTCAAGCGGATCGAGGACGGCACCTACGGCATCTGCGCTCGCTGCGGCCAGCCGATCGCCCCCGAACGCCTGGAGGCGCTGCCCTACGTCACGCTCTGCATCACCTGCCAGAGCGCCGTCGAGCGCGAGCGCTAGGATCGAGGGCGCGCCCCTCATCCGCTACTGAAGAAAGCTGTGAAGATGAAGTTGAGCGAGGAGCTGCGGCGGTACTGGCTCGCGCCGGGCACGATCGCCGCCTCGATCGTCGCGTTCGACCAGATCAGCAAGGCCTGGATCTGGGATGTGCTCGGGCCGGTGGAGGGCACCAGCCGGCCGCTGATCGAGCCCTGGCTCAGCTTCACACTGGTGAAGAACACCGGCGTGGCCTTCGGCATGTTCCAGGGCATCCCGCACTTCTTCACCGTCACCTCGATCCTGATCAGCCTGGGGGCGATCTACTTCTACCGCTTCCACCTCCCGCGCAGCCGGCCGTGGGTGCAGCTCAGCCTGGGGATGATCGTCGGGGGCGCGATCGGCAATATCATCGACCGCATCCGCCAGGGCTTCGTGGTGGACTTCGTCCACGTGAGCTGGTTCCCCGGCATCTTCAACGTGGCCGACGCGGCGATCACGGTCGGCGTGGCGATGCTCGCCATCTACCTGGTGTTCACCGGCGAGGAGGCCGAGCGCCGCGCGGCCCCGCCCGATGACGCCCTGCTCGGCGAGCTGCTCGGGCAGGACCCGCCCGGCCAGCGGTAGGCCCCGCTCCGCGCCTCCGCCGGGCGCAGCGCGCTCCGCCCGTACCTCCTGCGGATGAACGACGAACCCCTCCTAAACGAAGACCTCGCCGGCACCGCGCTCACGCTGACGGTCAGCGCCGAGGATGCAGGCCAGCGCCTCGACCGCTTCGCCGCCGACAAGGTGCCCGACCTGTCGCGCAGCTACGCCCGCCAGCTGATCGAGGACAACCACATCCGCGTCAACGGCAGGGACGCCCGCCCGAGCACGACGCTGCGCCCCGGCGACGAGGTCACCATCTGGCGGCCGCTCGCGCAGCCGACCGACCTGGTGCCCGAGGAGATCCCGCTCGATGTGGTGTACGAGGACGCCGACGTCGTCGTGGTCGACAAGCCGGCCGGCATGGTCGTCCACCCGGCGCCGGGCCACGCCCGCGGCACCCTGGTGAACGCGCTGCTGGCGCGCTACCCGGACATCGCGATCAGCGGCGACCTGCGGCCGGGGATCGTCCACCGGCTCGACCGGGACACCTCGGGGCTGCTGGTGGTGGCGCGCAACGACCGCGCGCTCCGCGATCTGCAGGCGCAGCAGCAGGCGCGCGCGATGACGAAGGTCTACCTGGCGGTGGTGGAGGGGCGCTTCAAGGAGCCGGAGGGGACGATCGACGCGCCGATCGGGCGCCACCCGACCGACCGCACGCGCATGGCCGTCGTGAGCAACGGCCGGCACGCGCGCACCCACTGGCGGGTGCTCGAGGAGCTGGGCGACTACACACTGATCGAGGCGCGGCTCGAGACCGGCCGCACCCACCAGATCCGCGTCCACTTCGCGCACAAGAGCCGCCCGCTGCTCGGCGACCCGCTCTACGGCCCGAAGCGGCCGCGCGCCACGTTCGGGCTCACGCGCCAGTTCCTGCACGCGCACCGCCTCGGCTTCCGCCTGCCGAGCAGCGGCGAGTGGGCCGAGTGGAGCTCGCCGCTGCCCGAGGATCTGGAGCAGGCGCTGCAGCGGCTGCGCGCCAGCGTCCGGCGCAGGTGACCCCAGCCGAGCCGCCCCCGCGATACGGCCGGGCTACTGCGAGCTGACGCGCAGGTTCTGCTCGGCGTTGTCGTAGACCTGGTTCTCCTCCAGGGAGACAGTGGGGGGCGGGGAGACGTTGAGGTAGATGCCGACGCGGTTGCCGAAGACCTCGTGCGCCCCCTCGATCCGGTTGTCCGGGCTCTTCACGTAGATGCCGTAGCGCACATTGTCGCGCACGAGGTTTGCGCGCAGGGTGTTCGCCCGCGCGTCGCTGTAGAGCGCGATGCCGTCCTCCTGGTTCTCGAAGACCGTGTTCCCCTCAACCAGGTTCCCTTCCGAGGACTGCCCCACGCCTACGCCCGACTTCTGGTTGCCGTAGACCGTGTTGCCGCGGATGGTGTTGTCGTGCGCCCCGTTGACGTTGATCCCCTCCAGCCCGTTGCCGTAGACGACGTTGCCCTCGACGAGGTTGCGGTTGGAGCCGTGGTACAGGACGATGCCGTGCATCGCGTTCTCGAACGAGATATTGTTGCGGATGACGCTGTCCGAGCACCCCTCGGCGAGGATGATGCCGTGCTTGCCGTTGTGGTGTGAGCGGTTGCCCTCGATAATCAGCTCGTTCGACTCGGTGTGCGGGTCGATCCCGTAGTTCACGCTGTGGTGTACCTCGTTATCGCGGATCACCAGGCCCGAGGCCCGGTAGGCGTACAGCCCGTAGAAGTTGTAGCCGAGGGTGCTGCTGGTGATCGAGCCGCTCGTCCCCGGCAGCCGCCACGCGACGCCGTAGGACTCGTTCGCGCCGTAGCCGAGGTAGCTCAGCTCGGACGCGTGGATCGTCATGGTGGCGCCGCTGCGCGCCAGGATGAAGCTGCGCCCGTCCTCGTAGTTCCGGTCGACGTCGTCGGCCTGCGGATCCCAGGAGGTCACGCAGCTGCCCTCGATGTGCAGCGCGCCACCCATCGCCTTGATCCACACGAAGCCCTGCGCATCGCTGCGCAGCTTCAGCCGGCGCGCCTCCGGGGCCGCGATACGGACGCCGGCCCCCGCTTCGATCTGGACGTTCGCGCCGAGCAGCCACTCGCCGGGCGCGAGCTCGCGCAGCACCTCGGGGCGCCCGACGAGCTGGCTCAGCAGCGGCAGCGTCAGCTGGCCGCGCCGGACCTCGATCGTGTTCATTTGTTCATCGTAGCGCACCTCGGCATCGCCTGCGGCCGGGGCTCCTTGCTGCATCGGGGCACCTCCTCCCTGCTGCACGGCCTCGCAGAGCGCAGCCTGCTCGACGAACGAGGGCGCCAGGGTGGCCTCTGACGGGCGGGTCGGGCGCTCCGGAGCCGCCGGCGGAGCAGTTGGCGATGAGGAGCCACACGCCGGCAGGAGCGCGAGCAGCGCGATCGCGCAGATGCGGGCGAGGCGCGCGCGCAAGTGGGGCGAGACGAAGCTGGAACGTGGCAAGATCATGTTCTCCCCAGATATAGTCGGGCGTGCCGGGGACCGGCGTCCCAAAGCCCCTGCGACAGGCCGGCGGGGACGCTTGCCGCCGAGCCGCCAGTTGGTATCATGCCACGCCCGTCAAGAGCGCGCCCTCACGAGTTCTGCGGCCGCGCCGCTCGCTTACAATGAGGTAAGGTCCAGAGGGCCTGCGTCCCACCGGGTTTCCGCGCCGCCCTGCGGCGGGAGATGGGCGCCCACACATCGTGCTATGAGGAGGAGCGAGCGTATGGGAGAGCCAGCACACCCGCTGCGCTGGGGCATCATCGGCGCGGGCAACGTGGCCGAGTTCAAGGGCGGCCCGGCGCTCCAGCAGGCCGCCGGGTCGACAGTTCTGGCGGTGATGCGGCGCGACGCCGAGCAGGCGGCGGCGGTCGCGGCGCGGCTGGGCGTGCCGCGTGTGTACAGCACGCTCGAGGGCATCCTCGCCGACCCGGAGATCGACGCCGTCTACATCGCCACGCCGGTGGTGCATCACTGCTCGCAGACGATCGCGGCCGCCGAGGCCGGCAAGCATGTGCTCGTCGAGAAGCCGATGGGCATGAACCGCGCCGAGTGCGCCCAGATGATCGCCGCCTGCCGCGCCCACGGCGTGCGGCTCGGCGTGGCCTACTACCGGCGGTTCTACCCGGTGATCCGGCACGCGCAGGCGCTGCTCGCCTCGGGGGCGCTCGGCGACATCATCGCGGCGCGCGCCCAGTACGTCACCGCCCATGTGCCGCGCGGCGCCCCCACGCCCGACTGGCGGCTTCAGCCGGCGATCAGCGGCGGGGGCTGCCTGGCGGATGTGGGGGTCCACCGGCTCGACCTCCTCCTGGCGCTGCTGGGCCCCGCCGACGCGGTGAGCGCGTTCACCGACGCCCCCGCGCCCGGCGAGGCGGAGCGGATCGCCTCGGTGCACATGCACATGCGGAGCGGCGCGCACGCGGCGTGCACAGTCGTGTGGGGGAGCGAGGGCTTCTGTGACGAACTGGAAATCATCGGCCGCGCCGGCCGGCTGGTGATCACGTCGCTCGATCGGGGGCAGCTCTCCATCTTTCGCGCGCAGGGCGTCGAGGCGCAGCAGTTCCCCGCCATGCGCCCGACGCACCTCGGAATCGTGCAGGATTTCGTCGCCGCGGTGCGGGAACAGCGCGACCCAGAAGTGTCGGGCGAGCAGGGCATGGCCGTCAGCGCCCTGCTGGACGCCGCCTACCAGTCGGCGCGCCTGCGCCAGCTGGTGCGGGTGGCGTAATTCACCGGACCCGGCCCGACCGTCACCGCCGCATGAATCGGGCCGCGGGCGAGCGCCGCGGAGGCCGCCGGTTCTCTGCGGCGCTCTGCGCCCGCCCCTCTCACTCCTCCCAGCCACTTCACCCGCCTGCGAAGCCGCGGTCTCTCCGCTGCGAACACAGCTCCCCGATCAACCTCTCCGGCCCCTGCTGCCACGCCGGCGAACGCCTGCGAGTGCGCGCCGATGCGCCGCACGCATCGCCGGGCGACTAGCTGACCAGTAACCGAAGTGACGCGGACGTCATGCGGGTCGCCCGTGTCAGCGCCCCGCCCTGCCGCGACTGCGGCGCCGCAGCGCGGCGCAGCAAGATTCTGGGGCGCAGCGTCTCGTCACACCCCACCGTCGAACGCGGCCACTGCATGCGTCGTGTCAGTAAACAAAAGTTCATCAGGCCCTTCAGGCGCTGCAAGAGCTTTGTCATCTTCGTCTCCTAGAATGCTCTCACCTGTAGCCGATGCACTTGTACAGCTCTCTTTGTGATCGGGTTGCCCTGATCTCGGCTGCAAATGGGTGAGTTAAGAGGTCGGAATCCTGGCAGAGATCACCCAGCGAGCGGCGCTACCGAAGCGAGGTTGACGCGGAGGCGGGGTTCCGCACCCACCCGGCGGGCAACACCAATGCTCGGCCGGGCGCCTGAGAACGTTCGAGCAAAACGCCTGAACTGCAACAGAGCTACAGGCAGCTACAGCTGCTCAACCGAACACGACGGCTTGATAACGATCGGCGCAGCTGATCCCGATAACTGTGTGGCATCCTAGTATGCATTCAAGGGGGCGCTCCATGTTTCGTATCGTCATCGTCGGCTCCGGGGTCGTCGGCCAAGCTACCGGCAAAGGCCTTGCCAAGAAAGGGCACAATATCACCTTCGTCGACATCAATCCGCAGACGATCGCCAAGCTGCGTGGCGAGGGCCTGAATGCGATGACCATCGGCGAGGTCGACTGGAACGCCGTCGATCTGGTCATGCTGGCGGTCTCGACCCCAAGTGTCGATGGCAAGATCGTGCTCGACTACATCGAGTCGGCGGCCTGGGATGTCGGGCGCGGCCTGGCCACCACCAGCAACTACATCACCGTCGTCGTGCGCAGCACCGTGCCGCCCACCACCACCGAGGAGCGCATCACTCCCATCCTCGAGCAGGCCTCGGGCAAGCGCGCCGGCCACGACTTCGGCGTCGCCATGAACCCCGAGTTCCTGCGCGCCGTGAGCAACGAGCAGGACTTCGCCCGGCCCTGGATCACCGTGCTCGGCACGACCGACCCGCGCACCAGGGAGGTGCTCGACACGCTCTACAAGCCCTTCGGCGCGCTGATCGTCCACTGCACGCCCACCGAGGCCGAGATGATCAAGTACGTCAACAACGTCTACAACGCGGTCAAGATCAGCTACTTCAACGAGGTCTATGCCATCTGCCAGAAGCTGGGCATCGACGGGCACCTGGTGGGGGCGGCGGTGGCGCGCAGCGCGGAGAGCATGTGGAACCCGCTGTACGGGACGCGGGGCGGCGTGCCGTACGGCGGCGCCTGCCTGCCGAAGGACACGGTGGCGTTTATGCAGTTCGTGCGCGAGCGGGGCTGGGAGCACCTGATGCTGGAGGCCACCATCGCGGTGAACGAGAAGCTGGAGCAGTCGGTGCCGGCCGTCCCCTCGCCCGACAAGATCGACGCGGTGCTCCAGGCGGTGAACGCGCGCGGCACGGCGGCCCAGCCCGAGGATCTGGCTGCTGAGGTGGGCCGATCGACACCGATCGTGCTGTAACCTCCCCTGGCAGAGACTACGGTGCAGTTGCTGCACCGTAGTCTCTCAGCAGAAAAGGAGCATCTGCTGTGGCGTTGATCGAGAGCTTTTTGACCAGCATCCTCGCAAATGCATTCTTGCTTATTCCCATTGGGGCGCTGGGAGCTTTTCGGTGGTTGATGTGGTTGGCGAAGCGCATCCCGGCGCTGTTCTATCGCCCTATTGAGAATGACTACAACCCCTCGGCGACGATCGTCACACCGGTGTACAACGAGGACCCGGTGCTCTTCCGCCGGGCGATCGAGTCGTGGATTGCCAATAAACCCGACCGGATCATCGCCGTGATCGATGTGACCGACACGACCTGCATGCAGATCGCGGCTGAGTACCCCCAGATCGACGTGATCCCGATCGACATCCCGGGCAAGCGCGCCGCGCTCGCCGCGGGCGTCGACGCGACGACGACCGAGATCGTCGTGCTGGTGGACAGCGATGTGATCTGGGAGCCGGACGTCCTCAAGAAGATCAAGATGCCATTCATCGACCCGAAGATCGGCGGGGTCGGGACGCGCCAGAACATGTATCCGAGCGACGGCAAGCGCCCCACGCTGTGGGAGCGGCTCGCCGACATCTACCTCGACATCCGCTACTCCGACGAGGTGCCGGCCACCACCCGCTGGGGCCGCGCGGTGAGCTGCCTCTCGGGGCGCACCGCCGCCTACCGGACGAAGCTGCTGCAGAGCCTGCGCGAGCCCTTCCTGAACGAGACCTTCTGGGGCACGCACTGCATGAGCGGCGACGACAAGCGCTACACCACGCTGGTGCTGCAGAACGGCTACCACACCTGGAACCAGCTGAACGCCCGGGTCTACTCGACGTTCAAGCCCGACTTCAAGGGCTTCCAGAAGCAGCGCATCCGCTGGAGCCGCAATAGTTTTCGTTCTGACCTGCGGGCGCTGTGGCAGGGCTGGGTCTGGCGCTACCCGTACCTGGCGGTGATGCTGATCGACAAGACGATCGCGCCCTTCACGCTGCTCGTCGGGCCGATCGTCCTTCTGATATCGATCGCGCTCGGCAACTGGAGCCTGGTCGTAGCGCTGCTGATCTGGTGGCACGTGAGCCGGGCGGTCAAAATCATGCCGCACCTCATCCGGAAGCCGGAGGACTGGCTCATCCTGCCCGTCTTCGTGGTGATGAACTACTACATGTCGCTCGTCAAGGCCTACGCGCTGTTCACGATCCGCGAGCACAAGTGGCTGACGCGGGCTGTCGCGGTGGTTGACGGCGAGGTCAAGCGCGTGAGCGAGGCCGAGCAAGAGACCCGGGTTCCCACCGCGACAACCTGACGCAGCGGGTCCAGCCAACCCACAAGCAACCCACATCACCGACATCTGCGCTTCCGGCCCATCGGCCGGCGGCGCCCGGCGCTTGATGCGCCAGGACAAGCCAGCAACACAAGTGTGAGGGTGTCACCGGCCCACTGCAGTGCAGCATGGTGCTCCTTCCAGAGAAGAAGAGACCTGTCATGGCGCGTAACAGCTCCCTTACCCAGAAGAGCGCTTACCGTATTCTGGCGGCCATCACGGCGCTGCTGATCGGTCTAGCCTCGCTGCAACTCGCCAACCATACAGCACTTGCGCAGACGGTGCCGGCTGTACCGGTGGCCTACGACTCGCTCACCAACACCATCTACATCGGCGCCAACTACAACTCGTCCGACCCGGCGCAGAAGCCGTATGTCAACTACCCCTCGCACCCAGATGCGCCGAAGAGCCCGATCACGCTGCCCGAGGTCGACGCGGCGCTGACCGCGCTCGGCCACCCGGACCTGATCGTCAACAACGGGGGCAACGTCTGGACGCTGAAGGCCAACACCGTCATCAGCCAGACGGCGCGGCTCGACCTGACGAGCGCAACGCTGGGCGTGCTGCGGCTCGACAGCACCGTCCCGCCAGGCGGAACCCTGGGGGTGACGAAGATCGTCGCGCGCGGCGGGCACCTGAACATCAACGGCATCCGCCTGTACTCCTGGGACGCCAACAGCCCCGAGCCGGAGGGCTACGACACGAACGTCTCCGACGGGCGCAGCTTCCTGCTGGCCGAGCGCGGCGGCCGCATGGACATCATCGATTCCGAGATCTCGCACCTCGGGTACAGCCCGGGTGAGCCGAGCGGGCTCTCGTGGCGCAAGACGGCCACCAGCGGCGACCCGCGTGACCCGAATGTCATCCGCACCGGGGCGACCGGCAGCGTCCTGCGGAGCAACGTCCACGACAACTACTTCGGCCAGTACTCCTACGAGGCGTACGGGTTGGTCATCAGGGAGAGCGAGTTCCACCACAACCTCTACTACGGCATCGACCCGCACGACTACTCGAGCGGCTTCGAGGTTGCGTTCAACAAGGTGCACCACAACGGCAACCACGGCATCATCTTCTCGCGCGGGTGCGTGGACAACAAGATCCACCACAACGAGGTGTACGACAACGCAAGCCACGGGATCATGCTCGACCGCGGCAGCGAGCGCAACGAGATCACCGACAACACCGTCTATAACAACGGCGACGGCATTGCGATCTTCCAGTCGTCGAACAACCTGATCCGGGGCAACATCCTGCGCGACAACAACCGCGGCGTGCGCATCAACGCGACGTTCGACTCCGACGACATCTACGACGGCCTGTCGAACAACAACATCGTGCAGGGCAACACCATCGAGAATAGCGGCCAGTACGGCATCTATCTCTACGAGCGCGCCGACAAGAACATCATCGAGGGCAACACGATCACCGGCAGCCAGCTGGACGGCATCTATATCAAGACCGGCGGCAACATCATCAGGAACAACGCGGTCCGCGTCAACCGCCACGGCATCGCGATCATCGGCGGCGCGGGCGCGGCCTATACGCCGGGCGGTATCGAGCCGTTGTACCAGCCCGGGCACAAAAATGAGATCTACGGCAACACCATCGAGGATAACAACGGGAACGGCATCCTGCTCCGCGGCGCCGTCGAGACCGTCATCGGCCCCCAGCTCTCGCAGCCCAACTCGGCGCACGCCAACTCCATCCGCACCAACGGCGCGAGCGGCATCAGAATGGACACCGGCGCGGTCGGCAACGTCGTGTTCGGCAACACCATCGTCGGCAACGTAGCCGACGGCGTGCTGGTCAGAGGCGCGGACAGCAACAAGAACCGGATCACCCGCAACAGCATCACGGCCAACGGCGGCCGGGGCATCAACCTGCAGAACGGCGGCAACGGCGACCTCGCCGCGCCGGAGGTCACCAGCCCCGAGAACGCGACGACCGTGACCGGCACCGCGGTGCCCGGCAGTATCGTCGAGGTGTACCGCGACACGAACAACCAGGGCGCCGTGTACAAGGGGAGCGCGCTGGCCGATGCCAGCGGCAACTGGAGCTTCACGCTGCCGGCGAACGACAACCCGCAGGAGGGCCCGATCACCGTCCTGGCGATCGACTCGGTGGGCAACACCTCGCCCTTCGGCGGCGACGGCGTGCTGGCCTCGCTGGCCGTCTACAGTATCGGCGCCGGCAAGGACGGCGAGACCACGGTCTTTATCAGCGGGCAGGGCGCGATCGTCACCCTGCCGGACATCCAGGCGGCCCTGAGGGTGATCAGCCCGACCACCGACCTGCTGGTGCTGGAAGATCCGGCCAACAAGGTCTGGATGTCGAATGTCAGCCTGTTCATCAACCGCGGCGTGACGCTGAAGCTCACCAGCGACACAGTCAGCTGGCTCAAGCTGCGCAGCCAGGCCACGGACATTGTGCTCGAGAAGGCGGGCGAGGCGGCGTACAACTACAAGAGCTTCGTGACGCTGCGGACGTACAACGGGAACATCCTGATCGACGGCGTCAAGATCACCTCCTGGGACCCGCAGATCAACAACTACGACACCGATATCTCGAACGGGCGCAGCTACCTGCTGGCCAAGTACGACGCGCGCATGGACATCAGGAACTCCGTGCTGAGCTACCTCGGCTCCGCCGACGGCGAGAGCTACGGTGTCTCGTGGCGCGATATCAACGAGGCCGAGCAGCCGGACGTGCTGATGACGCGGGTGACGGGCGAGGTGATCAACAGCGTCTTCAGCTACAACTACTACGGCATCTACACCTTCCAGGCCAGCCACATGATCTTCCGTGGCAACAAGTTCCATAACAACATCGGCTACGGCTTCGACCCGCACGACTTCTCGCACCACTTCATCGTCGAGGACAACGAGGCGTTCGAGAACGGCAACCACGGCTTCATCATCTCGCGCGGGTGCAACAACTTCGTGATCCGGCGCAACAAGTCCTACAACAACCGCTACACCGTCGGCACCGACAACCGGCGCGCCCACGGCTTCATGCTCGACCCGGGCTCGCCCAACAGCCGCTACCCGCAGGAGCCGTCGTTCGACAACCTGCTCGAGTACAACGAGGCCTGGGGCAACGATGGGTACGGCCTGCGCGTGGTGGGCTCGACGAACAACACGGTGCAGATGAACACCTTCACCGGGAACCTGCAGGGCATCACGCTGGAGCAGGGCAGCACCGGCAACACCATCAAGAACAACACGCTCACCGGCAACGGGCTGTACGGCATCTACCTGATCGGCGGCTCGGATCACAACGAGATCACCGGTAACATCGTGACCAAGAACGGCAAGCACGGCATCTACATCAAGACCGGCAACAATACGATCGCGCAGAACATCGTCTCCGAGAACGGCTCGGTCGTCGATGGGGTGGCGAGCGGCTCGGGCATCGCCACGCTGCAGGAGAGCACAGTCGCGAGCGCAGCGGCCGACCTGATCCTGCCGGGCGAGACCGTGAGCATCGCCCAGTCGGCGCCCGAGCTGCTCGGGTCGCCCGCCGCGGCGACCGCCGTCGAGAACAACAAGATCATCGGCAACACGGTGGCGAAGAACTTCGACGAGGGCATCGAGCTCAAGAGCGCGAAGGGCACGCTGGTCGAGAACAACACCGTGCACGATAACGGCTCCAACGGCATCTACCTGGCATCGGGCGCGAGCAGCAACACGATCAAGAGGAACACGTCCTTCAACAACCGCGGGCACGGCATCCGAGCCAACGGTGCCGACGTCGTGGCCAACACCTGGACCGAGAACCTGGTGTACGATAACCTCGCCGGCGGCATCGTGACCACCAGCAACGCGAACAAAGGCATCAAGGGGCCCAAGCTCACCCAGACCGGCAACGTTGTGACCGGCGAGGCCGCGCCCGGCTCGATCGTGGAGCTGTTCTCCGACAGCGGCGGGCAGGCGCGCTACTTCGAGACGCGCCTGCTGGTCGGGAGCGATGGCACCTTCCGCGTGGAGCGGAACTGGATGGGGCCCAACGTGAACGCGACGGTCACCGACAGCAGCGGGAACTCGTCGGGCCTCACATACAACGTGGCGGGATTCATCCCTTCCAACACCGTCTACCTCCCGATCACGACCCGATAGAAGGAGACGCGACTATGTATGCACTCATCCTGGCAGGTGGAAGCGGGACGCGCCTGTGGCCATACAGCCGCAGCACCAGGCCGAAGCAGTTTCTGAGCCTGCACGGCGAGCAGACGATGCTGCAGCAGACGGTGGAGCGTATCCTGCCGATCGTCCCGCCCGAGCATATCTACGTCGCGACCGGCACCGCCTACGCCGAGCTCGTCGCAGAGCAGCTCCCCGACCTGCCGCGCGAGAATATCCTGGCCGAGCCGGACGGCCGCGGCACGGCCCCCTGCATCGGCTGGGCGGCGCTCCACCTGCGGCGCCGCGACCCGCAGGGGGTGATGGCGGTGCTCAGCGCCGACCACCGGATCGAGCGCGCTGACCTGTTCTGCGACATCCTGAAGGCGGCCGAGCAGCTCGCCCTGGAGGGCCGCCTGGTCACGCTCGGCATCACGCCGACGGAGCCGAGCACCGGCTACGGCTACATCAAGCGCGGCGAGCAGATCGGGACGTACGGGCCGCACAGCGCGCACCGCGTGGCGGCGTTTGTGGAGAAGCCCGACGCCGAGCGCGCCCGGGCCTACCTCGACAGCGGCGACTACTTCTGGAACGCCGGGATGTTCATCTGGCGCGTCGACCGCATCCTGGAGGAGCTGCAGCGGCACCGGCCGGGCGTGGCCAAGCCGCTGGAGCAGATCGACGCCAGCATCGGCACGCCGCACGAGCGCGCCGGCCTGGAGGCCGCCTGGCAGCAGATGGAGAACGTGGCGATCGACGTGGCGGTGATGGAGCGCACGTCGGACGCCGCGGTCATCCCGGCCGACCTGGGCTGGAGCGATATCGGCGACTGGTCGGCGCTGGCCGAGACCCTGCCGCGCGACAGCACCGGGAACAGCGTGCTCGGCGAGCACGTCGGCATCGATACGCGCGACACCCTGATCTACGGCAACGGCCGCCTGATCGCGACCATCGGCCTCGAGAACTTCGTCATCGTCGACACCCACGATGTGCTGATGATCTGCCCGCGCGACCGGGCACAGGATGTGAAGACGCTGGTGGCGCAGATTCGCCAGCAGCACCCGCCGCTGACTTGATAGTGCGCTAGCGATTGCCGGGAGGGCACGGGCGCGTTGCCCTCCCCAGTAGCGGGTGTGGGGAGCTGAGAGCCCGAATCACCTGGGGAACAAGCCTACGTCCCGCGGCCCCGCCTGCGGGAATAGGGAGAGACAGAGAGCATGTCTGTGCAGCCCACATCGTTTAACCCACTTCCGGAGCGACCTATCATTGCAGATCCTGTTTCACGCGCTGGCCGCTCCCTCACAGTGGTGATGTTTCTGGCGGTATTGGCCCTCCTGGCGACGCTGTTCTACTGGCTCGGCGCCGGCCGCGTCAACCATTACTACGTGAGCCGCGGCGACGCCGCCTACGCGCAGGGGGCCTACCGGCAGGCTGTGGCCGACTACAGCTGGGCGGTGAACATGGACCCCTGGGACGGGCACGCCTACCTGAATCGCGGCTACGCGCTCCAGCACCTCGGCCAGGACGTGGATGCGCTCCCCGACTTCACCCGCTATATTGAGCTCGAGCCCGATGATCCAGCGGGGTACCGGGCGCGTGGAGCAAGCCGCGCGCGCCTGTACCTGCTGGAAGACGCGATCGCCGACTTCACCGCGGCGATCGAGCGCGACCAGAACGACGTGGCGAGCTACGCAGCCCGCGCGCGCGCCTACGGGCAGCTCGGCCAGTGGGAGCAGGCGATCGCCGATATGAGCCAGGCGCTCACGCTGCGGCCGGATCAGCCGTCCTACCTCCTGGCGCGCGCCCGCTACGCGGCGCAGCTCAACCAGCTCGATGCAGCGCTCGCCGACCTCGATGCCGTCATCCGCCTCGCGCCGAGCGCAGAGGCGCTGCTGGAGCGCGCAGAGATCCGCGAGCGCAAAGGCGACCTCGCGGGCGCGCTCGAGGACCTGGACAGCGCGATCGAGCGCGACCCGCAGAGCGGCGAGGCGTTCGCGCAGCGCGGCGCCTACTACCAGCGGCAGGGCGAGGACAGCCAGGCCCTGCGCGACTACCGGCAGGCGGTTAGGCTCTCGCCGAACCTGACCTGGGTGCACATCCGCATGGGGCTGCTGTACGCCCAGCGCCACGACTTCGCCGCAGCCGACCGGAGCCTGACCAGCGCGATCAACCTGCGGCCCAACGACCCGCAGGGGTACATCCGGCGCGCGAACGTCCGCATGGACTCGCGCCAGTTCGATGGGGCGCTCGCCGACCTGGCCGAGGCGGCGCAGCTCAACCCCCGGATGCCGGAGATCTACCTCGCGCGCGCCCGGGCGCACCGCTTGAGCGGCCAGCCCGAGCAGGCGCTCATCGATCTCAACCAGGTGCTCAACCTCGACCCGAACAGGCTGGAGGGCTACCTCGCGCGCGCCCAGGTCTACCGCATCTTGGAGCAGCCCGAGGCGGCGCTGCAGGACCTGAACGAGCTGCTGCGGCGCGACCCGGCGAACGTCGCCGGGCTGGCCAACCGCGCGGCGCTGTACGTGGCCCAAGGCGACTACGCGCAGGCGATCGACGACTACACCGCGGCGATCGAGCAGGAGCCGACGAACGCGAGGTTCTACACGGCCCGCGGGCACGCCTATCAGGCGAGCGGCGACGCGGCGCGGGCGCAGCAGGACTACCTGCTGGCGGCCGAGCTCGCGCCGGAAGAGGCCGACAGCTACGTCGAGCTCGGCCTGTTTGCCGCCGAGCGCGGCGACCAAGCCAAGGCGATGGAGCACTTCGAGCACGCGCTGAGCCTCGGCGTCAACAACCCGCGCGTATACGCGGCGCGTGGTCGCGTGCTGATCGACCAGGGGAAGATCGCCGCCGGCCTCGCCGATCTCGATCGGGCGCTCACGCTGCGCCCCAACGATGTGGCGACGCTGCTGATCCGCGCGCGCGTCCACGCCGAGCGCGGCGCCCCGCACGTCGCGATTGACGATCTCGACCGGGTGCTCGAGCTCGAGCCCAACAACATCCGGGCGCTGATCGCGCGCGGCCGGATCTACGCCGACCTGCACAGATTCGACCTGGCCCTGCGTGACGCGAATGCGGCGCTCAGGCAGCAGCCCAGGGACCACTACATGCTGCAGGTGCTGAAGCTGCGCGCGGAGATACTGTCCGCCCAGGGGAACACCGAGGCTGCGCTGGCCGATATCGCGCGGGCGCGCAAGATAGCGCCCAAAGACGCCGCTCTGATCCTGCTGCAGGCCCAGGTACTTGAGAAGGCCGGGCGTCTCGGAGAGGCGCTGGAGGCGTATGGCGAGGCGATCCCGCTGGTGCCGGTGCCGGGCGAGATCTACCTGCGGGCCGGGAAGATCCGCTACAAGCGGGAGGAGTACAGCCGGGCGGTCGTTAACTTCACCGTAGCGCTGGAAACGCTGCCCGACAACGCTGAGGCGTACCGCGGCATCGGTATGGGGCAGCGTAAGCTTGGCGAGATTGACGCCGCGATCGAGGCCTTCCGCAACTACCTGCGGCTGGCGCCGGACGCGCCGGATCGGGCGGAGATCGAGGCCTGGATTGCCAGGAGGGGTGAGGAGTAGCGCGCCAGAGCGTAGCAGGGGCAGCGCCTAGGCAGGCCCGCGCGAGCGGACTGCGGCGGGCCTGCCCCTTATGGGCCGGTCCGCCACCGATCGCCTTCAGTCCAGCAGGTGTGCGTGCGCTACCGTCTCGACGACGTCGCTGACAGTGTGGAAATAGCGGATGAAGTCGTTGTTGCAGCGCGGGATGATCTGTGTGCCTTCCCCACACACGGTCAGCGACAGCTCGCCGATCTCGTGCCCCTCGATGGTCGGGTGGATGAGGATCGCGCGGCGATGATCGTTGATGCGCCGCAGCCCCCACCCTGTCCCGACACCAACCAGCTCACAGGTCTCGTAGGCAGGTAGGGTGGATATGACTTGATGCGCTATATGGGACCAGAGCAGGCGCCTGGTCTTTTCCGCGTCAACAGTTGTCGTAACCATAACAGTCCTCTCCTTGGCCAGCAGCACCACGTCGCAGGATGCACGGCGTCGCCGGTGTAGTCTGGAAACAGTAACGCTCAATATCGACCGCTTACGCGGTGCGGTGCTGCGGCGCCTGCCACGGGGCGGTCTGGATGACCGTTGGCCCGCCAGGGGTGGGGCGTGGCCACCGCGTGAGTCGTATATTAACGTATGTCACTGCAATTGCAACATGAATACCATAACTTTTGAGTAGCGGATGTTAACCGAAATACAACCAGCCGCGCAGGCCGCGGCTGGTTGTTTTCTTTTGGCGGCTCGTCTCGCGGGGATGTGCGGCGAGCGGCACACCCTTCGCACTCCTCCCAAGAATACGAGGCTGGAACGCGGATTGGCGGAAAAGGGGAGGCTCCGGAGAGGCATTGCCTCCCCGGAGCCTCCTGCGGGTTGCGGAGCCACCGCGTCAGTATCACTCACAGCTGGGTATTGCAGCCTAGCTGCGAGCGGCGGCCATAACCGCTACGAGCACTGCGGCACAAGCGCGGCTGGGCCCAGATCGGACGGGGTGAACTTCTTGTCCTTGGTCAGCAGGATCTTGTCGACGTGCGCGCCGTCCTCGCGGTTGGTGATCCGCAGCGTGTGCGGGCCATCGCTGAGCTTCACCGACTCGCCCGCCTTCTTCCACCCCCACTTGCCCTGCACCAGGACGGCGTCGAATGCACCCCGATCGTCGACCTTCACGAAGAAGCTATCCGTCGAGCCGTCGCGCCCGTAGCCGAGCAGCCACACGTAGAAGGTCCCGCCGTTCTGGACGTTGAGGTTGAAGGTGATGGCGGTGTTGGGATCTTTGCGCATGCCCGATCCCGGCACCATCATCGCCTGCCCGCCTGAGCGGGAGCCGTCCGCCAGCAGCTGGAAGTTGCCGCTCACGCTCGAGTACTGCTCGGCCTCGATGAAGTTGGCCGTCGATCCGTCGATCACGTAGACGCAGCTGGATGGATCAGACGCGGGCACACCCGGGTCGGCCGGCGCCGCCGTCGGCTCAACCGGCGCCGCCGTCGGCTCAACCGGC
>ERZ777003.2539-NODE-2539-length-20744-cov-14.908309_pt1 | contig 20744 bp, 18 predicted proteins | sample MGYA00374956_ERZ777003 | MGnify/ENA primary metagenome ERZ777003 (study PRJEB29302, sample SAMN06268252) | bioreactor metagenome | isolation source: Joint BioEnergy Institute, California, USA | place: USA:Joint BioEnergy Institute, California, USA | collected... | reverse complement strand
GCGTGCGGCCCTTCAAGCTACCTGGTGAAAGCGGCCTTCAGACCTTCGGGTCAGTAGCCTTTCGGACCTCCCACGGGAGGCGGTTCGCTGGACGTTCGGCGGGAAGCGGCCTCCGGACCTTCTGGCGGGAAACAGCTCTGGCGGGCGTGCGGCCCTTCAAGCTACCTGGTGAAAGCGGCCTTCAGACCTTCGGGTCAGTAGCCTTTCGGACCTTCCGTGGGAAGTGGCCTCCGGAACCTTTCGGACCTCCTGCGGGTGTTGGTTCGCCGGAACGTCCGGCGCGGCCCGCTGAACGGTTCAGCCGATGGAAGGCGGCCTTCCAAGCCGCCGGCTTTTCGAATCTCCCGCTGGAAAGCGGTACTGGCGGGCAGCGGTCTGCCGAGCCAAGCGGGAAGAGCTCGCGCGGTGTGTGGTTCGCCATGGCGGCCCGCCCGTCCGCGTGCTACCCTTTGCGTGCTATGGTGCAAGTTGTTTGCCATCGGGCGGGGCGCAGAGCCGAGGTAGACGCGCGATGAGACACCAGGGTGATCTCCTCCTCCGCGGCGCGGCGGCGGCCGGCGTCGTCGGGCCGCTCTGGCTGGGCGGGACGATCGCCGCGCTCAGCGTCGTTCAGTACGACTTCATGCGCGGCCTGGGGTGGCACCCGCTCGCTGCGCCAACGCTGGACTGGCCGAGCGGGCTGGCGCTGGGGCCGCACGGGTCGTGGATGACAGCGGCCTTCGTCGGCTGCGGCGCGCTGCTCCCGCCGTTCGCGCTGGCGCTCCACCGCGCGGTCGGGCGCACCCCGCGCGGCTGGGCCGGGCCGGCGCTGCTGGCGGCGGCCGGGGGCGGCATGGCGCTGCTGGCCTCGCCCACCGACCCGACGCTGGCCGGCGGGCCGCGGACCGCCGCCGGCCTGGTGCACGACGCGGCGTTCGTGCTGCTTGGGGCGACGCTGCTGCCCGCGCAGGCGCTGCTCGGCGCGCGCTTCCGGCACGACCCGGCCTGGCGCGGGCACGCGGCCTACACCTGGCTCACCGTCGCGCTGGCGCTGCCGGCGTTCGTGCTCAAAGGGGCGGCGTTCTACCTGTTCCTGGCGGCCTCGCTGTCCTGGTTCGTCGTCACCGCGGCGCGCCTCCTGGGGCGCGGCGGCGCCGCCCGCGGCCAGGCGTAGCCCTTTGACGCCCGCGGCGGCGATCTGGTATAATGCGAGAAGCTAAACGTAACCGGTAAGCGCGCCGCTCAGCAAGCATTGGGCGGCGCTTCTTATGGAGAGCACCTCGATGGCAACCACATCCGACCTGCGCAACGGCGTGATTATCCGCTGGAACGGCCAGCTGCACCGTGTGACCGAGTTTCACCACCACGCGCCCGGAAACTGGCGCGCCATGGTGATCATGAAGCTGAAGAACTTGGCCACCGGAAAGACGATCGAGGAGCGCGTGCGCGCGGGCTCGGACATCGAGATCGTGCGTGTCGAGAAGCGCTCTATGCAGTACCTCTACCGCGACGGCGATACCATGCACTTCATGGACACCGAGACGTTCGAGCAGTTCGAGATCTCCGAGGAGACGGTGGGCGAGCAGGCCCGCTTCCTCAAGGAGAACGAGATGGCCGACGTGCTGTTCTACGACGATACCAAGATCCTCGGTGTTGAGCTCCCGCCGCACGTGACCCTCGAGGTCGCTGAGACCGGCGTCGCCGTGCGCGGTGATACTGCGACCAGCGTCACCAAGCCGGCGACGCTCGAGACCGGCGCGGTGATCCAGGTCCCGGCGTTCATCAACCAGGGCGATCTGGTCAAGGTCGACACGCGCACCGGCGAGTACCTCGAGCGCGTCAAGTAGCCGGTGCTGGAGGCTAACGGTTCGCTTCGTTGCGCGGGGCGCTCCCGCGCGGCGAAGCGCCCCTCGGGGGCGGCGTTGCCTTCGACAGGAGCAGCTGCGGCGCGCAGCGCTTGAAACTGCCGTGGGGGGTGGCCGATGAAGCACGGTGTTCTGGTTGCTCTCGCGCTGCTCGTGGCGCTGGCCGCCGGGCTCGCCCCTGCCGCCGCGCAGGAGAAGGAGCCGGTGAATCTGGCCCCGGCGCTCCCCGAGCTCAAGGCGCGCGCCACGGGCGAGGGTACGATCCGCATCGGGCAGGTCTGGTTCCGCCGGCCCACCTACACCACCTACCGCATCACGTTCCCCTCCGACGGGCTGCGCCTCACGGGGCTGCTCCACGTGCCCCGCGGCCGCGGCCCCTTCCCGGTGATCATCGCCAACCGCGGCTACATCGCGCCCGAGCGCTACCAGCCGGGCATGGACAGCCGCGTGTTCGCGGACTTCATGGTGCGCAACGGCTACCTGGTGGTCGCGCCGGACTACCGCGGCTACGGCGGCGGCGACTCAGGCCCGAACCCGTTCTACACCGGGTACGTCGTGGATACCCTGAACCTGATCGCGCTGGCGCAGAAGCTGCCGATGGCGCGCCCTGGGAAGGTCGGCATGTGGGGCCACAGCCGCGGCGGCTCGATCACGACCGCTGCGATCACCCTCAGCGACCAGATCGCGGCGGCGGTGATCTACGCGCCGGCGCCGGCCGATCTGGCCCAGGACTACGAGCGCCGGCGCCGCCAGGGCAGCAGCCGCAGCGACGACACCTGGCCGTTCCCGCCGCAGCAGGACCCGGAGGCCTACGCGCGCGTCTCGCCGATCACCTACTTCAGCGAAGTGACAGCGCCGGTGATGCTCCACCACGGCACGGCCGACACGACCGTCCGCTCGAGCATCAGCGAGGACATCGCGCGGGCGCTGCGCGAGGCGGGCAAGGAGGTCACGCTGCACCTCTACGAGGGCGGCGGCCACACGCTGACCGGCGCGCAGGAGCGGCTGTACCTCACCCGGACGCTGGAGTTCTTCCGCACCCATCTGCGGTAACACGCGGGGCCGTGCGAGCATCGCGCACGGCCCCGAGCTTTTGAAGACGGGCTGTGGCGCCCTAGGGCCGCCACACGGCGCGCAGCGCCCCCAGCTGCGCCGCGCCCGGCGACGAGCCGCCCAGGATGCTCGCCGCGCGGCCGGTCTCCTCCTCGTAGCGCCGCGCGACCTCGCGCACCGCATCGAGCGCGCCGCTGCGCGCCAGCACCGCGACCGTCCCGCCGCTTCCGCCGCCGGTGATCTTCGCGCCGTAGAGCCCCGCCCGCGGCCCCGCGGCGCGCACCAGCTCCACCAGCCGGTCGGTGCCGTCGCTCCCCAGGCCGCACGCCGAGTAGCTGGCGTGCGACTGGTACATCAGCTCGCCGAGCAGGACCAGCCGCTCCTCTGTGGCCTCCGGGCTGCCCGAGCCCAGCTGCTCCAGCAGGCTGCGGAACAGCCGCACGCGGTGGTGCTCGTAGATCGGGTGCGCCGTCGGCTGGCGCACCGCGTAGGTGCGCGCCGGGTCGATGCGCGTCACCTGGTCGGTCGTGCCGCCGTAGCGCTCGAGGAACTCCGCGCCGCCGATCGACTCCGGCACCCGCTCGCGGTAGGCGCTCTCCCAGAGCGAGGGCGGGATGTTCGCGAGGTAGCCGCGCCAGCGCGGGTCGTCGACCGAGACCTGGCCCGCGTCGCCGCCGGCCACCCGCAGCCCGGCCAGCTCGGCGATGATGCGGTAGCCCATAAACGCCCCGACCCGCACCGAGCCGTAGTCGGCGCCCGAGACGGCGTGGCGGATGCCGGAGTCCACGCCCCACACCTCGACGCCCGGCGGCAGCGCGACGTTGCCCTGCGGCTCGGCCGGCTGGCACAGCAGCGCCAGGAGCCGCCCGCGCTCGCCGAGCGCCGCGGTCATCTGGTCCATCACGCCGCACGGGGCGCCGACGACCAGGTTCTCGACGCGCTGGCACAGGATGGCCATGTCGCGGCCGGACATCTCGATGCCGTACAGGCCGCACAGCGCGCTCATGGTCGCGACCTCGATCGCCGCCGACGAGCTGACCCCCTTGCCGGGCGGCACGTCGGAGGCGACGAGCAGGCGCAGCCCGCGCGCAGGCCGCAGGCCGCGCTCGATCGCCAGCGCCGGGAGCACGCCCGCGATATAGGCCGCCCAGCTGCTGCGCGGCTCGGCGGTGAGGAGGGCGTGGGCCTGCGCGTAGCTCAGCGGCTCGCCCGCGGGCAGCAGCTGCTCGAGCGGCAGGCGCACCTCCCCGGCCTCGGCGCTGGCGCCAATCGCCAGGCTGCGCACCGTGACGAACGGCTCGTCGGCCTCCTGGGCCGCGACGTACGCCGCTGCGGCGAGCGGCAGCTCCAGCACCAGCGAGCCGGAGTAGTCGGCGATGCCGCCCATCACGTCGAGGCGGCCCGGGGCCCGCCCGATGACGAGCGGCGCCCCACGGTCGAAGAACGCCTCGTGCGCGCTCAGCGCGGCCTTCAGCTGCTCCAGGTCCGGAAGGTCAGGCGGGTCATGGTCGAGACGCCACATGGCTGCTCCTTCAACTTTAGAGAGGGAGGTGTGGAGGGCCGCAGGCCCTCCACGAACACTTTTTGCTACGGAGAGAGGGAGGCTTTGCCTCTCCAAACCCCTCCGGGCGACGCGGGGCGATGCCACCGCGCCAGTCGCATGAGACAAGGGACGTTCGCCGCGGTGGGGTGCGGGGAGAGCCGCAGGCCCTCCCCGCTTCCGGCGGCAGAGCCGCGAGTATGGGCGCTAGAGGAGCACCGCAACCTCGAAGTGCATGCCATCGACGAAGGCGCCGGTGAAGTGGCCGCCCCAGAAGAAGCCGAACTGGTTGGCGAGCGGCACGAGCTCGCGGACGCACGCCGGCTGCCCGACCAGCGGCGGCTGGACGCCCTGGCCGTTCTGCCGGGCGTTGATGTCGAAGGCAGTCCCCCAAGCGTGGGAGCTGAGCTGGTCCACCGTGCGCATCATACGCGGGTTGTACGTCCCGTCCCAAGAGAGGATCCGGTCGATCAGGCCGGCCTCCTGCCAGGCGTTCAGCAGCCCCTCGAGCTGCGCCCGCGCCCGGACGTGGAACTTGACGCTCCGCACCCCCAGCCGCGCGAGCTGCGGCGTCGGCACATCGACGATGTTGGCCGCCTCCCAGCCGTCGGTGATCGTCACCGTGCGGTTGGGGTTGACGCGGTAGGCGAACTTGCCGAACAGCCGCTCGCGCTCGGCGGTGGAGAGGAAGCGGAACCCGGGCGCCGGCGGCCACGCGGGCGTGCGCTGGGGCGCCCCTGCGGACGCCGACACCAGGGTGGCTCCGCTGGTGGGGGGCGCCGAGGAGGCCGAGGGAGCGGCGGGCGCCGGCTTCCAGCTCTGCACCACCTGCGGCTTGGCGAGCGCGCTGGCGCGCCGCGGCTCACCGCCCGGCGGGGCGTAGAGCGTGTCCAGCGCGAAGACCTGCGCCTCATACGTCTGGCCGTCGACCGAGACGCGCAGCAGGCCGCTCAGCGGCGCGCCGAGCTTCTCGCGCTCGGCGGCCTGCTGGAAGGGCGAGGCCGGGTCGTACGTGCCGCCGCAGACCTTGTAGGTCTCGGCCCACAGCGCGGTGCGCAGCGCGCCGGGCGGCTCCTGGCTCAGGCGCTTGACGACGCCCCAGTTGGTGGTCTGGCCAGGCGGCGCGATCGGCGTGTAGAGCGTGTCGCCGGCGAAGACCTGCACGGCGTACGTGGCCCCGGCGACGTTGATCGTGTAGTTGCCGCTGAGCGCCGGCCCGAGGCGCTCCTTCAGCGCGAACTGCGCCATGGCCTGATCCGGCTTGAACCCGGTCTTGCCGGTCGGCGGCTGCGGCCCGGCGGCGAGCGCGTCGTCGTAGCTGCGCTGCAGCAGCAGGAAGCCGAGCGTCCCGGCGGCCGGCATGGAGCCGCCGGCGATCTGGCTCAGGCTCTGCACCGCGGTCCAGTTGCGGCCCTCGTTGAAGATCGTGTCGCGCGCGAAGGGCTGGTAGCCGTAGCGCTTGCCGCCCACGCTGATCCAGCGCGGCTCGGGCGAGCTGGGGGCGAGCGGCGCGCCGAGCGACTGGTTCGCGGCGTGGAGGTGGAAGGCCCACGCCGGCTGGAAGCCGATCCCGCCGCGCAGCTTGAAGGCCTCTTCCTGCAGCGCCAGCCACAGCCGCTCGCCCGCGGCCGCGTCCTGCTCGACGCCCAGGAGCGGCGGCTCGCTCTTCTCCCTGGCCTCGCCGAGCAGCGGGGGCCGCCGCGGCGCGCGCGGCAGGAAGAGCGGCAGGTAGACGCGCGTGAGCGTGCCGCTCTTCTGGCCCGGCTCCGGTGGCTCCCAGGCGACCACGGCGTCGCCGCTGAGCCCGAAGCGCGCCGCGATCTCCCCGGCCAGGCGCTCCAGCGCCGCCAGTTGCTGCGGGGTGAAGGGCTCGCCCGCGGCGCCCTCGAGCGCGATGGCGACTCCGGCGCGGTCGATGTTGCGCCGCCTGCGGCGCCAGGTGGCGAGGCCGCTGAAGCGCGCGGCGCGGCTCTCGGGGACGAGCTGCGTCGTCGCGCCCGTCGCGTCGATGTGGTAGTGGGGCGACCTGCGGCTCTGCGGGGCCGCGTAGGCCTCCAGCGCCTCGGCCGCGGGCCGCTGGTCGCGGTGCAGCACGATCAGCTCGACGTCTGTGCCGCGGCGGGGGGCGCTGGCCGCGCGCGGCGCAGGGAGCTCGCGCAGAGCTGGTGGCTGGCTCATCGTGGGGTGCTCCTCCTACGTCGTGGTATGATACTCCCACTACTGTATCGCAACTTGCCCGCTATGTACACGGTGATCGTCGCGAACGCCCCCAATCTCGATGCCGCGCCGTATGCCGAGCGCATACGCGCCGCGGACCTGCTGCTGGCCGCCGACGGCGGGGCGCTGCCGCTGCTGCGCATCGGGCTGGTGCCGCAGATTGTGATCGGCGACCTCGACTCGCTCGACGCGCAGTCCGAGCGCGAGCTGCAGGCGCGCGACGTCGAGCTGCGGCGCTTCCCGCGCGAGAAGGACGAGACCGACCTTGAGATGGCGCTGCTGCTGGCGGCCGAGCGCGGCGCCACGGCGATTGATGTGCTCGGCGCGCTCGGCGGCCGCTGGGACCACACCCTCGCCAACGTCGCGATGCTCGACATGCCCGAGCTGCGCGGCCGGCGCGTGCGCCTGATCGATGGGCGGCAGACGCTCTTCACCGTGCGCGATTCGGCGGTGCTCGAAGGGAACCGCGGGGACACCGTCTCGCTCCTGCCGCTCACCTCCGAGGTGCGCGGCGTCACAACCGCCGGCCTGATGTACCCGCTCCGCGACGCGACGCTGCGCTACGAGCGGGCGCGCGGGGTGAGCAACGTGCTGCTGGAGCCGCCCGGCCGGGTGACGCTGCGCGAGGGTCTGCTCCTGGTGGTCCACCACGACGACCACGGCGAGCTGCAGTGGCGCGGCGGAGCGGCCTAGAAGCGTGCGCGCATCTCGCGCCGCCATCTCGTGTGCTAGAATACAGGCGTCAGCAGAACCTGGGGGCAGTCCGATGGAGGAGCGCAAGCGCAAGGGGACGAACTGGGGCTCGGCGATCGGCTGGGTGATCTTCCTGCTGCTGGTGGCCGGCGGGCCGATCCTGCGCACGCTGCAGAACGCCCTCGGCAACACCATCCAGCTCACCAGCCTGCTCCCGTTCATCGTCGGCGGCCTCGTGCTGCTGAGCGTGATCGTGTCGGCTGTCCGCGCGATCGGCAGCCGGCCCGCCGCCCCCTCCGCCCCACAGATGCCGGACCAGATCGAGCGGCCGTACCAGGTCGAGCAGCCGTACCAGCCGCTGCCGCCGCTCGGCGGCGAGATGGGCATGCCGTACCTCCCACCCCCGCCGTCGCGGATGGCGCTCGAGTACACCGAGGAGCCGGAGGCCGTGTACCAGGCGCCGCGCTTCGAGCCGGTGTTCCCGGGGCCCGTGATCGCGATCGGGCTGCTCGGCCTGCTCGTGCTGGGCGGCGCGGCCCTGGCGATGTTCGCGGGCGTGCTGCCGTGAGTGTCTACGACGCGCTCGCCCGCTACTACGACGCCGACCACGCCGCGTTCGACGACGACGTGCCGTTCTACCGCGAGCTCGCCCGGCGCGCCGGCGACCGCGTCCTGGAGGCGATGTGCGGCAGCGGGCGCCTGCTCGTCCCGCTGGCGCGCGCCGGGCTGCAGCTGGACGGGATCGACTCCTCACCGGCCATGGTGGCGCTGGCCCGCGAGCGCCTCGCGGAGGCCGGCCTGCTCGAGCGGGTGCGGCTGCACCTCGGCGACGTGCGCCAGACGCTCCCGCCCGGCCCCTTCGACCTGGCGATCGTCGCGCTCAACTCGTTCATGCACCTGGTGAGCACGGCCGACCAGCTGGCCGCGCTGCGCAACCTCCACGCCGCGCTGGCCCCCGGCGGGCTGCTCGCGCTCGATCTGTTCAACCCCACGTCGCGCGCGCTCGCCGACCTCGATGGCGAGCTGGTGCTCGACCGGACGTTCACGCTGCCAGACGGCGCGCAGGTGCAGAAGTTCGTGGCCCAGCGGGCGGACATGGCCCGCCAGCTCAACCACGTGACCTTCATCTACGATGAGCTCGGCGCCGACGGGCAGGTGCGGCGCGCGACGCACAGCTTCACGCTGCGCTGGCTGTACCGCTACGAGCTCGAGCACCTCCTCGCGCGCGCCGGCTTCACCATCGAGGCGATTTTCGGCTCCTACGACCTCGACGAGCTGCACGGCGGCTCGGAGCTGATGCTCACGATCGCCCGCAGGGACTGAGAGACCGTGCGCGGCTGTGGGCGGCGAGCCCGCGCCACAGCCGCGCACATCTACTGGCCCCCCTGAGCGCGCTGCCGCACCTGGGCGATGATCTGGTCGCGGGCGACTTTCTCCGCCTGCCCCCCGCGCGGCTTCAGCTCCACCATCCCCTCGGCCAGCAGCCGGTCGCTCACCAGTAGCCGCAGCGGCAGCCCGATCAGATCGGCGTCGTTGAACTTGACCCCCGCCGACTCGTCGCGGTCGTCGTACAGCACGCTGATGCCGTGCGCCTCGAGCTCCTCGGCCAGCTCGTCGGCCGCCTGGCGCGTCGCGTCGTTCCGGCCCAGCCGCAGCAGATGGACGTCGAACGGGGCGACGGCGGCCGGCCAGACGATCCCGGCGTCGTCGTGGTGCTGCTCCACGATCATCTGCATCAGGCGCTCGATGCCGATGCCGTACGAGCCCATCACGATCGGCCGCTCGGCGCCCGAGGCGTCCAGGTACGTCGCGCCGAGCGCCTCGCTGTAGCGGGTGCCGAGCTTGAAGATGTGGCCGAGCTCGACGCCCCGCTCGAGCGCCAGCGGCGCCCCGCAGCGGGCGCACGGGTCGCCGTCCGCCACCGCGGCGATGTCCGCCACCAGCGAGGCCCGCCAGTCGCGCCCGTAGACCACGTCGCGCAGGTGGTAGCCCGCGCGGTTGGCCCCCGCGACCAGCGGCCCGCCGTCCACGATGGACTGGTCGGCGATGACCAGGACGCCCTGCTGATCCACGGAGGGCACGGAGGACACGGAGGGGCGAATGGTCAGGCCGACCGGCGAGGCGTAGCCCGGCACGGCGCCCGCGGCGATGATCTGCTCGGCGCTGGCCGGCGTGAGCTGCGAGACGCCCGCGGCGGCCTTCAGCTTGGCCTCGCTCACCTCCAGGTCGCCGCGGATCACTGCGAACAGCAGCCCGCGCTCCGGCGTGTCGAAGAACACCGCCTTCGCGGTGGCGGACTCCGGCACGCCCAGGAACGCCGCCACCTCGGCGATCGTCGCGCAGCCGGGGGTCGCGACCTCCTCCATCGGGCCGGCGCTCCTACGCTCCTCGGCGGCCGGCTGCCTCCCGGCGACGGCCACCTCGTGGTTGGCCGCGTACCCGCAGGCGGCGCAGATCGCCAGGGTGTCCTCGCCGCCCGGCGAGCGCACCATGTACTCCACCGCCTCGCTGCCGCCCATCTCGCCGCCGCCGGCCTGCACCGCCAGCACCTGCACCCCGCAGCGGGCGAAGATCCGCTCGAAGGCCTCCGCCAGCAGCGCGTAGGAGCGGTCGAGCCCGGCGACGTCGGCGTCGAGCGAGTAGGCGTCCAGCATGGTGAACTCGCGCAGGCGCATCAGCCCGCCGCGCGTGCGCAGCTCGTCCCGGTACTTGGTGTGGACCTGGTAGACCAGCGCCGGGAGCTGGCGGTAGGAGTCGATCTCGCGGCGCGCGAGCTCGGCCACCGCCTCCTCGTGGGTCGGCGCGAAGATCAGCTGGCGCCCGCCGCGGTCCGTGAGGCGCAGCATCACCGGGCCGTACGCCTCGTAGCGGCCGGTGCGCTGCCACGGCTCGGCCGACTGGATCACCGGCGTGCGCAGCTCCTGGGCGCCGATGCGCGCCATCTCCTCGTGGACGATCGCCTCGATGCGGCGCAGGACGCGCATGCCCAGCGGCAGCAGCGCGAAGCTGCCGGCCTGCAGCGGGCGCGCGAGGCCGGCGCGCACCAGGAGCGCGTGGCTGGTCTGCTCGGCATCGGCCGGAGCCTCGCGCAGCGTGCGCCCGAAGAGTGTCGATAGTCGCATACTCACCTCCCGTGACGTCCCATTTGGGCGCAGCGTGCTGTGCCCCTGCTGCGCCCAACGAAAAACGCCCTTGAGCGCACTGCTCAAGGACGGAATGGACCGCGGTACCACCTTGGTTGGGGCGTTACGCCCCCACTCTGCCGCCGCCACCTGCTGCTGCTGGTGAGGGCGCGCCCTGGTAACGGCGGGCACACCGGCCGACCTTATCGAAGGGCGGGCCTTCGCTTCGGTGGCGACTGCCCGGCGGGCTCGGCGAGCTGCCGGGGCGACGGGGTGGGTTCGGCGCCGGCCTGCTGATCGAGCTTGCACGATCCTCGACTCGCTGTGCGCCCGGCCTGCGCGTACTATTCCCCGCCAACGTCGTTGGCGCCGTATTCGGTTGCGCGCAGTAGTGTACCACGCGGGCCGCCGATGGTCAATCCACCACGAGGGTCGCGAAGTAGTCGTCGAGCGTCTCGGCGCGGCGGATGAGCTTGAGCGAGCCGTCCTCGCGCAGCAGCAGCTCGGCGCAGCGCAGCCTGCCGTTGTAGTTGAACCCCATCGCCCGGCCGTGCGCCCCGGCGTCGTGGATCAGCAGCACGTCGCCCGGCTCCAGCTCCGGCAGCGCCCGCTGCACCGCGAACTTATCGTTGTTCTCGCACAGCGAGCCGGTCACGTCGTACACCTGGTCGGCCGGGAGATGCTCCTTGCCGAGCACGCTGATGTGGTGGTACGCGCCGTACATGCCCGGCCGCATCAGGTCGGCCATGGTCGCGTCCACGCCGGCGAACTGGCGGTAGGTGCGCTTCACGTGCCGCACCCGCGTCACCAGCACCGCGTGCGGACCGGTCATCAGCCGGCCGCACTCCAGCATCAGCCGCAGCGGCGCGAGGCCCGCCGGCTCGATCAGCTCGACATAAGCTTGGTGAATGCCTTCCGAGACCAGCTGCAGGTCGACGGGCCGCTGCTCGGGGCGGTAGGGGATGCCGATGCCCCCGCCGAGGTTGACGAACTCGACCCGCACGCCGATCTCGCGGCGGAGGGCGGCCGCCAGCTCGAACAGCATGCGCGCGGTGGCGACGAAGTACTGCGGGTCGAGCTCGTTGGAGGCCACCATCGCGTGCAGCCCGAAGCGGCGCACGCCCCGCGCCCGCGCCATCGCGAAGCCCTCGAACAGCTGCTCGCGGGTGCAGCCGAACTTCGACTCCTCCGGGCGGCCGATGATCGCGTTCCCCTCGCGCAGCGGGCCGGGGTTGTAGCGGAAGCAGATCAGCTCCGGCAGCCCGGCGTGCCGCTCGAGGTACGCCAGGTGCCCGACGTCGTCCAGGTTGATGATCGCGCCCAGCCGGCGCGCGGCCTGGAACTCCTCGGCCGGCGTGTTGTTCGAGGTGAACATGATCTCCTCGCCGGCCATGCCGATCCGCTCGGCGAGCGTCAGCTCGGCCAGGGAGCTGCAGTCCATGCCGCAGCCCTCGGCGGCGAGCAGCGCCATGATATGCGGGTTCGGGGTGGCCTTGACGGCGAAGTACTCACGGAACCCCGGCGCCCAGGCGAAGGCGCGGTTGAGCGCCCGGGCGCCGGCGCGGATCCCGCGCTCGTCGTACAGGTAGAACGGCGTCGGGTGGGCGGCGAGCGCGGCGCGAAGGTCAGCTGCGGCGAAGGGCAAGGGCTTGTGCACGGCGGCCTCTCAGGCAGGACGTATGCGGTGCTGCGGCACCTCCTCAAGACAGCGCGCCCTACGCGTCCGAGCGGCACCAGTCGATCGCAGGCTGGCCCCGCGCGCTGAGCGCGGCGTTGATCTGCGAGAACGGGGCGCTGCCGAAGAACCCGCGGCGCGCCGAGAGCGGCGAGGGGTGCGCGCCGGTCACGACGGCGTGCCGCCCCTCGTCCACCAGCGCGCGCTTGGCCTGGGCCGGCGCGCCCCACAGCACGAACACCGCCGGCTCGGGGCGGCCGCTCACCGCGCGGATCACGGCGTCGGTGAACTCCTCCCAGCCCCGGCGCCGGTGCGAGCCGGGGGCGTGCGCCCGCACCGTCAGCACCGTGTTGAGCAGCAGGACGCCCTGCCGCGCCCAGCCCACCAGCGAGCCGCTCTGAGGGATCGGGCAGCCGACGTCGGCCTGGCGCTCCTTGAAGATGTTGCGCAGCGACGGGGGCAGCGGCACGCCGGGGCGCACCGAGAAGGCCAGCCCGTGCGCCTGGCCGTCGTCGTGGTACGGGTCCTGGCCGACCACCACCACCCGCACGCGGTCGAACGGCGTGAGCGCGAGCGCGCTGAACACCTCCGGCTCGGGCGGAAAGACCTGGTGCGCCGCCCGCTCCTCTTCCAGGAACGCCTGCAGCCGCTGGAACGACGGCGCGGCGACGGCGTCGGCCAGCACGGCGCGCCAGGATTCTGGGATCGGTGGGAGCGCCATCAGCTCACGCTGCTCCCGAGCCCGCGAGCGGGTCGATGCCGCGCAGCATCATCCCCTGCCCGCGGGACTCGTGCACCCGCTTGGTCGGTGCGTCGGTCGGGTCGCGCATCTGCACCAGGAGCGTCGTGCGCGCCTCGGAGCTGGTGTTGATCCCCGAGCCGTGGATCGTCAGGTAGCTGAAGAACAGCACGTCGCCGGCCTCGGCTGGGCAGGGCGTGGCGGCGTCGATCGGGTACTCGTCGAAGGGCAGGTGCCAGCCGCCGGTGGGGATGTGCTCCAGGATGCCGTTCTTGTGGCTGCCCGGCACCACGCGCACGCACCCCTTCTCCAGCGGCGCGTCGTCGAAGTGGATGATCCCGGCCATCATGGTGTGCTTGTCGTGCGGGAAGTAGGGCGCGTCCTGGTGCATCGGGAAGGGCGAGCCCTTCTCGGGCGGCTTGATGAACATCTTCGTGTGGTGCAGCTGGACGTTCGGGCTGCCGATCAGATCGGCGGCGGCCCCGGTGAAGCGCTCGTCGCAGATCAGGCGCGTGAAGGCGCCGCTGTGGAACTGGACGTTGTGGCAGTGGAGCAGCTTGGTGTCCTTGGCCTCGGGCACGGCCTCGCGCGCGCTGCCCCACGTCGCGTCCACGCTGCGGATGGCCGAGAGCCGCTCGATCAGCTCGTGGCACTCCTGGCGCAGCGCCGCGCACTCCTCGCGGCTGAACATGCCCTTCACGAGCAGGTAGCCGTTCTCCCGGTAGAAGGCGATCTGGTCGGCGGTGAGCATGGGTCACTCCTTCGTGGCGGCGGGTCGGTGGCCCATGCTACACGAAGCCCGGCGCGCCGACAAGCGCACCGGGCCTCGTGCTCCTCTACGCTACTCTCCTGTCGCCCTACTCGCCGTACCGCCAGGCGTAGTAGTGCTGGCCGACGTTGCCCATCTCGACCCGGAAGGCGGGCGGGTTGGCCGGGTTGTAGGTCAGGACGCGCCGCTCGAACACCTGGAACAGGATCGGCATCTCCTTGCCGCCGACCCTCACCTTCGTCCAGTAGGCGCCGGTCACCGGCAGGCCGAAGACGAACAGCGGGTCGTAGACCCGGTCGGTGACGTAGCGGCCGCCGGTCGACACCAGGCCCTGCTGGTTCATGAAGTCCACGAAGGCCTTAGCGACGCCGTGGTTGTTCTCGCCGCGCACCAGGATCGTCGCCGGGTCGTAGGCGTAGTCGGTGAAGGCGGTGATCGTGCCGTCCGGGTTCAGGAAGCCGGTGGCCGGCTTGCCCAGGTCGCCCGGGTTCACCGCGCCGGGGCTCTGGTAGAACCGCAGCAGGTCGGCGTAGGTCGGGAAGGCGTTGTCCGGGTCGCCCACCGCCGAGATGCGGGCCGGCTGGCGCCACTCGAACTGGTTGTAGCCGATCTGCAGGCGACCGGTCATCAGCTCGATCGGCAGCAGGCCGTTGGTGACGTACCAGGTGCTGTTCGGATCGGCGGTCGGGTCGTTGATCTCCATGCGGCTCTTGTCGAAGTACTGGACGACGCGCTGGCCCTCCGGCCCGTCGACGAAGACCTCGCGGATCGGCTCGCTGATCGGCGCCGGCCCCCAGGTCCACGAGCGGCCGCTGACCTGCTCGGCGACGGCGCGGTCCTGCCGGTCCCACACGCGCCGGAACGCGTCGTTGCCGATCGCCGGCGCGGCCAGGGCGGTGCTGCTCCAGACGGTGCCGGCCAGCAGCGTGGCCGCGAACACTTTTGTCAACGCTCTCATGGTCTCGCTCCTGCTTCTTCAATCCTCCCCTGCGTCTACTGTAGCAGCGAGCGGGCCAGAAAGCGATGAACGGCGCATCACCGGGCGGTCGTGGGGCGGTGATATGCCCGTCGCATCTGCGTGATGGCGGCGTGGCCGAATATCAGCTTGGTGTCAGCCGCCGTGGGAGACCGTCGGGCTGGGGAATCGGGGCGCTGCGCCGGTCTACGCGGCGCCCCGCAGCGCGGCGAGGGTGCGCTCGATCTGCCTGAGGTGCGCCCGCTCGTGACGGGCCAGCCCGTCCGCGTGGGCGTGCAGCGTCTGCCGCAGCGCCCTCCCCGCCCCGATGAGGATGTTCGTGCGGGCCCAGCCCGCGGGCGGCAGGGGCTCCAGCGCCGCCAGAAGCTCGCTCCGCCGCTCCGCGAAGGCGCGCAGCGACGTGTGAAAATCCTGATCGAGGTAGTCCGTGCCCGTGATCCACGTGCGCGGGTTCACCGCCCTGATCGTCGGCTGCTCCTCGGCCAGGATGGTCATGATGTAGTGGCCGCCCCAGACCTCGTTGCAGGCGCGCAGGTGGGAGAGCACCTCGTTCACAGACCACTCGCCGTCGCTGGGCGCGGTGTGCAGCTGCGCCGGCGTCAGCCCGGCGGCCAGCTCCGCGAGGCGCGCCGGCGTCCCCTTCAGAATGGTCAGGATCGTATCGATCGGGAGGTATGTCACGTGGCGTTTCCTTTTTCTTCCGCGACTGTGAGCCCGTTTCGCAGCCGCACAGCGACAGGCGAGCGATGCGGTCGCGCCGGCCGCCCACCCTTGCGGGGAGGTGAGGCGAGCCGCAGGCTTCTGGCCGCTCCCTGCCGGGCGGCACGGAGCCGCAGGCTTCTGGCCGCTCCCCGCCGGCTCGATGGGCCTCTTCCTGCCGGGAGGTTCGGAGGGCCGCAGACCTGAGTCGCTTTGTGTCGGGCGGCGCGGAGCTGGGCTTCTGGCCGCTTCCCGCCGGGCGGCGCGGAGCCGCAGGCGCCGGGACGTTTCCCACTGAGAGGCTCGGAGGGCCACAGGCGCCTGGGCCGCTTCCTGCCGGGAGGTTCGGAGGGCCGCAGGCCCTCCGAGATCCTTATTTTTTCTCGCTGCTCTGCGGCGACTTTGTCGCCGCAGAGCAGGAATGCTCCGAGGAGTATAGCATCTCGGCGCGGCCTGAGGTTGACGCGCCTGTCCGCAGCGCCTACACTCTTGGCGGCCTAGCTTGGAGAGGGAGGGGGAGTGGAAGAGAACATCGACCCGTTCGAGGTGCTGGCGGCGCTCGGCGTGGCGGACGCCCGCACGGCCGAGCGCGTCCGCGGCGGCTTCGACCTGCTGATCTGGCGTGTCGAGCGGCCGGGCGGCGCGTTCGCGCTGCGGCTCTTTCGGCCCGGGCAGGAGCAGACATGCCGCAAGGAGCAGCTGGTGATGGACGCGGCTGCTGCGGCCGGCCTCCCGGTGCCGGGCGTCTGCGCGGCCGGCGAGTGGCGCGGCCGTCCGGCGCTGCTGCTCGAGTGGTGCCCGGGCGAGGTGCTGGTGCAGGCGCTGCAGCGCGCGCCACACCAGTTCTGGCGGCTCGGGCTCGCCTTCGGCCGCACGCAGGCCCAGCTGCACACCGTCGCGCCGCCGGCCCCGCTGCTGGACGACGCCGACGGCTGGCTGCGCTGGAGCGGCGATGGCGAGGAGGCGCTCCAGCGCCGCCTGCGCTCGCTGGCGCAGGGCCGGCCGGCCCTGCTGCACCTCGACTACCACCCGCTGAACGTGCTGGCCGCCGAGGGCCGGATCAGCGCGGTGCTGGACTGGTCCAACGCCCGCGCCGGCGACCCGCGCGCCGATGTTGCGCGCACCCACTCGATCCTGCTGGCGGAGCCGATGGGCCGGCGCCTGCCGCTGGTGCTGCGCCTCGGCCGGTATGCCCTGGCGTTCGCCTGGCAGGCCGGCTACCGCCGCGCCGCGGGGCCGCCGCAGGAGATGGCGGCGTTCTACGCCTGGGCCGGCGCAGTGATGCAGCGGGACCTGGCGCACCGCGTGGGGAAGCCCGGCGGCCCGACGCCGGAGGGGATGGCCGGGCTGCGCCGCTGGACCGAGCGCTGGAAGCGGCGCGCGGGTGTCGCCTGAGCGGAGGCTGCGCGTCTACACGTGGGCGGGCACGGCGCCGAGGAAGCGCCGCACCTCCCCGGCCACCGCCGGCGCCTCATCCTCCTGCACGAAGTGCCCGGCCTCGGGGAAGGTGACCGTGCGCGCGTCGGCGAAGACTCCCTGCCAGCGCGCCAGGTCGAACACGCCGGACTTCACGCCGGGGTCCTTCAGGCCCCACAGCAGCAGCGCCGGGATGTCGCGCAGGCGCTCGCGCCGCTGCCACAGCCCCTCGTACCAGTCGCTCGACCCGACCAGCTCGCGGGCGCAGACCCACATGGCGTGGCGGGCCTCCGGCGTGGGCGCGGCGTCGATGTAGTGGCGGTGGATCGCCCGGGGCAGCTTGCGGCCCGATGCCGCTGGGACGAGCACGCGCGGCGAGAAGTTCAGCCGCTCGTAGAGGAAGCGCCCCAGCCGGCCGCTCATCAGCCTGCTGATCTGCTCCGCCTCGCGGTTGCCGCGCAGCGACCACATCCAGGTGTTGAAGATCACCAGCCGCGCCACGTTCTCCGGCCGCTCCACGGCGTACGAGAGGCCGATCGGCCCGCCGAAGTCGTGGACCACCAGCGTGACATCCTTCAGCCCGAGCCGCTCGATCAGCTCGCGGAGGTTGCGGGCGTGGTCCTCGGGCCGGTACGAGAAGCCCGCCGGCCGCTCCGAGAGCCCGAACCCCAGGTGATCGGGTGCGATGCAGCGGTGCGCGCCGGACAACTCCTTGATCAGGTTGCGGTACAGGAACGACCATGCCGGCGTGCCGTGGACCAGCACCACCGGCGGGCCCTCGCCCTCGTCCACATAGTGCATGCGGCCCGCCTCGAGCTGGATCTCGCGATGCTGGAACGGGTACTCGCGCCGGTCCAGCCACTTCGGGGTGTTCATAGAGTGCTCCTTATCCAGCGCGCTCCGTGAGCGTGCGGTAGCGCGCGACCAGCGTCTCGACGACGGCGCTGAGGGGGTAGCCCTCCGGGTCGAGCACGAAGTGCTGGCAGACGCCGTCGATCAGGGCGAACAGGATGCGCGCTTCGATCTGCGGGTCCGGCACGCCGGCCTCGCTCAGATAGCGCTCGATCGTCTGCAGGATCTCGCCGGTCCACGGCTGGATCTCCGGCTGGAGGACGGCGAGCACCGACGGCTGCATCCGCGAGGCGTACGAGAGGCGCCAGAAGCTCTGGTTGCGCCGGATGATCGTGAACGCGGCGCGGATCAGCGTCTCGACCCGATCCTCCGGCCCGGCTGCGGCGGCCTGCGCGAACGACTCGCGCACATCGCGCATGCTGGCGCGGAAGATCTCGACGAGCAGCTCCTCCTTGCTGGCGAAGTAGTTGTACATCAGCCCCTGTGAGACGCCCGCCTGCTGCGCGATCATCCGCACTGAGGTCTGGTCGTAGCCGTGCTGGCTGAAGAGGAGCAGCGCCGCCTCCATGATGCGGGCGCGCGCCTCGGCGCGCATGGCCTCGTTCTGCTCGGCTCGTCGTGGCGACATAACCCTCCTTTTTGAATGAACGTACATTCAATATACACGGGCGCGCGCCGGATGTCAAGAGGATTGGACAAATCCGCCGCAGCGCAGTATGATGCGTGCCGGAATGTGAGCGCTCCCTGCCGCCCGCCTCTGCGAGCTCCCCGCCACGTGTGAAGATGCCCTATGCGTAACACCGGACTGCGCTTTCTGCTGCCGTACATGCAGCCGTACCGCCGCCACCTGGTCGTCGGCGCGATCTACGCGCTGATCGGCGCCAGCGCGAGCGCCTTCAGCCCGACGCTGCTCGGCATGGCGATCGATGAGCTGCTGCGCGGCGTTCGCCCTGAGGTTCTCCTGCTGTACGCGCTCGGCCTGGTGGGCCTGGCCTGCACGCTGGCGCTCTTCCGCTACCTGCTGCGCATGCTCACCGGCGAGATCGCCGCCGGGGTGAGCTACCGGATGAGCAAGGACCTGTTCGACCGGCTGCTGCTGTTCGACCGGGAGACGCTGCAGCAGTACGGCACGGGCGAGCTGCTCTCGCGCGCCTCGAACGACTTCATCTACATCTGGCGCTTCTACAGCGCCGGCTTCCAGATGTCGATGCACGCGCTGCTGCTGCTGCTGATCGGCACCACGCTCATGGCGCTCACCAGCCCGCTGCTGGCGACGCTGGTGGTGGTGCTGCTGGCGCTCAGCGTGGGCGCCCAGGTGTACTTCGGCCGCGTGCTCGAGCGCTCGTTCAGCCGGGTCCAGGCCCAGATGGCGCACCTCTCCGCGTTCGCCCAGGAGCACCTGAGCGCGGCGCGCATGCTCGCGGCCTACGCCCAGGAGCAGGCGACGGTCGAGCACTTCAAGCGCTCCAACGACGTGTACGCCCAGCGCAGCCTGGACTTCGTGCTGCGCAACAGCGCCATCTCGCCTCTGCCGAGCCTGGTGGTGCGCCTCGCCGCGACGCTGGTGGTCGGCGTGGGCGGCGCGATGATCGTCCAGAACCAGCTGACGGTCGGGCAGTACGTGCAGTTCATCGTCTACCTCGGCCTGCTGAGCAGCGCCGCACAGTCGCTCTCGCAGGCGTTCGAGCGACTGCAGCAGGGCAGCGCGGCGGCCGGGCGCATCGGCGAGGTGCTGCGCCGCCGGCCGCGGATCGCCGACGCGCCGGACGCGATCTCCCCGGCCCTGCGCGGCCACATCCAGCTGGTGGGCGTGGGCGTGCGCGCCGAGGGGGAGAACCGCTGGGCGCTGCGCGACGTGACGCTCGACATCCCGGCGGGCACGACCCTCGGCATCGTCGGGGCCACCGGGTCCGGCAAGAGCACGCTGCTGAGCCTGCTGGGCCGGGTGCGCGACCCGGACGAGGGGCAGGTGCTGATCGACGGCATCGACATCCGGCGCCTCAAGCTGGAGACGCTGCGGCGGGCGGTGTGCTATGTGCCGCAGGAGACGCTGCTGTTCAGCATGACGCTGCGCGACAACATCACCCTCGGGCTCGAGAACGTGCCGGACGAGCGCATCCACGAGGCGGCGCGCGCGGCCCGGCTGACGAACGACCTGGCCCAGCTGCCGAAGGGCCTGGCGACGGTCGTCGGCGAGCGCGGCGCGACCCTCTCCGGCGGGCAGAAGCAGCGCACGGCGATCGCCAGGGCGCTGGTGCGCGACCCGCAGATCCTGCTGCTGGACGACGCCCTGGCGAGCGTGGACGCGCACACCGCCGCCGAGATCATCGGCGAGCTGAGCAGCGCCCGCGCGGGGCGCACGTGCCTGGTGGTGAGCCAGCGGCTGGCGTCGGTGCGCGACGCCGACCAGATCGTCGTGCTCGACGAGGGCCGGGTCGTCGAGCAGGGCACGCACCAGAGCCTGCTGGCGCTCAACGGCCGCTACGCGGCGATGTACAGGCGCGAGCTGCGCCAGGCGGAGGAGGAGTCCGCGGCCGATGCGCCCGCGCCGCCGTCGGCGGAGGCGCGGTAGGGCTACAGCTACAGCTACGCTGCGCGGTGCGTGCCGCTGAGTGTGGCAGGCGGGGGCCAGCCCCCGGCACCCCCGCGAGGGGCTACGCCCCTTCGAACCCCAAAGGGAGCGCGTCCGGTGCGCGACGCCCGTTGCCATCTTCGGCTTGGGATGCCGCTGCGCGGCAGGCGCTCGTTCTCGGGACTGCCGTCGGGCGGTGTATGAGCCGCTGCGCGGCGGGCGTTCATTCTTGACTGCCGTCGAGAGGGGATGTGTGTGCCGCTGCGCGCGGCGGGCGGTTCAGGATAGTGCCTGGCATGGCAGGCTGCCAAGCTGGAGCAGCATCAGCCTGGGCTGCCGCTGCGCGCGGCGGGCGCTCGTTCTTGACTGCCGTCGAGAGGGGATGTGTGTGCCGCTGCGCGCGGCAGGCGGTTCAGACACCGCCTGGCATGGCAGGCTGCCAAGCTGGAGCAGCATCAGCCTGGGCTGCCGCTGCGCGCGGCGGGCGCTCGTTCTCGACTGCCGTCGAGAGGGGATGTATGTGCCGCTGCGCGCGGCAGGCGGCCGGGGGCCAGCCCCCGGCACCCCCGCGAGGGGC
>ERZ777003.2538-NODE-2538-length-20764-cov-4.833502_pt1 | contig 20764 bp, 15 predicted proteins | sample MGYA00374956_ERZ777003 | MGnify/ENA primary metagenome ERZ777003 (study PRJEB29302, sample SAMN06268252) | bioreactor metagenome | isolation source: Joint BioEnergy Institute, California, USA | place: USA:Joint BioEnergy Institute, California, USA | collected... | reverse complement strand
ACGCGCTGGCCGGAATGATTCCGAAGAAGCCCAACTGCTTCGTCCAGAAATCCGGAAAGATCACCGCACCGGCCAGGACTGCGGCAGCTAGGATTTTGCACAAGTCCCACCAAGGCACGACCGAGCGCAAGCGAACCTCATACGCACGCGCCACGCGCACTGCGAGATACCCGCCCTCGATGAAGCGCGCAATGACGCCTCCGGTCACCGCGCCGACCAGCCCCCATTTCGGAATCATGACCATGAGCAGCGCAGCCCGAACTGCAATCGACAACGAAGTGCTTTGCAGGATCGGCGCATTGCGATTGATGGCGCGCAACGGCACGCCGAAATCGAGCGTTTCGCGTAAGAACACGAGCACATAGATCTGAAAGACTGGGATGGCTGGTCGGTACGCCTCCGAGAACAAGGTGACGACCAAAGGCTCCGCAAAGCGCGCGAGCAGCACTGCGGCTGAGAACATGAAGATCGCAGTCACGATCGAGGCGCGCTGCCAGAGCCGCAACGGCTCGGCTCGGGGCTCGGACGACCGCGCGGACATCTCCGGCAGTACGACATCCGACAGAGAGTTTCGCAGCACGTTCGTCACCGGCTGCAAGTACGTGCCGATCACGTACTGAGCGAGTGCCGCCGGGCCCAGCATTTTCGTAACGAAAAGCGGCGCGACCGACTTGCTGAGCGACACGGCCACCATTGCCGAGCCGAACGGCAGGCAATACTTCCACTGCTCGCGCCACGAGCCGGCGTCCGTGGTAACGCCGCGTCCTGCGTGCGAGCGCCAAGCGATCGCTGAGATCGTCAAGCGAACGGCCTCCAAGCCGATCAGCGCGTAGATGATCGTCGGCACATCCCTGGTCAACGCCGCAGTTACGGTGACGACGACCAAACGAGCGACTAGCCGCGCAGTCGTATAGCGCAGCACCGCGGAACTGTACTTCTCCGCGAGCCAAAGGAACTCCCAGAAGTCGAGATTGACGGAAACCAGGACATAGAGCGCAACCGGTACCGCATATTCGCCGACGAGCTCGCCGTTGAAGAGCCGATTCAAGAGCAGCATGCCGCAAACAACGATGATGCTGCTCGCGAACGTCATGAAGCTCGCTTGCTTGACGTAGCGCCACTTCGCCGACGGTTCGCCTGGTACGAACTTGAGCAAACTGGAGTTGATGCCGAACGCGGCAATGCCGGCGAACAGAGTTGCGTAGACGAGGAACTCGCGGTACCGCCCGAAGTCCTGCTCCGAGAGCAGGCGTACCAGCAGCATCGGGCTGATCAAGAGCAGCCCATAGTTCATGAGACGCGTAGCGGAGATCGCTACGGCACGACCCATCATTCCGCGAATGGCACTCCTCCGTCTTAGTTCGAGTCGAGAGAGGTCCTACCCTGCCCGGATGGCTTCGCCTCCGGTGCTTCGATTGCAGCAGGCGTGGCGGTCGTCTGCTCCTCTGCTGCCACGGCGGTCGACGGCGCTTCGACTGCACGCAGGACCTGCGTACGGCCGTCACGACCGACGAATACGGTTCTGAAACGGTCCGAGCTCAGTATGTCGTCCAATTCCTCGCGCACGACGCGGCGTCCGTCGCGCCAATCCTCGCCCGAACCGATCACGAAGATGCGCTTACCACGATTCTCGCGCAGCACTGCCTCGAGCATGCTCGTCGTGGTGATGACCGGTGTGCCCGTGTAGAAGTCGACGATGCCGGACTCGGTGCGTTTGACGAACTTGCGGGCGAACTTGCGGCTGGCCAGCCAGTAGTCGACATGGCCGAGATAATAGGTCTGCTGCAATACGTCTTCTGCAATGACGATGTCGTCGTCCGTGATTTGCTGAGTGCGCATGAATTCAGCTGCGCCCTTATGGTCCGGGCGAATTGCGTATCCTGCGTTCACAGTCGCCGCCAGCAGCGCTGGATTGACGATCGCAACGCCCGCGATCGCAGCAGCGCAAGCCTTGACCGTTGCCGCGAACCTCTCGCCGACATAGCTCGATAGCGCGTCGACGCCGCGTTGCCCGACCGCAAGCGCGCACACCAACATTGGCGCGAGCGACATGGCCGTGTAACGCGTCGGCACATTCCAGGCGAACATTCCCAGCGCAAACACGGGTGCCCAGACGCCAAGCAACGCGAGCAACCAGTAGTCCGGAACGCGCCGGCGCTGAGCGATCAGGTACAGGCCCCACACAAGCAGCGCGGCAGTCAGCAAGCCTGCGAACGGACTGAGTTGGGCAACGCGCACATAGGGCCAAACGCTTGGTTGTCCGATGAGCGCGCCGACGAGACGCACGAACGTGCCGGCGATCGGCATCAGCAGCGCGACATGGAAAACCAGGATGCAAGCCGCGGCAGCGGCGAACAGGATTGCGTCGCGCAGTTTGATGTCCGTCCGGTAGCGCGCGGCCAGGACTATACCAAGCGTGTAGCAAAGCGTTGCAACGTGGTAGTACAGCGCAAGCTGCAGCACGAGCCCAGCAAACAAGGAGAGTACGACGCCCAACTTCGCTGCTCTTGGATTGACGAATTGGGCGATACGCCAAGCAAATACTGCTGCGGCCAACGCCACGACGGACAGTGTGAGCTGGACGACGAACTCGAAGCCCTCGTGTTTCACGGAGGATTGCTGCCGCACCGGCAAGCCCTCGGCGAAATCCGCGGGCGGCGTCGGGTATTGCGCGTTCACCCAACTATCGACGATCAAGAACGCGACGAATCCGACAAGCGCTGCCGCCGCGCCCATGAAGCACCGCCGTGGATCGCCGCGCGCGATGCCCGGCAGCAGGAAAATCAACACGGTTCCCACGGCAAGCACGTGCATGTCGAGACCGACGATCAATGCAACCACCGCCGCGATGAGCCATGAGGTGCGCTCAGTGCGCTCCCACGCGAACACGCACACCATCGACGCGGCGATCAGCGTTACCAAGAAGATGTACATACGTCCCGTCTGCGAATCGAGAACGAGCACCGGCAGGAACGCGGCCGTGCCAGCCATGGCGAGAGCCCAAACAGGCCGCAAGAAGCGTCGGGAAGCGAAGTAGGCAAGCGGGATCAGCGCGACACCGCAGATCGCCGACGGTACGCGCAGCGCCCACTCGGATTCGCCGAAAAGAGAGACCGAGAGCGCCATCAAGTAAAGCTGCGTCTGCCCGCGCGGGTAGTACATACCGCTCGGCAGAATCGGCTGACCGTCGATGAGGATGTGACGCACGGCGAGAGCCATGGTCTCTTCGTCGCCATGAAACCCGACACTGCCGAGCCCCCAGAACCGCACGAATGCGCCGGCACATACGAGCGTCAGGAGCACGAACCAATGTACGGCGCGCTCTCGCTCGTCGGGCCGGGTGATCTCGAAGCAATCTCCGAGCGCGCGACCGAGGCTCTCTAGCCGCCAAGCGGAGAGATCGCTCGGCGGAGAGCTTGTCGTCCCCAGTACGATCGGGCGCATGGTCCTCGCTTTTGCTCTAGAAGGCCCTGTCGCTGCGAATCAATTGCGGCACGGTCTTGAGCAGAATCTTGAAGTCGAGCCACAACGACCAGTTGCGCATGTACTCGAGGTCGTAGTGCACACGCGCATGCATGTCGGCAAGGCGCGGGGTCGCGCCGCGGAAGCCCTTGATCTGCGCCAACCCGGTGATGCCCGGCGGCACTTTGTGCCGCAGCATGTAACCGCGAATCAAACGTCGAATTTCCTCGTTGTGAGCGACCGCGTGCGGACGCGGCCCGACGAGGCTCATCCGCCCCTGAAGGACGTTGATGAGCTGCGGCAGCTCGTCGATGGACGTGCGCCGCAGGAATCGGCCGAAACGCGTGACCCGAGAATCTTCGCGCGTCACCTGATGGAACTCGTTTTCGCCTTCCATCACGGACATGGTTCGAAACTTGTAGATCGTGATCTTTCGTCCGTCCAAGCCGTAACGTGCCTGGCGATAGATGACCGGACCGGGGCTCGAGAGCTTCACGCCGATCGCGGCGAACAGCATCAGCGGCGACAGCACGACCAACGCAATCGACGCGATCACAACGTCCATGATCCGCTTGGCGACGGGGCGTAAGCCATGGAACGGCGTCTCGCACAGGGACACGACGGGCACGCCGAGGATTTCGCCGCTGCGCGCCTGAATCAGGTCGAACACGAAAACGTCCGGAACGAAATACAACGAGACCGTCGTATCGCACAGCTCGTTGATCAGCCACTGCATGCGCCGCATGTGCCGCAGCGGCAGTGCGATGAACACGGCATCGATGCCGTTCTCCTTCACGTACTTGGGCAACTCGTCGAAACGGCCGAGCACCCTGAGCTCCGAGCTCGCAAGCCGATCGGGATGACGATCGTCGAAACAGCCTTGCACGGCCATACACAACTCGGGGTGGCGCGAGAGCCGCTCAGCGAGTGCGACGCTCGCTTCGGTGCATCCGACGAACACGACCTTGCGTGCATTCTTCGGCCGGGCGATCACGGCACGCGCCAACCGATGGATTGCGAACGTCACGCCGACGAGCAGAAACGGCGTCACGATCGCCCAAGTGACGATCACTCGACGCGGATAGCTCGCAGATGCCTCGGTGAGATACCCGATGGCGAGCAAGACGCCGAGAAATGCGCACCAGCGCACGAGCAAGCCCGCCACGGCATGAAACTCGGGCGCCAGTAATTGCGTGGTCGCCTTGTGCGGTTGCTGCAACAGCGCAGCCGCCAGCACGGTCGCCAGCGCGAGCAACGATGTGAATTCACGCGTGATCGGCAGGTCGTGAATCCTGATGATCGCGTAAAGCGTCAGGATCGCGACCACCGTCGGCGCGACGACGCGCAACAAGAGGATGCAGCTCGCGAGAGCCGTGTGTCCCTTGAACAGTACCGGTTGCGTGATCTCGTAGCTGCCCGCGCTCGCACGCTCGCGCAACGGTCGAGGTATCGAAACGGGTTCAGCTGAGGCAATGCGCGGCCGCTCCGGCGCAGGACGAAAGGTTCTGCGCCGCTCGAACCGTCGCGCATCGACTGCGGCATTCATTTACTCGGCTCCATGATTTGTCCGGCTCCTTTTCGGCTCTCCGTCGTCGCCAAGATTCGGAGCAAGATGCATACCACGCGATGCGGGCATCGCAAGGAACGCTGCATATACGCGGGACGCCTGTCGATTGTTCGCCGGCACGCGTGAAGGTTTGTGCCTTCTTACGCACTCGGTCGTCGCGCGCATTCCGTGACGAAAGCCCATTCGGCGCGATCATGGCCGCCATCCATCGCGACGCGGCAAAGGTTACAAGCGCGCTCTGAAATCGTTACATCCGCAAGTTGGTAGGACCGTCAGCCGATGTTTGCGGCCGGCGACGTCGTCCAGCGACGTCATTCGGCGCATGGAGTGCGCGAAGAGAGCTGTCGCGTGGCACATCCGTTGCATTTCATCTGCCACACGAAGACAGGAGACCAGCCGTGCCGCAGCAAACCATTGGTGCTCCGGAGTCGGGCAATGCCTCGATCGAAGCAGAAGTGCGGGCTCGGCTGAGCAGACGCAGCTCGCTTCCTCCACTGGATCTCAGCACCGACTACCGTAGCCGTAATCGCATCATCGAAGACCGAATTCGACAGCACGCGCATGGAGAAACCTTGCGTATTCTCGAAGCAGGCTGCGGCAACAGCTGGCCGCTGCGCCTCGACGGCGTACGCTTTGTCCTGACAGCCGTGGATGTGGACAAGGAAGCACTCGAGATTCGCAAGTCGCGCATACGCGACGTCGACGAAATTATCGTTGGAGATTTGCGGTCGACCGACATATTCCCGCCGAACTCCTTCGATGTGATCTACAACTCCTTCGTGCTGGAGCACGTTCGAGGAGCCGAGCTGGTTCTGGACAATTTCCTCCGTTGGCTCGTACCCGGCGGACTGCTGATCCTGAGAATTCCCGATCGCGATTCTGTGTACGGTTTCGTCACGAGAATCACGCCGTTCTGGATGCACAAGCTGTACAAGCGGTATGTCGAGGGATTCGACAAAGCCGGGCTTGCCGGCCATGGACCGTATCCGACCTACCACGATCGTATCGTCTCACGGCGGGCCATCCATCAGTACTGCAGAGAGCATCACTGCAAGGTACTGAACGAAATGGGTCATGGGCAGTACTTGCCAAAGAGGCCGCTGTTGGGTCCGCTCGTGCGCACAGCTGTGAAGTCGATCTCCCTGCTTTCGCTCGGTCGCCTGGAATGGCGGCACAACAATCTGACTTTCATCATTCAGAAATCGGCGCTCGCTTCGTGACGTGAACGGTCTCGGCATCGGATATGCATCCTCGTCCTCGTGAGCTATCGAGGTGGGCGATGCAGCGCAACGTACGAGATCTGATCGATACGAAGTTCGACGTTCTGGTCGTCGGCGGCGGTGCATTCGGTGCGGCTGCCGCCCGCAGCGCCGCATTGCGCGGTTTGCGAACCGCGTTGATCGAACGCGCGGACTTCGGCAGCGGCGCGTCTGCCGAGTGTTTCAAGATGGTTCACGGCGGCATCCGTTACTTGCAGCATCTGGATGTCGCACGTGCCCGCGACTCGTGCCGCGAGCGCTCCGCCCTGCTGCGCACGGCACCGCACCTGGTCAAGCCGTTGCCGATCGCGATCCCGACCTACGGGCACGGGCGCCGCGGGAAGCTCTTCCTGGGCGCGGGGCTTCGCGCCTACGACGTGCTCACGTGGGATCGCAACCGTGGGATACGCGATCCCGCGCGCAAGATCTCCCCGGGCCGGTTTCTGTCGCGCGCCGAAACGATCGAGCTCTTCCCGCATCTCGATTCTGCAAAGCTGACCGGCGCCGCGATCTTCGAAGATGGGCAAATGCACAACCCGGCCCGGCTCGTGCTCGCCTTCGTCAAGTCGGCCGTCGCTGCCGGCGCTGTTGCCTGCAACTATCTCGAGGCCAAACGGATCGTCTTCGACGGCAATGCCGCCAGCGGCGCTGAAGTGGAAGATTGTCTTTCCGGCGAGCGATTCGTGATCCGGGCGCACGGCGTGCTGAACGCAGCTGGCCCTTGGGCGGAGTATCTGTTCAACGATCCAACTCGGTTCGGATCATGGCAGCGCGGAAATTTTTCACGCGATGCGTATTTCATCATCGATCGGGAGCCCAACTCCTCCTATGCGCTTGCTATTCCGGGATTGAGTCGCGACGAGGATGCCGTCCTCAGCCGGGCGAATCGGCACTTGTTTCTCGTGCCTTGGCGCAACAAGACACTGGTCGGCGTCTGGCATCGCCTCTTCCCGCAATCGCCCGACACTGCACAAATCGAGGAAGCGGAGCTGCAGCAGTGGCTGGACGAGATCAATGCGGTCAATCCTGGTTTGAATCTGAAACGATCTGAAATCGTCTTCAGCGATTGCGGGTTGGTGCCTTTCGGCGAACATGCCGATGCTCGATCGCTGCAATTCGGCAAGGAATCGCGCCTCATCGATCACCGCAGCACTCACAGGATCGCCGGTCTCGTCACGCTGATCGGTATCCGTTATACGATGGCGCGCGTCGACGCCGAGCGTGCGCTCGACGTGCTGCTCGCTCAGCGCGACAAGCAACCGCCGAAGATCGATACGCAAGACATTCCGCTGGCGGGGGGCGCGATCGCCGACATCGAGGCGTTCCGACAATCAGCGCACGCCAAGTGCCCTGCATACGTCCACGCAGCGACGCTCGATTCGCTGATTCGTAACCACGGCACTGACTACCCGCGCGTCCTAAACCGTGCAGCCGCGGATCCTCGGGTCCGCACGACCGTACCTGGCACTTGCGTCCTTACGGCTGAGATCGATCACGCTATCGAAGAGGAGATGGCCGTGCATCTCTCAGACGTGGTCTTGCGGCGCACGGACATGAGCGGGCACGAACACCCCGGGCGCGCGGCTCTGCGGTTCACAGCGGAGCACATGGCTCAACGCCTCGGTTGGTCGACACAACGCATCATGGAGGAAATTGCGGACACGGAAGCGGCGCTCGCGAAACATCACGCCGTCGATCGCAAGAGTTCGGCGTATGGCGCAGAAAGCATGTCCGTTGGCGCGATGCTTGCAAAGTTGAGCGCATGAACATCCGGGATCTTCGTTTGCTCGTCACAGGAGCCAGCGGATTCATCGGCTCGCGCCTGGCGCTTCATTTGCGCCGAATCGGCGTGGATGCCGAGTTCGCGGGTCGCGATACCAACGATGCCGAACGTGGCCGCCTGCGCGAGCTGAGCTCGTCGGGTATCCAAGTACACCTCGGCGACTTGCGCGATGCGGACTTCGTCGAGCGCGTCGTCGCGGGCCGCAACGCGATCCTCCACCTCGCCGCTGCGCAGCACGAGAACGAGAAGAGCGAGGAATACTTTCGCTCGATCAATCTCGGCGCCACGGAGCTGTTGCTCGAGAAAGCTCGTGCCTCAGGGATCAGGCGCTTCGTCTACGGCAGCACGATCGGTGTCTACGGGTCATCGAAGCACGGCACGATCAACGATTACACGCGAACGCGTCCACTCAACAGTTACACGCGGACGAAGCTCGCCGCAGAGGACGCCGTGCTCGCGAACGCCAGGTATTTCGAAACGTCGATCGTCCGGATCGGCGAGACCTACGGGCCTGGCGATTTTCGATTGCTGAAGCTGTACAAGGCGATCGACCGCAATCGGTTCGTCATGATCGGCAACGGCAAGAATCTGCGTCAGCCGATCTTTGTCGAAGATCTCATTCGCGGGTTGCTCGCAACGCTCACCTCGAAGGAGGCGGTCGGCGAAATTTTCCCGCTCGTCGGCAGCGAGCCAATGTCGACGCGCGAGATGGTCGAACACATCGCACACGCGCTCGAACGCCCCGTTCCTCGCCTGCGCGTTCCCCTGTGGCCCGTGCTCACCGCGGCGAGCGTGCTCAACGTGCCGTTGCGACTCATCGGGATCCGCTCGCCGCTGCATCCGCGCAGCCTCGACTTCTTCCGAAAGTCGTTCGTTTTCTCGACGACCAAGGCCAAGGATCTGCTCGGGTTCGAGCCCGCCACCACGAAGTTCGCCGATGGCGCACGGGCGACGCTGGCTTGGTATCGCGCGCAAGGCTACCTGCCCGAGCGCACCGAACCGGCGCTATCGCGCACGGCGCGCATCTAAAGAACGGTGCAGCATGGACGTGCACGCGGCCAATTCCTCGCTGGAGACGCGCGATCTCCTCGATCCCACGATCGATCTGGATGAACAAGCATCCCTAAACCGCGCCTCTCGAAGTAGCGTCGCGCACGAGCCGCCGGTCGCGCCGGGACGCATCTTGCTGGATCGTTACGTGCTCGTTCAGGTGCTGGACGCCGGCGGCGCCTGCACCGTGTTCCGCGCACGCGATCTCGAGGCAGGTCGCGACGCTCCCCCGTTCGTCGCGGTGAAGGCTCCCGCGTTGATCGACGCAAAGGCCCCGACGTCGGCCGCTGCAAGCGGCACGGCCGAGCACCTCGAGCGGCAGTTCGAGCAGACCAGGCGACTGGCGCACATCGGTATCGCCGAAGTCTTCGACCTGCAGCGCGAAGGCGATCTCAGCTTCCTGACAATGGAGCTGATCGAAGGCCAATCGCTTGCTGCCCTCTTCCAAAGCTATTCCGGCGCAGTGCCGCTGGCATTGACCCGACGGATCTTGAAGCAGGTTGCGGACGCGCTGAGCTATGCACATTCGGTTGGCGTCATCCATGGCCACCTGAGTCCCGCGAAAGTGTTCGTCTTGCCGGGAGATCGAGTGAAGATTCTTGGGTTCGGCAATGCGGGCGACGCGCCGGCCGCCTCCTCATTGGCCTACGCCAGCCCGCAGGTGCTCGAAGGCGCTCCAGCGAGCATCGAAGACGACATCTTCAGCTTTAGCTGCATGGCGTATGAGCTCATCGCCGGGCGCCATCCATTCGGGCGCCGATCCGCGAAAGAAGCGCGAGCAGACGAAGTGCGCCCAGACCCTCTCCCGCAGCTCCCCGAAGAGCACTCTGCGGTTCTGTTGAAGGGATTGTCATGGGAGTCCGCGGCACGACCTTCCGACATCAAGGCCCTTGCCGCTGCGATCCTGCCTCGGCGCGAGCCATCGTCTACTGCACGCAAAGCTCCAGCTTCGGTCGTCACGCCAGCCGTCGACAGGCCCGACGACAAACGTTGGTTGATGCTCATTGCCGCATGCGTGGTAGCGATGATTGCGGCGGTGGTGATGACGAGGATGAGCTGAGGGCTTGGGTAAGAAAGGGTTACAGGCGACATGCTACAGGCGACCATTGGCGCGCAAAGCGCGCATGATCGCGGCGAGAGCGGATGCGTCGCGGTGAGGAAATCCAATCCGACCGTATACCTGCTACGGCCTACGGTCTACAGCCCACGGCCTCCGTGTCGGAACCGCCGCCAACGCTGCCGTATTTACAGGGTCTCGCTGGCGTTTGCTCCGTAAGGATTCGTCGATGAACGTCCAACCGCTAAGACCTGAGCTTGCAACGCGCCGTCGGCTAGCGGCGCGGCTCGAACCGTTCGACTCGTATTGGCAGGCACCGAAAGACGTCGAAGGCGGCTTCAAATCGTTTACGGCGTACTACAGGGCAAACTACCTCCCGCACCTACCGCAGGATCGCGAGGCGCGGATTCTCGTCATTAGCTGCGGACCGGGCTACTTGCTGAGCGCGCTTGCGGAGGCAGGTTATCGCAATGTCGTCGGTATCGATTCCGATCCGAGCAAAGTGGCGGTAGGGCAGAAACGCGGGCTCGCATGCGAAGCGGCGGAGGCCTTTCCATACCTCGAGCATCGCCGCGGCGAGTACGACGTCATCATCCCGGAGCAGGAACTGAATCACCTGACGATCGACGAAACAATCGATTTCTTGCGCCTTTGTTACGATGCGCTCAAACCCGGCGGACGCGTGATCGTCTACGCCATGAACGGTGCAAATCCCTTCGTGGGTTCGGAAAATCTTTCACACAACATCGACCATTTCTACAACGTGACGGAATACAGCCTGACCCAGCTCTTGCAGCTAGGCGGGTTCACTGATGTGCGCCCATTTGCCCTCAAGCTGTACGTGTTCTGGAAGAACCCGCTCAACTACGTCGGACTGGCGGTGACCTCCGCGCTTGAATTCACCATGCGTACCATCTTCATGCTGTACGGGAAGAAAGTACGGATCCTGAGCAAGAAGGTTGCGGCAGTCGCACATAAGGCAGCTTGACAAAGGCCGCCAACTGCAGGCTCTAGTGAACGCCCGTTCGCGTGCGATCCCCTCGTGCTCAGCTTCGCGCTGCGGCCTTGATGCGCAGGATGCGCTAATGCCGCGAACGCAGGATGCGTAAGAGCGGCCTCACAACCTGGAAAAGTGAATCCTCGCGCGTCAACGCGCTCTTGCCGACGCCCGAGCCCGGAGCCCCAAGCCCTGCTGCCAGCGACCCGCCGGCATCATTCTTGCTCCTTCCCCCGCGTGAAAATCTTGTTCTGCAACTACGAGTATCCGCCGCTCGGCGGAGGCGGTGGCGTGGTGATGGCGGCGCTTGCGCGGCACCTTGCACGCCGCCACGAGGTCACGGTTCTGACCTCGCGTGCGGGCGAGCTGCCGGCGGAGAGCAATGATGGCGGCTCCCGTATCGTGCGCGTGCCCGTGTTCTTTCGCCGCGACCTGGCCGTCGCAAACTTCCCTTCGATGTTCGCTTACTTGCCGACCGGTTTTGCGCGCGGTTTGCAACTCGGGCGCAAGGACCGTTTCGACATCATCAACACGCACTTCGTCGTGCCGACCGGACCGCTGGGTCATGCGCTTGGCCGCTGGTACCGAGTACCCAACGTCTTGTCCGTCCATGGCGGCGACTTATTCGACCCGAGCAAGCGCACTTCCCCGCATTTGCATGCGCCGCTACGCGCGGCCATCCGCTGGCTGCTACGCAAGGCCGACGCCGTTGTCGGTCAATCGCAAGATACGGCGCGTCACGTGCGCGAGCTTTACCACGTGAGCCGCGAAGTGAGCCTGATTCCGCTGGGGATCGAACGTCCGACCGCCGTCGCGCATGCCTCGCGATCGCAGTTCGGTGTGCCTGAGAGCGCATTCGTGCTCGTCACGGTCGGACGTCTCGTCGCACGCAAAGCTACGAGCAGGCTCGTTCATACGATCGCTGCAACAGGGCTCGATGATGTTCACTTGCTGATCGTCGGCGACGGCCCAGACCGAGACGCAATCGGTCGGCAAGCGCAGGAGCTCGGCATTTCGAGCCGGGTGCACATGCTCGGCATGGTGAGCGACGCCGAGAAGTTCGCGGCGCTCTCGATTTCAGATGCGTTCGTCTCGACCAGCCAGCACGAAGGCTTCGGGCTCGTCTTTCTCGAAGCAATGGCGTTCGGTTTACCGGTCGTCTGTTACGACCGCGGCGGTCAGACCGATTTTTTGGCTTCGCACAAGACAGGCTTCGTCCTGCCTTTGAACGATGAAGCCGCTTTCGCCAATGCGATCGTCGAACTGTATCGCGACCGAGCGAGCCGCCTTCGCTACGGACAGCACAATCGTGCTCTCGTGGAAAAGTACTTCATCGATACGTGCGCACGCCGCTACGAAGAAGTCTTCGAACACGCCTTGACGTTGCGACGAAATGCCCGTAGCACTGCTATCGCACGTTACCCGTAGCTCGTCGCCCGTGGCTTGTCGATACCTTCCGCCCGTGACCTGTTCAGCCCGCGGCCCTTCGCCCAGCGACGAGTCGCCCCGCGCCGTCGCCTGTAGCCTGTAGCCTGTAGCCTGTAGCCTGAAATGTGCGGCATCGCTTGTATCCTCTCCGAAGACCCATCGCGTGCAACTGCGATGCAACGGATGCTGCACGCGCTGCGCCACCGAGGGCCGGACGGCGAAGGCGAATACCACGACGAGCACGTGAGTCTCGGGCATCGTCGTCTGTCGATCATCGATCTGGAAGGCGGCAAGCAACCGCTTTGCAACGTCGAACGCACGGTCTGGCTCGTGTGCAACGGCGAGATCTACAACCATCGCGAGCTGCGCCGGCAGCTCGAAGCCGACGGCCATCGCTTCCTCACGCACAGCGATTGCGAGGTCATCATCGGCCTGTATGAGCGGTACGGCGAAAATTTGCTATCGAAGCTGCGTGGCATGTTCGCGTTCGTCCTCTGGGATTCGCGTACGCGAATGTTGCTCGCCGCCCGAGACCATCTCGGCCAGAAGCCGCTTTACTACTGCTGGCACCAAGGCAGCTTCGCCTGCGCATCCGAGATCAAGGCGTTGCGCGTGTACCAAGATCGTCCCTCTCAAGTGAACCTTGCGGCGCTGGATCAGTATCTCGCCTTACGCCTGATCGATGCGCCGTTCTCGATGTTCGAGGGCATCCACAAACTGCCGCCGGGACACGTGCTGACGATGAGCGCGACTGGGGAGCCGCCGCGCATTCGTCGCTACTGGTCGCTCGAGCAGCAACCGAAGCTCTCCGGCAGAGAAAGCGAATTGCTCGATGCGCTCGAGGCGCAGATCGAGGAAGCCCTGCGCCTACACTTGGAGAGCGATGTTCCCGTGGGCGCCTTCCTGAGCGGCGGCATGGATTCCAGCCTGCTAGTGGCGATGCTCGCGCGAAAGCTCAAAGTCGAACGACTCCCGACATTCACGATCGGGCTGGATTATCAGCGCTTCGATGAGGCACCGGCAGCCCGTGCCGTGGCGCAGCTCTACGGGACGGATCATCACGAAGATCGCGTCTCGCCCGACATGATCGGCCTGCTGCCCGACTTGATCGCAGCGCTCGACGAACCTTCCGATCCGCTCTCGCTGTGTACGTGGCTGCTTGCGAAGTTCACGCGGCAGTACGTCAAGGTCGTGATCGGCGGAGACGGCGGCGATGAGCTATTCGGCGGATACGATCGCTATTACGGTAACTTGTACGCGGCACATTACGAACGCGTGCCCGCAGCCGTGCGTCGCATGTTGATCGCGCCGGCCATGTCGCTCATCCCCGAGTCCGGTTGGTACAAGAGCATCGGTCATCAATTGCGGTGGCTGCATCATCTCTCGTTCCACAGTGGCGCGGCGCGCTACGCGGCGAGCCTCACGTATTTCTATTTCGACCGTGAGCGTCGGCGCGAGCTCCTGGGTCCGCGTGCCCTCGAGCGCTGGGAAGAGCTCGATGCGGAAGCGGCCATTCGAGCACCCTATGAGGCAAGCTCAGGCAGCACCCTCGACAGGATGCTGTACGCCGACAGCCTCGTACGGCTCCCGAATCATCCGGTCATGATCACCGACCGCATCTGCATGGCCCATGGCCTCGAAGCGCGCAGCCCTTTCATGGACCATGAGCTGGCAAATTTCGCGGCCCGTTTGCCGGATTCGTTGAAGGTCCGGGGAGGAACGCTACGCTACATTCAAAGAAAGCTTGCCGCCCGGTACCTGCCGTCGCAGATTCTCAACCGACCCAAGCAAGGATTCTCCTCTGCGCTCCCGTATCTGCTCGAGCGACAATACGCACGGCTGTACGACACGTGCCTCAGCGATTCGCGGCTCGTCGACGACGGCATCCTTCGCGGCGACACGATCGCGAGGCTCGTGGCAGAGCATCGTGCGCGCCGCGCGGATCACGGTAACCGGCTTTGGCTGCTGATCAATGCGGAGCTGTGGTATCGAATGATGATTCGCGGAGAATCGAAGTCCGACTTGCAGGCCGAGCTTGCGGGCGCGGCCCACCCCGCACGCAGGGCTGGTTGATGCGAATGCGACGGGTCTCTCACGCATGAAAACCTGGATCAGAGTGTTCGTAGCACTGGTGCTTTGCGCGGCGCTGCTGATCTTTGTCGTCGACATCAAAGATGTGTTCGCGACGCTCGGACGCTGCGATCCGCTGTGGGCCGTGATCGTGCTCGTGGCGCTGACAGCCGATCGCGTCCTCATGAGCTACAAGTGGGGCTTGTTGCTCGAGATTCGCAATCATCGCATCGGCTTGCGTCGCCAATTGATGGTGTATTGCAGCGCCATGATGTGGGGCCTTGCGCTTCCGAGCACGATCGGGGCGGACGGCATCCGCGTCGTCCTCGCGAGGCGCTTCGGCGTCGGCGTGGACGACGGGATTGCAACGATTTTCGTGGAGCGCGGCATGGGTTTCATCTGCGCGTTGTTGATCGCGCTGCTCGGCATCGGCCTGCTACGAACTCAAGTCGAGCTCGGACCTGCGTTCGACAGCCTGCTGTTGCTCGGGAGCGGAACGCTCGTTGCCGCCGTCGGTATCGTCGCGTTCTCGTTCAGCGCGCAGGCACTCAATTGGATGCGCTTGCTGCCGGCTCGCATCGCAATGAGCCGCGTCGTTCAGGCAATCCACCGACTGCATTCTGCTTATCGCTCGCTCGCCGTCGATCGCGAGCGGATCATGCTGTTCAGCACGCTGACCGTGCTCGAGCAGGTGTTGATGATCGCCTGCTATGGTCTCACTGCCGTTGCGCTCGAAATCGATTTCGATCCCGTATTCCTGTTTGCAGCGGTCCCGCTTGGCATTCTCGTGTCACGCTTGCCGATCTCGATCGACGGTATCGGGGTCTACGAAGGCATCTTCATGGCGATCATGACGCTCGGCGGCGTACGGCCCGAGGATTCCCTTGCCATTTCGCTCGCTATGCGAGCCTTGCAGGTGATCGTCTGGTTCCCGTGGTGGCTCATGATGGCGGTCGAAATGAGACACTTGCGGCCGCCGCTGACGACGGAACGGCCCCGCTAGGACGTCGGATTGAAGAGCAAGCTCGCAGCGTCAGTAGCTGTAGCCATAATAGTCTCGCTCCGAGGTCTCTGCCGAGCGATTCAGCACGACGCCGAGCAGATTCATTTCGCTCAAGGTCTCTTTGGCCGCTTCGAGCTGGGCGCGCCCCGTTACACCCTCTGCCACGACGAGCAATGTGCAATCCATCTGCGGCGCGAATGCAAGCACGTCATCCGACGAAAGGAGCGGCGGCAAATCGAAAATGATGATGCGCCGCGGCGTTTCCCGCTCGAGCGCTTGCAGCAGCTCCATAGTCCGCGGACCCATCAACGTTTCCGAAGAATCCTCGATCGGGTGGAAGTTCGGAACGATGGCGAGCCGCTCGATCCCAGGCGAGTAAATGATGTCGTCGACCGAAGCATCGCCCAGCAAGTAATCGCTGAGGCCGGGCTCGCCATTTGCGGCGCTCACGCCGAATGACTTTGCGACTTGGCTACGACGCAGATCCAAGTCGACCAGAAACACCCAAACGTTGACGTTCTGCGCGAGGGAGATCGCGAGATTGATCGAAGTGAGCGTCTTGCCGTCGCCCGGCGCCAGGCTCGTCACGCCGAACGAGCGCCATTGCTGGGCTTCCAGGCGGCGAAGAACGCGCGTGCGCAAAATCTTGTATGCGCGGACGGCAGCCGGATCGGAGACTGCAGGCAGCAGGCAGCTGCGTTCCATGACGGTCGGATCGACGGCCAACGTCTTGAACTGCCGCGCCGGAGCGGCCTCCACAGTCGGCGGCGTCCGGCCGTGCACCCGCGGTTGCGCAATCGTGTCGGTTGCGCGACGCCCGTACTGTCCCGCCCGCTTGCGCACTGCTTCTTCGATAATGCTCATGAACTACCGTCCTAGTTCTGCACGGGCGCACCGCGCCTTGGCCTTTCACACGAACAACTGAACCGTGATCACGTAAGCTGCGACGACGCTTGCCGCTGCATAAGTACTGAACCTCAACAGCCGTCTACGACGTTGCTGCAACGATATCGAGTTCGCGATCACCGGCACCGCGACGAGCGGCGACACTGCGAGAATATTCCTCACGTCGCGCGTTCCTCGAATGGTGTGATCCAGGACTTCGGCTGCAATTGCCGCGCTCAACGCGATCGCACCGGCCACTACCAGCCCCATGAACACCAGTGCCAGCCGTCTCGGCTTGGCCGGTTCGCGCGGTACGCTCGGCTCCTGTACCACCTTGAACCTGTCGGCCCGGCCGCCGGCAATCGCCTGCTCGCTCACCTCCGAATCCATACGACGCCTCACGAGTTCCTCGTACTTGGCGCGCGCGGCAGCCAAGTCGCGCGTGACCTGCTGATACTCGCGTTCCACCTGCGGCGTCATTGCAACGCGATCTTCGAGCTGACCGAGCCGCGTCCGCAGTTCGGTCGCGCGCGCCTGGAGCGCCGCGATTTGCGTGTCGGTAGCGTTCAGCTGCGCCTGCAGCTGTATCGCAACCGGCGAATCGGCCGATATGCTCCGATCCGCGACATCGCCCGCTGCAATGCGAGCCTCGAGCGCTTTGATGTTGCGCAAGATTCGCTTCACGTCGGGGTGATCTTCGCTGTAGCGCTGGCGCGCTTCGGCCAACACCGCGCGCTCGTTCGCGAGCTGCTGCTGTAGGGTCATTGCGCTCGGCGATCCGCCTCGCTTGGCAATTTCGATCTGTCGCCGCAAGGCGACCAGGTCGGGGTGGCTCGGATCGTATTGCGCGCTCTTTCGACGATACTCGTCCTCCAGCGCTCGCAAATTGATGGTTTCCGGTCCTGCCGCGCGCGCCTGCTGCAGCTGAGAAACGAGCAACACCCGCTCGCGCCGCAATGCCTGGAGCTGATTCTCCGTGTCGCGCAGATCGCGTTCGGTGCGCTCGATGGATCCCAAGTTGAGCTCGGTCAACTCAGGCAACATTCCCGCGTTCTTGCGCTTGAAATCCGCAAGCTTCGCTTCGAGCGCGGCGACCTCTTGTCTCATGCGCTCGGCTTCCTTTGCATAGAACTCCGCCGCCGTCTGGGCCTCGCGCTGCAGATCCCGGCGGTTGGCATCGAGGAAGGCATCGACGAGCCATTTCGCGCCTTCGTACGCACGTTGCGGTTCGCGATGATCGAACGCGACGGTGAATGCGGAAACGATCTCGCGTTCTCGTCCGGTCGAAGGGTCGATGATCCGAGTCGTAACGATGTCGACGCTGATGTCGCTACGCAATTTCGATAGCGCAGCATCCGGGTTCTCCGCCTGGTCCTCGTACAACGTGTGCGCTTCCAGAAGCTTGCGTAAGTTCGCTCTGCTCAGGACGGTCGTGCTCAAGCTCTGCACATATTGGTCCGCATACTGCGGACCGGCAGGCGCGGCGGGCTCGTCCCTGCGACGCGCATCGTTCTGCGCCGATTCGATTTCGATGAATCCAGAAGATCGGTAGACATCGGGCAAACCGATCGCCAACATGCAGGCGAGCGCAACGATCGGCAGAGCGATGCCGAAGATCAGCATCGAACGGCGTCGTAACGCTGCAAGATAGTCCTGGAAGCTCAGGCCGGACGATTCCATCAGTGAGGTCACTCCCCGCGGCCTGGTTCGTACACGATGCCGACGCTGATCGCGTTGGACGACGTGTCGGCAGGCTCATGCGAATATTCCTGCCAGATGTAGTGATACAGACCGACGAGCGACCACTTGCGGGTCATGCGCCAGTCGAACCCAACCTCTGCGCTGACGTACTCGCGCTTTTGGAACGTAGGCGAATCGAGCCCTTCGTCGTAGGAGGCGCGAACGCCGGACAGGAACGAAAGGCGCGGCTGGATCGCACGCGACAGCTTGAAGCGCAACTGATTGCGTTCGACGATCGCTCCGGCTGCGCTCGGCCCCACACGTCGGGTCAGATCCAGAAATATCTTTGTCGTCGGCCACGTCCAGTTTCCGCCGATGCCGCCGACAAAGCTGTTCTGCGCTTCGCCGTTCGCACGCTTCAAGTCCGTTCGCTGCGCACCGAGTCGCGCGTACACTTGCGTCGTTTCCGAGTAGTCGGTGCGCCATTCGACTTCCGCTCCGTAGCCCTCTGCGTCGAAAGTGGTCTCATAACGCGAGGCAAGCCCGCGCAGCGCGAGCCGAGAACGCGGAGAAACGCGGAACGCCCACCCGACGTCAACGCCGTAGTCTCGATAGTCTTGTTGAAAGCCCTCGAAATTGCGTTCGTACGAGGCATCGATGAAGTAGCCGCCAAGCTCCGTCCGGGTCCGCTGCGTGACGTCGTAATTCCAGTATGGCTTGACCTGAATGAAATCGCGCTCGTTACGGAACAACACGCGCCCTGCATCTCCGGTCTCAATATCGCCTAGATCGCCGTCGATCCCTTCATCAATATCTGGCGGCGGCAACTCGCTGCGCACGACGTCCTCGCGGCTGAAATAGCCGCTGATGCCGGCTATATGGCGCTGCGTACGCCGCTCGAGCAGGCCGCGTAGGAAGTAATCGGTGGAATCCTGATCGCGCTCGTTCGGGAAGTAAGTAGCGCGCACACGAGGCGCTATCTCTGCTTTGACGACCGGATCGATCAGCCGCAAAGGCAAGGTCACGTCCATCAGCGCGCCGGAGACTTCGATCTCCTGGCCGGCGAAATCGAGCCGATAGTTGTCGTTGTACTCGTAGCCGAGCTGCAGCTTGGGCGAAAACTCCCAATTCTGTGCGTCGGCCGGCGTTGAAACCCACGCTGCAACGAGCGCGACTGCGGTCAGGGGGATTGAGTTACGCATATTGTTGGCTTGTCAGGGCACCACGACGACATCGCCGCTCATCAGCTCGATGTTTTGATTGAGGCTGCGCCCGCGCACTACATCCCCGTACTGAAACGGCAAAGCCTGCTGTGTCGTACCGTTGCGGCGCAGGATCTTGATGTCGTTCGCGGATGCGAATGGCGTGAGCCCGCCGGCCATGCTCAACGCCTGCATGACGTTGACGCTGGGATTGACGATGAACTCTCCGGGCTTGTTAACCTGTCCGATCACGAAGATCTTGTTGCCCTTGACCTCCTGCAGCGAGACCGTCACGACCGCATCCGCGATGTACCTGCTGACGCGTTCGCTCACGATTTTGCTCAGATCCGCTACGGTCTTGCCGCGCGCATCGATCTCTCCAACCAGCGGAAAAGAGAATGCGCCATCCGGTCGTACGAGCACTGTCCTCTGCAGGTCCGGCTCCTTCCACACAGAGATTTCGAGAATGTCTCCAGGCTTCACGTGGTAGACCGGCTGTGCCTGCGCTTGCGCATCCAGCGGCGCCAATGCCAATGCGAGCACCGCAGCTACGCATACGAAGGAAAAGCTTCTACGCACGAACATCAAGAACCTCTTACCCATCGCCTCACGTTTCACCGAATGGATCGATGCATGCACTTGGCCTGTCCCTTGCAGGTCATGTGCCAACGACAGCCGATCACTCACATGCAACGACTAATGCTCGGAAGTAGGCGTACGGATCCATCAAGCGCGCAATGCGCCTGCGGCCGCGTGCGTTACGTGCGTGCGTTGTAAGAACGTCGGAAGAGCGGGAATGGGTGCTGCAAAAGTTACAACTGCGAGGTCTTGTTTTCGCGGCCCGGCAAGGCGCTCTGTGACTTCGCCAGCGATTGCCGTCTCCCAGTCGGCTCAACTTGGCCTGCCGATGCAGCCGAAGCTCTCGATCATCGTACCGATGTACAACGAGCAGGAGAACGTGACGCCGCTGTACCGAGCGATCATCGATGCCGTCGCGAAGCTCGGCTATCCCTTCGAGATCATCTTCGTCGATGACGGCAGCGCCGACAGGACGGTTGCCATCGCGACCGAGTTGGCGTGCCGCGATCCTCGCCTGCGTATCGTCAAGTTCCGTCGTAACTATGGACAGACGGCGGCCATGGCTGCGGGCATCGAGTACGCGCGGGGAGAGATCGTGGTAACGATGGACGGCGATCTGCAGAACGATCCCGAGGACATCGGCGCCTTCGTCTCCAAGATCGAAGAAGGGTACGACCTCGTCGTCGGCTGGCGTTACAACCGACAGGACAAGCTCGTCTCGCGCAAGATTCCTTCGGGAGTG
>ERZ777003.2535-NODE-2535-length-20797-cov-13.874554_pt1 | contig 20797 bp, 17 predicted proteins | sample MGYA00374956_ERZ777003 | MGnify/ENA primary metagenome ERZ777003 (study PRJEB29302, sample SAMN06268252) | bioreactor metagenome | isolation source: Joint BioEnergy Institute, California, USA | place: USA:Joint BioEnergy Institute, California, USA | collected... | reverse complement strand
GTCGTCGAGCGGACGATGGGCTGGCCCAGGCTCGCCAAGCGCCCGAGCATGTTCACGTCCATCTCGTACCGAATCCGCGTCGCCGGGCCCTCATCGAAAAGGTCGAGCGCCAGCGTGGTCCGGAACGCCCCCGCGAACGTCGTTGCCTCGCCGACCATCGTCGCCACCAGCCGGCTCGGCTCGACGACCTCCACCAGCTCGCACGTCGCGTTGGCGCGGATGGTCATGAACTGCACCTTGACGGCCAGTGTCGCGGTGAAATGCGTGTCGTCAACCTGGTGCAGGTCCTCGCAGCCGGGCAGGATGCGGCGCAGCCGCTCCGGATCGTTAATGGATGTCCAGACCTCGTTGATCGGTGCCTTGACGATCAGCTCGCCTTCGATCTTCACGCGATGTCCCCCTTGAGTACGTGCGCGGCCGCGGCTCCCATCGCCACGGAGTGCGCATGGTCGATCGACGGCGCGACAACCGTGCCGATCGCAAAGACGCCCGCCAGACTGGTCTCGTACCGATCATCAACCACGACGCGCCCCCGGTCATCGGTGGCGACGCCGCTCGCGTGCAGCCAGTGCGTGTTTGGCATCAGGTCAACCGCGTAGACGAGCGTGTCCGCCGGCAGCGAATGCTCGGTACCGTCCCGACGCAGGACGACCTGCTCCAGGCGCGCGTATCCCTGCACCGCGACGAGCTCGCTCGGAGACTCCACGGTGACGGGAGCGAGGTCCTTGGACGAAACCTCAGAGCTAGGTGGGGGAACGAGGACGGTCTCGATGCCAGCCGTCGCCATTCGGAGAGCGGTGACGACGGCCAGCTTTGAAGCGCCGTAGACGACGGCGCGCCGGCCTGGCAGGAGTCCGTTGGCGAGCGCCTGATGGACGAAGATTGGCGTGACGACGCCAGCGGGGCGGGGACCGGAGATTTGGTCGTGCTCCCTGGGGGTCTCGAGTCCGCCGCTCGCGAGCACGACGCGCTTCGCGCTTACCCGCGTCGTGCCGCCCGCTCCCCGGGTGAGGATGACGTGCGGATCATCGCGATTCATGGCCGGCAGCAGACCGACGGCGGTCGTTCCGCATCGAATCTCGGCCCGGCCTGACGCTGCATCCGCGAGGAGCTGGCTCGCCTCCTCGAACTCTTCGGCGGGCAAGGCGTGCCGCAGGAGTCCCCCAACAGCGTCCCCATACTCGAGCGCCAAAATGGATCCATCTGCCCCGATTCGCTCCCACTCCCGCAGGAAGCTGAGGCCGGATAGCCCGGCGCCAATAACGACGACGTCATACAGGTCTGTCATGCTGCTTACTCGCTCGTCACAGCCAGCTCAGCCGCGCGCGCCCCACCACGTCGGGTCTCGCCTGCCGAGCCATCGCCATCGGGACCATCAACGAAAAGGCGAGAGCCGGCGACGTGCTTCTCGAGGGAAAGCGGGTCGCGGCCAAGGTGCTTGGCGAACAGCTCGGCGATGCGCACCGCGCAGATATTCCCCTGGCAATCACCGAGCATCGCCCCAGTCCGCCGCTTGAGCCCGTCGAGGGATCGCGGCGGGAGCGGGGATCGCATGGCAGCCAGGATCTCGCCCTTGGTGATGGACCGGCACAGGCAGACGACCTCGCCCTCGTCGGCGTGCTCCTCGGAGAGCGCCTCAGGCAGCGCGGCGTGGAAGACCGTCCGCTGGCTCAGGCCGAGCGTGTCGCGCACGAGGCTGGCGGCGTACCGGCCGATCGCCGGGGAAGCGGAGAGTCCGGTCGAGCGAATGCCGGCGACGTGGATCAGGTTTCGGCTCACCTTGGAGGGGCCGATGATGTACTCGCCAGTGCTGCTGACCGCCCGCAGGCCGGCAAACTGCCGGATGCTCGAGGCCGTCGCCGCGCCGGGAACGAGCTTCGCCGCTCCGTCACGCACCCTGCGCAAACCGTCGGGGGTGGTCCCGAGGTCGCGCTTGTCCTCAATGTCGTCAGCGGTCGGGCCGAGGAGCGTCCCGCCAAAGACGATCGGCGTCACCAGGATGCCCTTTGAGATTTTCGTCGGCACCGGCAGGATGATTTGGGAGACGTTGAGCTCATCTTCGGTGATGATGAACTCGCCCTTGCGCGGCGTGAGGCGGAACGAGTCGTCGCCGGCGAGTCGCGCCACCTCGTCCGCCCAGAGGCCGCCGGCGTTGACGACGACCTTGGCTTCGATGGTTAGCCCCGCGCTCGTCCGGAGGGTGATCTTCGACGGTTCGATGTCAATCGCGACGACTTCCTGCCCGAGGAACGCTTCCGCGCCGTTGCGCACCGCGCTTTCCGCGTAGGCGCGGGTCGTCCAGAATGGGTCAATGACGCCCTCACCCTCGATCAGGACGCCCTCGCGCGCCCTCTCCGTGACATACGGCGCCATGTCCCGAACTTCCTCGCCAGTCAGTCGCTGAAGCTCGACGCCGTTCTTTTCCGCTTTCGGAATGACCTCCTCGTGCAGCGCGGCTTGCTCCGTGTCGTCCGTGGCGACCATTACCGCGCCGGTCTGCAGGTAGGGGATATTGAGGTCGGTGATAACATCCGGCCAGAGCTCGCGGGCCTCAGCGAGCAGGCGCGCTTCCAACGTGCCCGGTGGCGCATCGAAGCCAGTGTGAACGATGGCGCTGTTCGCCTTGCTCGTTCCCTCGCAGATGTCGGGATGGCGCTCAATCAGCGCGAGACTCGCGTCGTACCGCGACAATTCCCGGAGGATCGAACAGCCGACTACCCCGCCACCTATCACCACCACGTCGACGGTACGGCTTGAAGACGTCATTTCTTGTAGCTACTCCATCATGCTGCCGATGGATCGTCGGCTCGAGAGAGGTCAATCGCTTGCTGTGCCCATCGCTGCCAGGCGTGATAGGCGGAATCGCGGGCGTCGGCGGACAGGCGCGGCTCGTATCGCGGGCCGTGACTGGTCAGCGAGCGCAAGTCGCTCTCACTGAGCAACCCAGCGGCAATCGCGGCCAGCGCCGCCGAGCCTCTCGCGGTCGCCTCGACCGAGGCGTAGCAGGTGATCGGGATTCCCAAGATGTCTGCCTGTCGCTGCATCAGATAGGGGTTGGCGGTCATGCCGCCATCAACACGCAATTCCGCGGGTCGCTCCACGCCCGTCGCCCAGATCGCCTCCAGCACGTCGCGGACGCGGAACGCGATCCCGTCCAGGACGGCTTTCACGAGATGAGCCCGCCTCGTGCCCGCCGTGATCCCCGAGAAGACGCCCGTCGCTTCGCGGGCCCACCAGGGCGCGCCGAGTCCGGTGATCGCCGGGAGAAACCAGACCACGCCGTCGTCAGTCGCCGAGGCGGCCAGGTCCGCGCTAGTCGCGACATCACCTAGCAGGCCAACGGACTGGAGCCACCTCATGGCCGTCCCGGCCGTGAACACCCCACCGTCGAGGGCAAAGGCGTGCCCAGCCGGACCGCTCCAGGCGACGGACATCAGCACGCCGGGCGGCGGCACGCGAGGCTCAGTGCCAGCATGGGAAAGGACGAAGCATCCCGTGCCGTAGGTTGCCTTGACTTCGCCCTCGTGGATACAGCCATGCCCGGCGAGCGCCGCCGGCTGGTCAACGAGGCTCGCTCGCCAGGGAATCGCTCCGCCCCACGCGAGATGACTCAGCGTGCCCCAATCCCCGAGCGACGGGCGAATCTCCGGCAGCGCCTCGGCCGGGATGCCGAACAGGTCGAGCAGCTCCGGCTCCCAAGCGCCGCTTTCCAGTCCCATCAGCTGAGTGCGGGAGGCGGTCGAGTGATCGGTCAAGTGCCGCTGCCCCCCAAGCCGCCAGCCGAGCCACGCATCGAGCGTGCCGAACCTGAGCGTCCCGCGATCCGCCGCCGCTCGCACGGCGGGAACGTTATCGAGCAGCCACCGCAGCTTCGCGGCGGAGAAGTACGGATCGAGCTGGAGTCCTGTCAGCGATCGCACACGCTCGGCGTGGCCCGCCGCGCTGAGCGCTTCGACGATCTCCCGGCCCCGCTCATCCGACCAGACGAGGATCGGACTCAGGGGCTCGCCGGTAACCGCGTCCCAAGCGACTACCGACTCACCCTGGTTATCGAGGCCCGCCGCCACGACCTGTCCCGGCCCGCCGATGATTTCGAGGATCTCGCCGACCGCCTCAACGACGGTCGTGACGACGCCCTCCGGGTCTTGCTCGACGCGGCCGGGGGCCGGGTAACGCGTTGGCACCTCCCGATAGGCTCGGGCCAGCGGTTGCAGCATGTGATCGTATGCGACAACCGTCGTGCCAGTCGTGCCTTGATCGATGCCAACGATGACCACCGGCCGCGGACTCCTGAATCCGATCGAATCAGCGCTCGCCGCTACGACATGAACCGTCGGAGTACGTTCTCCGTCAGGCGAGAGACGTTGTTGTCGTAATCGTTGGTGGGCAGGCTGCCGCACCAGTTGATCGAGCCGACCGAGAAGACGGCCGCGCCGTTTGGCAGCTCGGTGTAAGTCAGGTCAGAGCGCACCTTCGGATTCTGCGTGCCACCCATTCCCGGCAGCATCATCGGCGCGTCTTCAATCGTCAGCTGGTAGTAGTCGGTGTGCTTGCCCTCGGAGGTGGCGAGGCGCAGCGTCTCCGGCGGGCTGCCGAGATCCGGGTCGTACCGGTCGAGCTCGTCGCCGGCGGCGCCGCCCATGATCAGGCCGAAGTCGCCGATGACTTCATCTTCGCCGATCCCCTCGAAGATGAAGGCCACGCGCGGATCGAAGCTATCCGGCAATCGGTGGTACCCGGCCGCGCCGCCCCAACCTTGCGACGTGAACCCGACGCCGCACACCTTCTGCGGCGAGCGGCCCCGGTAGCGCCAGAGGCCACCCGGCTCGCCCGTCAGGTTGAGATAGGTCTCGCCCGGCTCCGACTCCCAGCACCGGGTGCCGGCGAATCCACGCCGCACCTCGATGACGTGCGGGCGCTTGGGGTCCATGCCGGTGACCCAGTAGAAGCCGTTGCCGCCGAGGTACATCAGCCGGCCGCCCTCGCCGAGGTAGGTAAACAGCGCCTCCATCATCGGCGTCGTCCAATACTCCGGATGGCTGCCGGTCAGGATGACCTTGTAGGAGCGGAGCAGATCGGCCCCGTCGAGGTGCAGGTCTTCGTCGGTGATGACGTCGTAGGTGAACTGTTTCTTCTCCAGCCACTCGATCAGGTGCAGGTCGGCGGCGAAGTGGCGAGCGCCGGCGTTCAGCCAGGTGCGGTACTTCGGCCGCATGTTCACGATCGGCCGGAGCCGCGACGAATAGCAGACGCCGCTGCGGTCGCGGTGGACGTCGTAGAGCGACAAGCCGAGCTCAGGGTGTTGGTGGAGGTAATGGTCTTCCGGCCCGAGTTCGATCTCGAAGTCGACCAGATTCGTGTAATCGTGCTCGGCGTAGAGCCGCTCGTTCGCGTAGGCGAGATAGGTGTTCGTCGGGGCCAGGTACGCGATCGGTGAGCTGGGCGCGCCGACCGCCGGCCGGACGTAGAACGGGATGTACTCCTCGGCATCGCCGGAAGTCAGCCGAGCCGCGTAGATACCGCTGCGCAGATCCTCGGGCACGACGAGCTCGAAATCCGGCTCCCAGCCAGCATCTTCCAGGTCATCCTCATGGAAGTGGATCGCCCCGTACTGCTCTGGCACGGCGCGGAAGGAGACATCTTCGCCCGTCCAGTTATGGCCGGTCATCGCCCGCGCCGGCATGTTGATCAAGCGTCCGTCCGCGCCATTTCCCGAGATGTCGTGGATCACGTCGCCGCTAAAGTCCCGCGTGAAGTCCCAGGCGGCGAGAAGCCCCGCGAGATCCGTCGGTGCCGCCCCATCGCGCAGGGCGGAGATCTCCTCACCGCTGAGTGCCCGGCCCCAGACGCGGGGCGACTCCAGCTTGCCGTTGTAGAGCCCCGCCGCGAACTGCTTGCCCCCCGCGTCCGTCTCCTGGTGGCTACCCGCGAGTAGGAAAGGTGCGGACGTCGCGGTGAGCAAGCCCGTCTGGAACGACCGCGAGACGTTTTCGCCCGGCTCCTTGATCCAAAGTCGCGGCACCGGCTCGCAGATCAGGCGCGCCTCGCCCGTGCCGGCGTCATAGGACGCGGCGACGAAGTACCAGGTCTTCGGGCGCAGCGTGCGCTCCGTCGTCAGCCGCTCTTCGCGCTGCCCATCGCCAACCGCGAAGAGGAGCCGGCCTTGCTCGTCGAGCAAGAGACCATAGCCGGTGCCATCGCCGGTCCTCTTGGTGAGCAGTCCTTGCAGCCGACCGTCCGCCGGCAGCGCCGGGGCGATCCACGCCTGGAGCGTCAGACCCGTGGTCGAATCGAGCTGATGCTCAACAATGCCGTAGGAGCCCGCGTGAATCGGCTGATGCCGGCCGGGATACTCGCCGCTCACCGGCGTTGGCACCACCGGATCGGTGAACCCTTCTGGCTTGGGCGTCGTGTAAGCATGAGCCAGATGCACGATATCGGCGCGATACGACGGCCTGGTGGTGCTCACCATGAACCGAATGCGCTCGCCCGGCTTCACACTCAAGCGGTCCGCGTAGCCTAGGATCTCCATCGTTCCCCCACTCCAAGCCTCAAACCTGCCTGGTCCGTAACACCCAACGCGGTTTGTTCCGATGCGTCAGCCAGTCGGCCCTCGTTCATGGATGCGATGCGTCAGCCGGGTCATCGCCTCGTTCGACCCGGACGTCGGAGCGCCTGTTTCAGCGACGAACCGGAGGCGATCGCCACGGTAGATGTCGCGGGCAAACTCGATCGGCTGCCCGAACGCATCCCACGCGGTGCGCGTCACTCGCAGGACCGGAATATCCGGCCCCGTGCCGAGCGCCGCGGCCGCGCTTGCCGGAAGGAGCGTTGGCTCGATCTCCTGATGGGCGCGAACAGGGTGAACGCTGTAGCACGTCGCGAGAATGCCGTAGATCGAAGCGCCGAGATCCTGCTGGAGCAGATCGGGAAAACGCCTAGCCGGGAAATACGACTCCTCCAGCGCGAGGGGCTCGCCGTCGCCCAATCGTCGCCGGCAGACCACGTGGACCGGTTGATCCGGCTCGAGCTCGAGCATCCGGCCGACATCCGGGTCGAGCTCACCGGCCGGGACCGTCTCCGCCCGCAAGACATCCGAGCTGGGCACGACCCCCTGCCGGCTCAGCTGCTCATGGAGCCCGGCGACACTCGTGAAGTCCCAAATTAGCTTTGGCCGCGCGACGAACGTCCCGGCTCGGCCGCGCCGCTCGACGAGCCCGCGCTGAGCCAGGACATCAATCGCGCGCCGCGCTGTCATTCGCGAGATACCGTACTCGCTGGCCAACGCGCGCTCTGATGGGATTGGGCTGCCGGGAGGAAGCGTTCCAGCCCGAATTTGTTGCTCAAAGCTTCGCGCAATCCGGCGATAAACTGCCGGATCATCAGCAGCGAGCGTCATGAACCCCCACCAGTTCTGGTCTATACCAAAGCGCCTGCATTGTAGCCATCGCTTCCACCCCTGTCAACAGCGCACCACAAGAATCCGCGTCAGGTTGGGGAAAATCGGTTTACATGCACCCGAAACCTCTTGACACGCTCTTGACAGTCCGGTATAGTCCAGGGCACAGCGTTCACTGGTATATACCACTCGCGACTACTCGGCAAATCACGGTTGTGGTAGACGGCTGGCTCATTGGCGGTCCAGCTCGTGCACGTATTTGGGCGCGTGTCGCCCGGGAGGACAGGGAATGACAGAGACCCGGTCGCGTAAACCTGCGCAGACATCGGCCTCGCTCATCAACACCTCGTTCAACCGCCGAACCCTCCTCAAGGGCGCCGCGGCGGCATCGGGCGTCGCCGCGCTCAACAGCCCAATTGCGCGCCGAGCGCCGTGGATCAAGCGCGCGTCGGCCCAGGATGACGGGCGCGGCACCATCACCCTGCTCTCCGCTGAGCCGTTCTTCGGCAGCTGGGACCCCTCTTCGCACACGATCCTCGCCAACATCCACGCCGAGTGGAACTGCTTCGACCGCCTGATGGCCCTCGACTGGGAGACCAAGGAGCTCAAGCCGCAACTCGCCGAGAGCTGGACGTTCGTCGAGCCGACGGTGCTCGAGCTGAAGCTGCGCTCCGGCGTCACCTTCCACGACGGCTCGCCGTTCGGCGCGAAGGACGTCAAGGCGTCGCTGGAGTACATGACCAGCGACCAGGTGGCGCACCGCGCCTGGTACCGCGAGCAGCTGCAGGTCGAGGTCGTTGACGACCTGACGGTGCGCATTCGCACCCAGTCGCCGTATCCAGGCCTGCTCTACACGCTGCCGGTCACCTCGATCATGGCCGAAGCCGACGTCAACAACCCCGATCGGCTCAAGGAGCGGTACAACGGCACCGGCCCGTTCAAGTGGAAGGACTACTCGCAGGAGACGCTGACGTTCGAGGCGAACGACGAGTACTGGGGCGGACCGCCGCAGCTCGCCGGCTTCTCCTACCAGTATGTCCAGGATCCCGGGACGCGCCTCGCCGCGCTGCAGACGGGCGAAGCCCACGTTATCGAGCGCGTTGAGTCGGAGCAGATCCCCGAGATCGAGGCCAATCCCGACCTGCGCGTCGACACCACCCTCACCACCGAGAACAAGTGGCTCATCTTCAAGGCGAAGATGCCACCCATGGAAAACAAGCTCCTGCGGCAGGCAATCTCCTTCGCGATCGACCGCGACCTGATCGTCGACTCGATCCTCGAGGGGCACGGTCGCGTCTGCGACGCCCACGTCGCACCCATCTTCTTCGGCTACAAGCCGCAAGAGAACACGCCGACGTATGACCCGGAGCGGGCGAAGGCGCTGCTCGCCGAGGCTGGGTATCCGAACGGCGAGGGCCTCGACACGCTGGTCTACGTCACGTCGGTCGGCTTCTACCCGAAGACCCGCGAATACGGGCAGTACATCACGCAGGCGCTCGGCGAGATCGGCATCAACATCGACTTCCAGGCGAAGGAGCCGGCGGCCTGGCTCGAGATGCTCTACGCCGAGACCGGCGCGCACCTCTTCGACACCGGCTGGATGCCGCCGGGAATCGATCCGGACCTCGTCCTGAAGGCATTTTTCTACAGCGGCGGCCGGATCACCTACTACGACGACGAGAAGATCAACGCGCTCCTGGACAAGGAAGGCACGGCGGATCCCGAGGAGCGGCTGACGATCATCGGCGACGAGCTGCTGCCCGCGCTGATGGAGGAGATGCCGGCGCTCCCGCTCTTCACCAGCGAGCTGATCAGCGGCGTCAGCAACAAGGTGCCGGCATTCAAGGCGAACCCGAACAGCACCTGGGATCTCAAGGACGTTTCGCTGCAGGAGTAATCGAGCATTCCGCGTCGTCCCCGCGTCATGCGGGGGCGACGCCCCGGTTGGGGTTAGAATGGGGGGCACGAATTTCTCGTACCCCCCGTTAGCGTTCGGCCCCGGCCGAAATTTCTACAGGAGCAACCATGGGGGCGTTCATCGTCCGCCGGCTTATCTACAGCTTGGTGATCATCCTAGGTGCGTCCATCGCCGCGTTCTCCCTCATCCGAATCGTCCCTGGTGATCCAGCTCGGATCATGGCCCCGAATGCATCGGAAGAACAGCTCGCCACGATCCGTGAAGAGCTCGGCTTCGATCGGCCAATTCCGGTTCAGTTCGTCGATTTCGTGAAGTCGGCCATCAAGGGCGACTTCGGTCACTCCGCATTCCTCAAAGAAGACGTTGGGACCGTGATCGCCGAGGGCTTGCCATACACCCTGCGGCTCGCGCTCACCGCGCTGGCCTTGGCGCTCATCGTCGGCGTCACGCTCGGAACCATCGCGGCCCTTTTCCAAGATCGATTTCTGGACCGAGCGATTCTCACCATCGCCGTCCTTGGGCAATCCATGCCCGCGTTCTGGTTCGGGCTCGTCCTCATCCTCATCTTCAGCGTCCGGTTGGGCTGGTTCCCCTCGTTCGGCTATAAGGGGCCGAAGTACCTCATCCTGCCAGCCGTGACGCTCGCAATCTCGCTCTTAGCGACACTCATTCGGTCAACCCGGCTCGTGATGGTGGATGTCTTAGCGCAGGAGTACGTGAAGGCGGCACGCGCTCGCGGCCTGCGCCGGCGAACGGTCGTGTTCCGCCACGCGATTCCGAACATCCTCGTCCCGCTGCTCACTGTCGTCGGCGTCCAGCTTGGCTACCTGCTAGGCGGCGCCGTCGTCGTTGAGGCGATCTTCAACGTGCCGGGTATCGGCCTGACGATCCTGAACGCGGTGCTGCGCCGGGATTATCCGGTTGTGCAGGCGGTGACCATCCTGATGGCGGGAGGATTCGTGTTGATCAACACGATCATCGACATTTCCTACGGAGCGCTCGATCCGCGCATCCGCCGGGAGATGACGCGATGAGCGGGAGACCAGAATCGTTGGCTAGCGTCGTTGATGCGAGCGCGCCAGCGTCGCACGTCGCGATCGAGGCCTCGAGCGACAAGACGGCAGGTCGAAAGCAGTCGCGGGACTGGGGACTGATCATTTCCGGCGCGATGGTGGCGATCGTCGCCCTGATTACGATCGCTGGCCCATGGATCGTTCCGCACGACCCCAACTACATCGACTCCCGCAGCCGGCTGATGCCTCCCGTCTGGATGGATGGTGGTAGCTGGGACCACCCGCTCGGCACGGACGGCGTCGGCCGTGATCTCCTGGCGCGGATCGTCGTCGCGTTCCGCACCTCGCTCCTGATCGCGATTGCCGGCGTCTTGCTCGCCGTCTCGATCGGCGTGGTGATCGGCATCGTCTCCGGCTTTCTGGGCGGCATCGCCGACACCGTGCTGATGGCGATCACCGACATCCAGCTCTCGTTCCCCTTCGTCGTCCTTGCCGTCTCGCTCCTGAGCCTGACGCGGCCGCGACCGTCCGTCCTGATCGTCGTCCTGTCGCTCGCCGCCTGGCCGATGTACGCGCGCGTCGTTCGCTCCGTCGCTCAGCAAGAGCGCGGCGCGGACTACATCATCGCCGCGCGCGCGATCGGCGTGCCGCAGTGGCGCATCCTCGGCTACTACGTCGGCCGGAACATCGTCCCCCCGGTCTTCATCGTCGCCTCGATCGACATCGCGACGCTGATCGTCCTCGAGTCGCTCCTCAGCTTCCTCGGCCTGGGCGTGCAGCCGCCGACTGCCTCGTGGGGGAACATCATCGCTGAGTCGAAGAACTACCTCTCCTCGTCGTGGTGGGTACCGACCCTGCCCGGCGTCGCGATCGTCTTTACCGTCCTGAGCTTCAACCTGCTCGGGGATAGCCTGCACCGATACATCGATCCCAGGAGCGCACGCTGATGAGCCAATCTCGTGAAACGACGTCCGCGCAGCCGGTGCTCGAGGTCCGCAACCTCCAAACCGTGTTCCCGACGCGGGACGGCCTGATTCGCGCGGTTGACGACGTCAGCTTCACCGTCGAGCAGGGGAAGACACTCGGGATCATCGGTGAATCGGGCTCCGGGAAATCCGTGACAGCACGTTCGATCCTGCGCGTCGTGGACCGGCCAGGCCGAGTCGTCGGCGGAAGCGTGAAGCTCTTCGGCCGCGATCTTCTGACCCTCTCCGAGCGGGAAATGCGCGAGATTCGCGGGCGTGACATCGGGATGATCTTCCAAGACCCCGGCGCCAGCCTGAATCCCGTGCGCAAGGTGGGCACGCAGATCGTCGAGACGTACATGACGCACCGCAAAGCGTCGAAAAACGAGGCGCGGGAGCGGGCGCTGGAGAGCCTCGCCATCGCTGGCATCCCGAACCCCACCGAAGTCTTCGATCTCTACCCGGTCGATCTCTCCTCGGGCGCTAAGCAGCGCGTCATGATCGCGATGGCGATCGTCTGCCGGCCGGCACTGCTCATCGCCGACGAGCCGACGACGATGCTCGGCGTGCGCACCCAGCGGCACATCCTGGAATCGCTGCTCAAGGTCCAAGAAGAGCTGGCGATGGCGATGATCCTGATCACGCACGACTTCGGTGTCGTGTCATGGATGGCCGATGAGATCATGGTCATGTACGGCGGACGGGTCGTCGAACACGCGCCGAAATTCGAGATCTTGCGGCGACCGCGCCACCACTACACGGCCGGACTGATTCGCTCCGTGCCGTTGATCGAGGAGCGGCGGGAGAAGCGGTTGAAGTCGATCCCCGGCTTCCCCCCGGATCTCCTGAACTTGCCGACCGGCTGCATCTTCCATCCTCGCTGCGAAGCCGCCGACGGCCTGTGCCAGAGTGTTCGACCCGAGCTTGGCGTTGCCCCTGAGGATCCGCGACACCGCTATGCCTGTCACCACCCGGTGCAAGAAGCGGTGCTCGATGAGCTCAAGCTGACGGGATAAGCGTGTCGGAGACCTAAGGTGGATGCACCACTGCTTCGAGTCGAGCGACTCACCAAGCGATTCCCCATTCGAGCGCCAATTTCCAAGCGCGTCATTGGCGAGAAAACGGTGCTCGACAACATCACCTTCGACCTGCCGCGCGGCGAGACACTCGGGATCGTCGGCGAGAGCGGCTCGGGGAAATCGCTGCTGCTCCGCGTGATTCTCGGCGTCGTCCAGCCGACGGAGGGGCGCGTCATCGTCGAGGGACGCGAGTTCCGCCCAAGGACGGAGGACCGGCCGCTCGCCGATAAGCGCGCGATTCAGATGATCTTTCAGGATCCGGGCGCGGCGCTCCATCCCCGCCTCACGGTCTACCGGACGCTCGCCGAAACCTTTCGCGTTCACGGCACGCGCGATGGCAAGACCGTCGAGGAGGAGATTACCGAACTCTTGGAGCTCGTCGGCCTGAGTCGGCGGCTCGGCGACCGCTACCCGCACCAGCTGAGCGGCGGTCAGCGTCAGCGCGTCGTCGTTGCTCGTGCGCTCGCGGTGCGTCCGCAGATTCTCCTTTGCGACGATCCGGTCGCCGCGCTCGACGTGTCGCTCGCCGCGCAGGTGCTCAACCTCTTGCTCGATCTCCAAGAGCAGCTGGGGTTGTCCTACGTCTTCGTCACGAACAACCTCGCCGTCTTGCGCCAAATCGCGCACCGGATCGCGGTCATGCACGACGGGAGGATCGTTGAGCTGTCCGAAAAGGAAGCCATCTACACCAATCCGCGAGACGAGTACACCCGCGAGTTGCTCGAGGCGGCGCCCAGCTTGCAGCGCAGCCTTGCAGGGAATTAGTCAGACGTAGACCCAGCCAGGATGTCCATCAAACATGAGCATCCTGGCTTGGCTTGTCTTAGCTACCGCATACGCAGACCGGCCCATAATGGTGGTTGAGGTGGCCGGTCTGCGCCTCTAGGTTCTATGGCTTCTTCCGTAATATATATGGACCAGAGTAATTCCGGCTCACGCATGACACGTTCCCGCTTTCGCCCCGCCTAGCCACCGCTCAAGGACATGAGCGCGGGCGGTCTCCCACCAGCGAACATTCGCCAAGCATCGCCAGCGCCCACGCTGGTGCCCAGTCATGCCACATGTTCTGGTTACCTCCCGCTCTTTATCCCCAATCCGAGTCTACGCTGACGCCGGGCACGGCCAGTGGCAAGCGTGCTGGAGGAGAGGGCAGCTGGCGCAGTGAGGGCTGGCGTGAACGACGCAGATTGCCCCCGGCCCGAGGATGGAAAAACAGTCCAGGGGATCGTCGCAGCCGCCTCCGCCGCAGACCCCATCGCTCGACACGCAGACAGGGACGCCGTTCGCTCCGTTGTAGCAGAAGCAGTCGTCTCGGCCATTGCACGTGTTGCCGGCTGGGCCCTGCTTACAGGTGTCCTGCCCGTATCTGCAAGTCCCCGACTCAGGTGGGAGCGGACTGATGAATATCTGCGCTCTGGCGTTCAGGGCGGACACCTTGAACGCCGCGGCAATGAGCGGTGTGGTGTAGGCGAGCTTTGCCCCGGTCTTGGCAACAGCCCGGCGCGTGGTAAGCCGACGGCCGAGGTTATCGGCATGCGAACCGTCCATGGCAGAGACCTCCCGTGTCCGATGAAGGCGTGGACTGGGGAAACAGCCTGGCTCAGCGCAAGGCGGCTCGCCTAGTTCCGTCGTTGCGTTGAGGTATGTGCGCACTCTACGGGACTAGCACTGAATGTCAACTGTCCGGACAACTTAATTTGGGGAGAGCGCTCGCTGTTCAGGAGACTTCGTCGCTCCGACAAGCCGCGAGATTCAATGGTTGTCGATCGTCTCAGTTGGTGGCTGCTGGCGTTTGCCCTCGCCACACCGTGCCGCCACGCCTGATCGATGCACGTGGTACCCTAAGGTCTGCCCCGCCCACCGCCCGAAGCTCTTCCTGGAGCTGCCGCATCTTATCGATGTTGGGAGCCGGCAGCAGATAGATGCCTATGGAGGGGCGATGCAGCGAACGAGTGTCATTATCGTCGCGCTTGCGCTGATTGCCGCGGTCGCGGTCGGCGCCGTCATCGGGCGCATGTCAGGCGGCGGCAATGAGCCATCATCGCGCACGCGGGTGCCCGCACCGGCGATCACCGGAACACCCGTCGCGCCTTCGCCAGTGGCGACACCCGCGACTCCCGTGGCCTCGCCGCGCGCCGTCGCTAGTCCTTCCCCAGGCAACCCTTCCCCGGAGCCGCAAGCGGAGCAAGCCACCCCTCCGGCACTTTCCGGCGTTAGCGACGAGGCCACGCCGGCTACTCCTCCCGCTACTCCGGCGACGCCCGACGCATCGCCCGAGGCCAGCCCGTCCGCGAGTCCACAGTCGACGCCCGTCCGGCCCTCCCCGACTCCAACGCGTCCGGCGCCGACGCCCACGCAGCCCGTTCCTCCTACGCCGACGCCGACGAACGCGCCAACCTCCTCGGCACGATCCCTCCTCCCGGTGAGGAGCACGCCGGAGATTCGGCTTGGAGCGAGGCTCATCCCCGTACAGATGGTGGACGGTCGCCTACTGCTGGAGGGAGAGGATGCGCACGTCGCGATCGCGCGCGGCTCCGCCGCGTGGAGCGTGGCGACGGACCTCGATGGCTATCTCGGCAGTGGCTACGTCGTTGCCGAGCCGGATACTGGCGTCACCATCGACACCGACGTCGAAGCGAAGAGCCCCGAGCTCCGCTACCACGTCGAGTTCACCCGGGCAGGAACCTACTACCTCGCGGTTCGAGGCTGGGCAAGCGACGGTGGCGGCGACTCGGTCTGGGTCGGCATCGCCGGCGAGACACCGACGCAATTGCAGCGGATCGCTGGCTTCGAGCGAGGGACATGGTCCTGGTCGTGGCTAGCCGACGGCGAACCAGCCACCATCGAGATTCCGGCGCCCGGGCGCTATGCGATGGTGGTTTGGATGCGAGAGGATGGCTTCGCTCTCGACCGAATCGTCCTCTCGACCGAGCCATACGTCCCGGCCGACGACGATCAATCGCCGCCGAGGGAGAAAGCCGAGGCGTCGCTGACCACTACGCCGGAGGTGACGGACGATGATGTTCGCGATCCGTCACCCACTCCGACGAAAGCCAACCGCGACCGGGACGAGCGGCGGGAGAGAGCGACCGCGACGCCAACGCCGACCCCGCGCAACGTCGGTGACGGCACAGGCGGACCATAGGCGTCACCGCGCCGCTCACTCAAGATTCTAGCTGCCACGCGCCGCCTGTCGCGGGGGACGTGACGCCCCACAGAAGGAGCGCCCTCCCGAGGGGAGGGGCCGTCTCACACCGGCTGGAGATCGACCTCGCGGAGCCAGCCCCGCTCGCCGTCGGCCGTCTCGACCTGCAACCAGGTCTCGCCATCCGAGTCGACATCCTGCCCAATCTCTCGCACGGGCGTGCCAGGTGGCAGGACGGCGACGGTCATCGCGGTCGCGCTCGGCTCTTCCCGCAGGCTCACCTCGAACGACTCATCGGTCAGGTGCGTCGCTCTGAAGCCCGATGCCGTCTCGGGAGTCACGGCCGCTGGCGCCGGCTCCAGCTCGTCTGGATCCAGCGGGATCTGGATCGACTCGACACAGCCGCCAGACTCGAGACAAGCGATCTGCGCCTCGGCCAGAGTTTCGACGGCCTCGAGCGGCGCAGAGGGCAGAGCGTCGAGATGCAGGTCCGCCACGATCTCCCCGACGCGCGCGAGAATCCGGTAGCCACGCGCCGAGTCCCCGTTCAGCGGATAGCGATAGGAGAAGGCGAGGGAGTCATCGCCAATCGGCAAGGCCTCCACTTGCTCGATGTCACGGAGCGGTCCCGGATCCTCGGCCAGCCGCTCCGGCGCATCCCGCAGCCAGCGGTCCGCCTGATCGCTCGATTCGAAGCGCGCCAGGAAACCGACGTAGGCGTAGCTGCCGTCCTCGGCTTCCACCTCGAAGCGGTAGAAGTCCCGAATTCCAGCGTCAGCATCGCGCTCGTCGCGACTCTCGACCTCCTCGGGCGTCTCCTCGAAGAGCGGAATGACATTCCCATCGCGGCGCGTGTAGTACTCCGCGACGTAGCCGATGTTCGTACCCTCTGGCGCGGTCGGACGCAGCACAATCTGGCTGGGAGTCGGGGTCGTGCTTGGCGTCGCCGCGTCGAGACGCGCCTGCAGGATATCCGCCAGCGGCTCGATCTCCGCGACAGTCGGCTCTTCCCCGACGAAGTCGACGATCGTCACGCCGGCGATGTACTGGCCCCGCCGGAAGACGAGATCGAGCGCCCAGAACTCCTCGCGGGTTTCTGGATCCCTGCCGTTCTCCCGAGCGATTCGCGAGACATCGCCCACCGTGTAGGTGCCGGGCACTTCCACGTGGCCGGCCTCACTGCTCGCGTTCTGCAACAGGACATAATCGATCGCCGCGCTGTCGCTATTGGTGTACTCGATGACGAACGAGGAGACGGTCCGCCGGAAGCGGTCGCTGCTCGCCGATCGAGGCCGTGCCAGCAGGCTCTCGTACTGCCGCCGCCAACCGATCGCCTCCAAGAAGGGGATGAGGGCATCAATCTCCGCGCTCGTCCCACGGAGGTCAGCAATCTCCGCGATATCTTCCGCCAGGGCGTCCGATAGCGGGTCGAAGTCGATCAGCCGTCCGTCGACGAAACCGAAGCCGGAGACGGGAAGGTCGGCCGGAACGAGCGTCAAGGCCGCGAGGTCGATCTGCTCGCTCTCCGCTTGCGAAGCTGGCGATTGAGCGGAGGCGAACAAGCTCGCAAGCGCTCGGCGCACCGTTCCAGGGCGATTCGGAATGGCACGAGAGCGTCGTGCATGCGAGTACCGAGTCAGTCCTTTCCGAGCGGCCATACTGTCTCCGTTCCATCAATCACGCGCACGGCGCCACCGACATCCGATGATCTATCGGGCAACCAGCGGGCACAATATCATCGTACACGAAACGAACGATCTGTAAATGGCCGATCGAGGCAGTTTCTTGTGCATCGAGCACGCCGCAGCGGGTGAGCGCCTGCGTCAGAGCGGCGTCGCCGCGCGTGAGGTCGGCGTTCGCGCTGGAGAGCATCGTCGTCGCTCGCTCCATCGCCGCTTCGTCATTCGCGACAAGGGCAGCCGCGGCCTCATCGAGCGCCGCCGCGTACGCCGCGAAGGCGTCGGCGAGGAGGCGGTTGGCTCGGCTCGCGGCGGAGGGTGGCGATTCACCTCGCTGATCGGCCGCCATCGCGGCGAACCGGGTAGCCCAGAGACGCAGCTGCTCCGGCGTGCCGGGATCATCGGGCACGAGTGCCGCAATGGCGTCGAGCAGGCTGACCGCCTCGGCGACACGGTCGGCGGTCGTTTTCGCCCAGGTGGCGACGTCGGCACACGGATCGACCGGTGTCGCGACCGGCGTTCCACCTGACCGCGGCTCCGGGCCGCCGAGCGCGATTAGGGCGAATGAGACGGTCTCAGGCGTCGGCGTGACGAGACGCACGCGGCAGCCGCCATCCGTCTCGAAGACGGTGGCCAGCGCATCGCTCTGGCAGGCGATCAGGAGCGACATCGTCCCCGCATCGGCGATCGGCTCGGCCAGCTCCGCGTCGACCGGCAGGAGCGGCCACACCCGGGCAAGGGCGTCATCGATCGTCCAGTCGGCGGAGTGGGGCGTGAGCGCTGGCAGGGTTGCCGGGCGTTGGCTACGGAGCGTGATCCAGATCGCCCGCGCCTCCTCGGCCGGCTCGGTTCGGGGCTGAAACTGGACCGCGAAGAGACCGACATCGGGCAGCGCATAGACATCGCCAATTCCAGGCTGCGTTTCCACCGGCGCGCTGTAAGCGTCCGTAAAGCTTTGTCGCATGCCGCCCAGCCGCCCCGAGACCGCGTCCTCCAGATCCTGGGCGTTCGTGATACGCCGAGCCACCATCGGGGAACCATTCGCGCCCTCGGAGACGTTAGGTCCAATGAGGCCGCCGATCATGATCAGTATGGAGCCCCATAACGCCCAGGCCATTCAAGCGACACCGATGTGTTGCTGTAGATCCTCGCAGCACGAACCGCTACGGCGGATGCCGCCGCTAGCTGTTGACGAAGCGCGGTTCCGAAGTATCCTACATGCGGCCATGGTTCCGTGCCAGGCAACCGGTGGCAAACGGAGGCGAGCGAATTGAAGACAGGCTACCAGGAGTCCGAGACGGAAACGGCCGCCCCCGATGCGCGGAGCCGTCGCGATGGAACCCACAATGGCTCGGCGGACGGGAACGGGACAGTCGTCCGGAGACGGTTGGGCGGCACGCCTTGGACGCCTGTCGTTCCGGTGATCGATACCGAAGCGAGCACGGACTCGACTCCCGCGCCACGGACGGAGCGAATCAAGTATCGGCGCCGCCGGCGACGCCGCCGCCCCTGGTACCGGCGACGTCGAGTAGTCGCGCCCGTGCTCTTCCTGGTCTTTGTTGCCTCCGTCGTCGGCTGGGTCGGCTACCGGGTCGACCAGACCCTGTCGACGATGCAGTCGATCAATCGCCCCCCGGAGGTCGTCTCGGGCTCGGCGCTCGGTGGCGATCAGAGCATCCAGATCGATACCAGTCGCGCCCTGGCCTATGTCGAGCAGCAGCTTCCCGACGCTGCCCAAGAGTCGGATAGTGGCGGCCTGTTTGCCGGATTCCAAGACACTGCCTCTGGCGTCAAAGGAGTCGTGAGCGGCGCGGCAGCGGCGGCTGGATTGAGCGCTCCACTCGACGAGACGACGACGATCCTCCTGATGGGGGTCGACGCGCGCCCCGGAGAGCCGATCGATATCTCGACACGACCCGATGCCTTGATGGTCTTGCACCTCAACGCGACGCGGGGCACCTGCCGGATCCTCTCAATTCCTCGCGACACTCGCACCGAGCTTCCCGGATACGGGCAGTCGAAAGTGAACCATGCGCTCGTCGTGGGTGGAATTCCATACCAGAAGCTGGTCGTCGCCAATTTGCTCGGTCTGGAGATCGACCGGTACGCGCTCATCGACTTTGCCGGATTCGCGGCATTCGTAGACGCGATCGGCGGTGTCACGATCAACGTGCCGGAAGCGTTCACCGCGAGCGATGGCACCGTCTTCGAAGCGGGTCCGCAGCGCTTCGACGGGCAAACGGCGCTCGCTTACGCCCGGTACCGGGGTGGACCGGATCGCGATCTCGGGCGGATTCGCAACCAACAGCAGATCATCGGGGCCCTCATTCGCGAGGCGGCGAAGCGCGACATCGCCCGCGACGTCAACGAGCTGCTCCCGGCGCTCGAGACGCACATCCGGACCGATCTCGCACCCGATGAGCTCGTCGCGCTCGCCAAGGATTACCGTGGCTCGTGCACGCCGGAGTCGATCCCGCTGCTGACGCTCTCCGGGACCGTCGAGGATTACGAGGATCCGCTCCTGCAGCAACGCATCGACTACTTCGTCGTCTCACCGGCCGAGGTCGCACAGAAGGTCGCAGAATTGACGGCATCGTGAATCTATCGCGGCTGAACAAAGGACTTCCGCCCTCTTGCATTAGCGACGCGCTCATGATAGAAGGCGATGAGACGTACGCCTTGCTGTGCCCCAGACGGGCTATGAACGAGGAGTACCCGGCAGGGGAGGAGGTTCGATGTCACAAGAAGAGCTCCTGGAAGCGTACGCGAGCGGCCGAATCAGCCGCCGGGCACTCTTGCGGGGACTCGCTGCTCTGGGCGTCTCGGCCAGCGCCATCGCCGCCCATGGCACGGCGTTGCAGGACGAGGCAGTTGCCTATCAGATCAGCAACTTCTATCCCCAGCTGCCGCGACTCGATTGCTCGCGCCTGCCGAATATCCCCCGCGTCCAGGCGCGATGTGCCCAGATCAACCAGCGGCTTGCACAGCGGGAAGCTGAGCTGCGGCGGCGCTTCAGCCGGCTGGTGCGTCCGCGGTGGCAGCAGACGCGGACCCGGCCCCGGCACTAGCTCCATCAATCCTCAGTCTCGACCGCAGGTTTCGAACGCGCCGCGCCGGCACGCGACGTTGCAGGATACGTCGCGCCGGCGCTTCTTTCCGCGCTCGATTAGCATCTGACTCCGACTCCGGCCACGGCAGCCACGGTTTCGGGAGCGGCACCGGAGCCAATGCACGCCGCAGCCGGCGCGCAAGGATTCGGCGACCACCACGCGATCGCGAGCAAGCCAGGTTGAGCGAGGGGCGAGCGACGCTGACGTCATCGCTTTGGAGACAGATCGCGTTCCAGGTCACCGCTGCCCGGATTCCCCCGCCAGTTTCGTGACCTAGCGCGCGACCGGCGTCGCGCCAGGCGGCAATAACCTGGCGCACGCGACGGGCCATCTGGAGCGGTATCGCGAGTGGCGCGCTCTCCGATGAGGAATCCTCTGATTTCGAGGGGCTCCGGCCGGATGGCGCAGCCAGCGATCCAGCCGAGCGCTTCAACGCCTCGTCCAGCCATGGGAACGCGCGGTTACCTGGGGTGATGAGGGCGACGGCAT
>ERZ777003.2533-NODE-2533-length-20813-cov-13.012911_pt1 | contig 20813 bp, 19 predicted proteins | sample MGYA00374956_ERZ777003 | MGnify/ENA primary metagenome ERZ777003 (study PRJEB29302, sample SAMN06268252) | bioreactor metagenome | isolation source: Joint BioEnergy Institute, California, USA | place: USA:Joint BioEnergy Institute, California, USA | collected... | reverse complement strand
GCGACAACAAACGCCTTCATCTACAGCTCCTGTTGGGAATGTGGACCGCACCCAGGCCCCATAACCTGCGCAAACGCCAACGCTTACAGCATCGCGCTACCCTTTGCCCGGAAGGACGAGCATCCGTCCCCCTCGTTGCGAAACCTTGCCAGGGCTTGCGGGGCCTTTATACACGCGCAAAAACTGCGCCGTCAAAGAATAAGTCCTGGCACATGCCCGGACTGCACAACCCCTACCATCGGAGTTTCTTCACTTCTGACCGCAATTCTCGCCAGCCTGCCCAGTTTATTGGATGGTGTATCACCCCAGTCCCCCTCGCCGACGTTCGATACTCCCTCAAGAGTCCCCAGGAAAGGAACTGCGTATGAATACGAACCGTTGGCTGGCTGTCGTGGTGGTCCTTCAGGTGATGGTGCTCCTGAGCCTCTGGCTGGGCGGACCGTCCCTGCCCCCGGCGCAGGCCCAGGTTCCCGATGCCGGCGCCCAGCGCCTGGCCATGATCGAGGAACTGCGTGCCCTCAACGCCAAGATGGACAAGACCGTCACCATTTTGAGCAGCGGCGAGCTTCAGGTGCGAATCGTAAATCCCGATGACCTCAAGGGCGGCAAGTAAGTCCCATTTGCCGTCCGATAGCTCCGCCTCGTTCGGCGTGGGAAGACCCAGGCGTCCTTCCAACAAACGCTTCTGATGCGGAGATGCACCATGAGATCACGAGCCTGCCAAAACAGCTTCCGTCTGCGCGCCCGCACACGCGGGTTCACGCTCGTGGAGATTCTGACGGTCGTCGTCATCCTTGGCATTGCCGCGGTGGTCGTCATTCCCCACATCAGCGATCGCAGCGATCTGCGCGCAGCCGCGGGGGCGCGCGTCGTGATGGCGGATCTGCTGTGGGCGCAAAACCGCGCCATCGCCACGCAGAAAACGCATTACGTGCACTTCGACACCGTCGCGCAGCGCTACAGCTTGTATGACGACCTGGCGATGACCACGGCGCTTGTGCATCCGGTGCACAAGGAGCCGTTCGTCCAGAAGTTCAACTACAACGGCTGGATGGGCATCCCGGACGTCTCGCTTTACGCGGTCGACTTCTCCGGACAGCAGATCATCGCATTCGATGCGCTCGGCCAGCCGCTGGCGGTCAGCTCTGACGGCGCCGTCACCGAGCTCGATGCGGATGGCAAGATCGTTCTCAGCAGCGGCACTTACCAGATTCAGCTAACGGTCAAGCCGTTTACCGGCGCAATCAGTACGGCGGCGATCCCATGATTCGACTGACCCGATCACAAGTTCAGCCCATCGGGCTCGACATCGGCGCTGACAGCATCCGTATGCTGCAGCTCGAGGTCGTCGATGGGGCGTTGTCCGTCCTGGCGGCTGCACGGCGAACCCGCAGCGGCGCCACTGAAGTCGAGGGCACGCCCACGCTCCAACTGGGCGACATCCTTCGCCAGATGGTGCGTCAGAACGGCTTCCGCGGCCGGCGCGTCGTCGCGGCGCTGCCGCGCGAGATCCTGCATCTGAAGAACCTCCGCCTTCCGTGCATGCCGGCGTCAGAGCTGGCCAATGCCGTCGCCTTCGAAGCCGAGTCGATCTTCCCGTTCGACGTCGCCGAGTCGACGCTGCACTACATCCCGGCTGGCGAGGTCCGCCAGAACAACGAGATCAAGCAGGAAGTGATCGTCCTGGCCGCGCGCAACGACGACGTCGAGGCCTTTCTCGAACAACTGCACTATGCCGGCCTGATCGTCGAATCGCTCGATACCGAGCCGACCGCGCTGTATCGCACGGTCGATCGCTTTGTGCGCCGCCGCGAAGACGAGCAGACCGTCAGCGTGCTGGTCGACATCGGTTACCGCCGGAGCCAGGTCATCATCGGCCGCGGCCGGGAGATCAACCTGATCAAGCCGATCGACATCGGCGGCCGGCACCTGCATGAGGCCGTCAGCACCAAGCTCGGCATCACCAGCGACGAAGCCCGCGCCCTGCGCCGCCGCTTTGAGTCGCAGAACACCGAAGAGCCGATGGATCCCGTCCGCCAGGCCGTATACGACGCCACGCGCGTCGTGGCTGAGGAGCTCAGCCGCGAAATCGCGCTGTGCCTTCGCTACTACACCGTCACTTTCCGCGGCCATCGACCCAGCAACGTACGCATCGTCGGCGGTGAAGCCTGCGACGCGTCGCTCATCCAGCAGTTGGCAGCCGGCTTGCCGATTCCGGTCGAAGCCTGGCGCCCGCTGGCGAATGTCGACACGCGCCGCATGAAGGCCACCGACCGCCGCGGCGGCATGTGCGACTGGGCGACGGCTTTCGGCCTGGCGCTCAAGTTCTGCCAGGGCGGGTTGGCCAGCCAGCCGCCGGCAACGGCGACTGATCGCGGCACGCCTCGGGCGCCGGTCGCCGAGGTCGTCGACCTGAACCACGCCGTCCAGGCGCAGACACCCGTGATGGCAGGGGAGGTGGCCCATGCGTGAACTCGAATTTCTACCACCCTGGTATCCGCAGCTTCGCGTACGCAAGCGCCGCATCGCGCTGCAGGGCTGGATTTCGCTGCTCATCATCGCCGGCCTGGGGCTGTGGCTGTTCATGATCAGCCGCAACACAGCCGAGGCGAAACATCGTCTTGAAGTGCTGGATCACGAGCTGTCGCAGAGCAAGCTCGAACTCGAGAAGCTCGGCGACATGGAAAGCCTGCAGGCGCAGCTTCGCGTGCAGGAGCAGGTGCTGGCTCGCATCGGCCTGCATGTCGAGATGACGCGCCTGATGAACGCCATCGAAGAGGCGATGTCGGTCGACATGGCGCTGCTCGAACTGACCATGCGCGTCAATGAGCAGAAGAAGATGCCCACCGGCCTCGCGGCGGCTGTGCGCAACGGCCAGAAGCCCGAAACCACAATCGACCGCCGGCTGGAGGTCAAGCTCCGCGGCGTGGCGCCGACCGACGTCGAGCTGGCCAACTTCCTGTTCAAGCTGACCAACAATCCGCTGTTCGAGACGGTCACGCTCAACTACGCCCGGGAGCGCCATGAACGCGCCCACATCATGCGTGAGTTTGAGGTGTCGTTCAGCATCAACCTCAACCAGAGGGAAGGGTAGCAGCCGATGGCATCGTTGCGACACGAAACCGAACGCTGCAAGCGCATCCAGATCGTCTGCATCGGCGCGCTGGTCATCGCGCTGGTGCTGTTCTACGTGCTGGGATGGCGGCCGATGACCGCCCGGCAGAAGGATCTGGAGCTGCAGATTGCCTCCAAGCAGCGTGAGCTCGATATCAACCGCTCCAATGCCAGCCGCCTGCCGCAGGTGACGCTCGAGGTCGAGCGCCTGCGCATGCGCCTGGAGCGCTTCGACAAGCGCCTGCCCAAGCAGCAGGAGCTGACGCAGTTCATCAAGGATCTCACACACCTGTCGCAGCAGTCGCGTCTGCGCCGGCTGACGACCGAGCCCGAGTCGCCGCGCCATTCGGCGTTGTACGGCGAGCATCCGATCGCGCTGACGTTCGAAGGCAGCTTCCCGGATGTCTTCTCCTTCATCCGCCAGACGGAGGAGATGGAACGGCTGACGCGCGTCCACAGCGTGACGATCCGGTCGATCGACGCAGCCCGCGGCCTGGTCGATGTGAAGTTGCTGCTGAGCATCTATTTCTCGGAGGGCTGATGACGCTCAATCACCCATGGCTGCAAAGGCTCAACCGCGAAGCCCGGGCCAATCCGGGCAAGGCGGCGGTGTTGGGCGTGTTGGTGCTGATCATGGCCGGTATGTGGCTGCGCCTGCTGGCCGGCGGCGATCCCTCGCCGCGCCCGGCCGCGGCGAAAGCCGCCGTCTCGCCCACGGCTCCCACGACCGATAAACAGCGGGTCACCGTGCAGGTTCAGCCGCATCTGGAGCATCTGCAGGCCTGGATCCGGCAGCCGATCAAACCCCTGGGCCGCAACTTCTTTGCCGTTGAGTTGGGTTATTACCGTCGTGAGGGGGGCGCCGCCGCCCAAAACCGGGAAGAGCAGGGATTCTGGGAAGAGTTGGCAAAGTCGCGTTCTGCCCAGACCGATCAAAAGAGGGCACGGCAGATTCTTATTGAGAACCTGCAGGCCCAGGCGGCCCGTCTTCAGTTGCAGAGCACGATGATGGGCCCCAATCCGAAAGCCATGGTCAATGGGAAGTTGGTGGAAGTCGGGAACGTCGTCGCTGTCGGGTCCGGAAACAACCGGATCGACTTCCGCGTCGTGCGTATCGAGGCGCGGAGCATGGTCGTCGAGCGTGATGGCATCCTGCTGGCGATCCATATGAAGTAACTGACGATGCCTGTGAACCCGAACAACCCCGACCATTCCTTGCCGGCCAGGTCCCAGCGCGATCGGCAATCGGAATCGGCGATTGGCTAGTGGAGAAAATCATGCACAAGTGGACCAGGACAACCGGTCTTCTTTTTTTGGCCGCGGCTTCCGTTTATATCGATCAGGCAGCACGGGCTGAGGTGACAAGCGGGGCAACCCCGCAGAAGCGGGCCGGCGAGGGCGTGCAGCTCATCGAAGACCTGGGCGACCCATTCGCCCAGCCGACGCAGATCGATGCCCAACCCTCCAAGGCTGGCAACAGCGTCACCGAGAACGACGTCACCGTCAGCGATGCCGGCACCGTCGAGATTCACGTCAATGACGCCAATCTTGTCGAAGTCCTGCGGATGCTCTCGCTGCAAAGCCAGCGAAACATCATCGCCTCCAAGCAGGTCCGCGGCACTGTCACAGCCAATCTCTATGACGTGACCATCCGCGAGGCGCTGGACGCGATTCTCCATGCCAACGGCTACGCCTATCGCGAGAAGGGCAACTTCATCTACGTCTACACGATTCAGGAACTGCGCGACATCGAGCAGGCTGAACGGCAGATGGAGACGCGCGTCTTCCGCCTCTACTACACGCCGGCTGCCAACGCCGTGAACATGATCAAGCCGGTGCTCAGCAAGTCGGCTGAGGTGGCTGTCACCACGCCTGCGCTGTCCGGCATCAAGGAAGGCGGCGACTCCGGCGGCAACTCGCATTCCACGGAAGACATCATCGTCGTCAAGGACTATCCCGAAAACCTCGAGCAGGTCGCGCGCGTGCTCAAGTCGGTTGACGAGCGGCCGCAGCAGGTGCTGGTCGAGGCGACGATCCTGCGCGCCACGCTCAGCGACGACAACGCCCTGGGCGTCGACTTCACGATCCTCGGCGGCGTCGACTTCTCGACGCTCACGTCCAGCAATGGCCTGATCACCGGCGCCGGCATCCCCACAGACAGCGAGCCCTACGCCGCCAGCGGTGGCACGGGCAACAGCTTTACGCAGAACATCAACGGCGGCTTGCGCGTCGGTGTCGTAACCAGCGACGTGTCGGTCTTCGTCGCCGCGCTGGAATCGATCACGGATACGACGGTACTGGCCAACCCGAAGGTGCTGGCGCTCAACAAGCAGGTCGGCCGCGTGCTGGTCGGTCGCGAAGACGGCTATCGCACCACGACCACGACCGACACCGCGACGATCCAGAACGTCGAGATGCTCGAATCCGGTACCAAGCTGCTGTTCCGGCCCTACATCGCCAACGACGGCTACATCCGGATGGAGATTCACCCCGAAGACTCGACCGGTACGGTCGACAACCAGGGTTTGCCGTCGAAGACGACGACCGAAGTGACGACCAACGTCCTGGTGAAGGACGGTCACACGATCGTGATCGGCGGTCTGTTCCGCGAAGCGAGCACGGCGTCGCGTAACCAGATCCCGGTGCTGGGCAACCTGCCGCTGGTGGGGCCGCTGTTCCGCCGCCAGGCCGACACGACGCGTCGCGAGGAAATCATCATCCTGATCACGCCGCACATCGTGAAGAACGACAGTGCCTATGCCGCGGCGTCGGAAGAAGTGCTGCGCGATGCCGATCGGCTGCGCGTCGGCGTGCGTCGGGGCATGATGCCCTGGGGCCGCGAGCGTCTGGCTGAAGGCTCGTACGAAGCCGCGCTCAAGGAGCTGGCTTCCGATAACCCGAACCACCGCAAGGCGCTTTGGTTCCTGGATGCCGCCACCAACCTGAATCCCAAGTTCCTCGAAGCCGTCAAGCTGAAGGAGTCGCTGACCGGCCGCGAGATCACCTCGGTCAACAACAGCTCGATCCGCAACTTCGTGCGGGAGCAGATCATGGCTGATCCGCGCCTGTCGCCGCAGCAGGAGGCTGAGGTTCCGGCCGAGCCGGCTGTCCTCGAGCCGCAGGATGTGAGCGGCGATGCCGACAAGGTCGAGGCCGTGACGGAAGTTCCGACGACCCAGCCTGTGGCTGAGGTGTCGGTCAGCGAGGAAGTCGCTGAGGTTTCGACCAGCGAAGCCGTCGTCGAGGTCACGATCCCGGAGACGGTTGTCGAACTGCCGACCACCCAGCCGGTGGCCCAGGACAGCGACGGCTGGCTGATGGAGGCCGTCCGGCCGGTTGACGAGGACGATTCACAGACGGTTGCTGAGTCCGAAGACGGCCGCAGCATCGTCACCGTCCTGGAAGATGTCTCGGCTGAGGCCGTCGAGAACGCTCCGGTGGAGCTGCCGGTCACCATCACGGAACTGCCCGTCGATGAACTGGAGTTCAACGGCGACGGCAACAAGTAATCCCGGCGCCCCCTCACGAGGAGCCAGACGATGTTCAAGCGGGTACTGACAATCACGACCGTGATCCTTCTGGCCGCGGGCTGCGCGGATTCGCAGCAGTCCAACGGCAAGCAGAAGATCACGCAGCAGTGGAAAGATACGCGCGCCAGCGTGCAGTACGGGCTGGCGCGCCAGCAGTTCGATGGCGGAAACCTGTCGCATGCGCGGCAGAGCATCAATGAAGCCCTCGAGCTGAACCCGACGCATGTCGGGGCGCTGCTGCTGTCGGCGCGGATCCACATCGAGCAGGGACAGCTCGACCAGGCTGAGCAGACGCTGGAAATCGCAGCCAAGCTCAGCCCGGAGGAAGCGGAGATCGATTACCTGCTGGGCATCATCAATCAGCGATGGCAGCGGCCGGAGCGGGCCCTGGAGTATTACCGTACCGCTTCTCGCAAGAACGGCGAAGAGCTGGCGTATGTGCTGGCTGAAGCCGAGACCCTCGTTGCGATGGACCGCGTCGAAGAGGCGCTGGCATTGCTGAGCGGCAAGGTGGTCTACTTCGAGCACAGCGCCACCATCCGCGATGCGGTGGGGCAGTTGCTCGTGCAGCAGGGGCGATACCCTGAGGCGATCGAGATGCTGCGTCGCGCCAGCTCGCTGGCGACCGACGATCTGTCGATCAAGGAGCACCTGGCTTTGGCGTTGTACTACAACGGCCAGTGGCGCGAGGCCTCGGACGTGATCGCCCGTCTGCTCGGCCAGCCGGGGTATGTCGCTCGCGCCGACCTTCACGTGGCGTTGGGCGAGTGCTACATGCAGCTCAACCGTCCGCGCGAAGCGCGCGACGCGTTTGATACGGCGACGCAGCTCGACTCGGCCACTGCCGGCACGTGGCTGCGGCTGGCCAAGGCGGCGATGGCGCTGGGCGACTATCGCCGGGCGCAGATCAGCCTGCGCAAGGCCATGACTTTGACGCCGTCCGATCCGGAAGTGCACCTGGCGTTCGGTTTCCTGCATCTGCGGGAGAACCGCCTGGCTGATGCCCTGACGGCGTTCAACAAAGCCTATGCCCTCGATCGGACGGACACAGTCGCGTTGTGCATGATCGGCTATGTGCTGGAACAGACCGGCCGCCAGTCCCAGGCGGTTCACTACTACGCACAAGCCCTGCGGCTCAAGCCTGACGACGAGCTCGCCGCCCGCCTGATGGCTGGAGTGAACCTTGAGGAGTAATCACCGATAGGCCGCGGCCCTGTCCCCCGGCTGCGGCTGTATGTGCCAGCCAGAGCAGTGAGGAAGATCCGTGCATCGCAGCAGGATGTTGTTTATCGTGGTCCTCGCGTTGTCGCTGGGGGGCGGCTTGTGTGTCGCGATGGATATCGTGCCCCTTGTGCAGGGTGGTGCAGGGGTCACGTCGAAGCTGCGCATTGGCGCGCTGCTGCTGGTGGTGGGATCGGCGCTGGGGGCCACATCGCAATGGTGGATGCGGCGCGAATGCGTACGCCTGGGTGAGCAGATCCGGCAGATCGTCGGCCATGCCCGCGCGGGCATCGTTGAAGCAGCCAGCCATGAGCTTGCGCCGTTGACGGCTGCGGTCAATGAGCTGATGGAATCGACCGAGCAGGCCGTCCGCGACGCGCTGATGCAGGTCAAGGAGCTGGAACTCCAGCTCAAGGTCGCGACGAAGGAACGGCACAACGTCGAGGCGATCATCTACAGCATTTCAGACGCCGTGCTCGTGACCGACGCCTTCGATGAGGTGCTGCTGGCCAACGAGGCGGCGGCACGAACCTTCGATTTTGAGCTCAGCAGCGCGCAGCGTCGGCCGATCCGGCAGATCCTGGCCGATTCGCCGCTGGTCGAGTTGATTGCTGACATGCGCGCCAGCGGCTCGAAGAACGAGCGGCGGATTGTTGAGCACCGCGTCCGCGGTCCGCATGGCACGCGCATCTACAAGGTCACGCTGGCGTGCGTCAACGACGGCTCGGAGACGCCGGCGGGCGTCGTGACCGTTCTGCACGACATGACCAAGGAGAAGGAAGTCGCCCAGATGAAAAACGACTTCGTCTCCAGCGTCAGCCATGAGCTGCGCACGCCGCTGGCGAGCATCAACGCCTACATCGAGATGCTCATAGACGGCGAAGCCGAAGACGCCCGCACCCAGCAGGAGTTCTACGAGGTCATCCAGAACGAGGCGACGCGCCTGTCACGTCTGATCGACAACATCCTGAACATCTCGCGCATCGAGTCGGGCCTGCAGCAGATGAACAAGAAGCCCCTGAGCCTGCCTGTCGTGCTCAAGGAGGCAATCGATGTCATTACCCCGCAGGCCAAGAGCAAGCGGATCAACATCGTCGACAAAGTGACGCCGTCGTTTTATCAGACGTTGGCGGACAAGGACATGCTGTACCAGGCGGTGCTGAACCTGCTGAGCAACGCCGTCAAGTACACGCCCGAAGGTGGGACGATAACCGTCGAAACCATCGTCGATGAGGCCCAGAAGAAGGTTACGACAAAAATAAGCGACACGGGCGTCGGAATTCCGCCGCGCGACCTGCCATTTGTATTCGATAAGTTCTACAGGGTGGAAGCCAATAACCGCATGGCCAAGGGCACGGGGCTGGGGCTGTCCCTGGCCAAGCAGATCGTCGAATCGGCCCATCGGGGCCGGCTCTCGGTTGAGAGCACGCTCGGGAAGGGCACGACGTTCATCATGGAGCTGAACCTGTGCGAATAGAAGGGGGATGGAGAGTTGGAGAGAGGCAGAAAATGACCACACCACGAAAAATCCTGGTTGCGGACGACGAGTCGCATATTCTGCACGTCGTTTCGCTGAAGCTGCGCAATGCCGGCTATGAGGTTGTCACGGCGCGTGACGGCCAGGAAGCGCTGGGGCTGGCCATCAGCGAGCAACCCGATCTGCTGATCACCGATTACCACATGCCGCATTTATCGGGCCTTGAGCTCTGCCATCGCCTCAAGCATGAGCCCAGGACGCAGGGGATGAAGGCGATCATGCTCACCGCCCGCGGGTATCACCTGGAACCGGTGGACATGGAGCAGAGCGGAATTCTGCAAATGATCAGCAAACCCTTCAGTCCCCGCCACCTATTGACGACAGTAAATGAGGTGCTGCAAACCGCGGCGTAACGCGGGGCAGCACATCTCTTAAGGGAATCGCTCGCGAAGGACCAGTAGGACAGATATGGCAGTGTATTCAACATCAGATCCGGCAGCCAAGGCGCCAGGCGCTGTGCCGGCGGACGCCCTGGCCAAACTGGCTGAACGCGTTCGTCTGGCAGGGATGTGCCTTGGCGTGCTCAAGCCTGACGGCACGCTGACATACACCGACCCGAAGGCCGGGCTGTTCTTCTCACGCTATGCGATCCCGTTCATCCAGTTCCCCGAAGGCGGCGAGGTGCGTCTGCAGGACCGGATTGCCGAGCTGACCATCGACGGTCCGCCGCTGGTGTGGGAGCAGTCGGCTGGCGTACTGCTGGCGGCTGTGCCGTATGTCGAAAGGCGGCAGATCACGGCGGTTCTTCTGCTGGCGGCGCGAAGCAAGCAGTTCGGGCCGACCGAGGACGTGCAGCGTGTCTGCAGCCGGCTGGGGCTGGACTGCACTTGGCTTTGCCAGCAGGCCGACGAGCTGCCCTCCTACAGCATGCGCGTCATGCAGCGCAACAGCGATCTGGTGCTGGCGATGCTCAGCGACCAGCTTCGCCTCGACAGCATGGAGGGCGAACTCAACAGCCTGTCCAGCCAGCTCGCGGACACCTACGAAGAACTCAGCCTCATCTACCAGATCAGCGGCGGCATGAAGATTAACCGCCGCCCCAGCGAATTCTTCAAGCAGGCGTGCCTGGATGTGCTGGAGGTCATGGACATCCGCGGCATGGGCGTTGCCCTGCAAGCCGGCACGCTTCGCCAGCTCGACCCGGTGCTCTATGGCACGATGAGCCTGCCGCCGGGCAAGGTGCATCGCCTGGCGCAGGATCTGATGTCGCTGCTGTGCGAACGCAAGAGCCCGCTGCTGGTTAATGACCTGCGGCAGCATCCGAACCTGCAGTGGCTGTCGGAACATGCGCGGCAACTGATTGCCGTGCCGCTGCAGCGGCAGGACCAGGTCCTCGGCTGCCTGTTTGCGCTTGACAAGAACAGCGATGATTTCGACTCGGTCGATGCCAAACTGCTGAACTCGATTGCCAACGAGTCAGCCATCTACCTCGAAAACGCCATGCTCTTCGAGGATGTGCACGACCTGATGATGGGGCTGATCCACAGCCTCACCAGCGCAGTCGACGCCAAGGACGCCTATACGTGCGGTCACAGCGAGCGCGTTGCGCTGCTGACGCGCGAACTGGCGCGGCAGATGCGTCTTCCGGAGGCGACAGTGGACCGGTTCTACATGGCCGGCCTGCTGCATGACGTGGGCAAGATCGGCGTGCCCGAGCGCGTGCTGCAGAAGGAAGGCAAGCTCACGGATGAGGAGTTTGCCCTGATCAAGAAGCATCCCGAGATCGGCGCACGCATTCTCGGCGACATCAAGCAGATCGAGGACATCATCCCCGGCGTGTTGCACCACCACGAACGGTGGGATGGCCGCGGGTATCCGTATGGCCTCAGCGGCAAGGGAATTCCGCTGATGGGCCGCGTGCTGTGCCTGGCGGACTCGTTCGACGCGATGACGTCGAGCCGCACGTATCGCAAGGCGCTGCCGCTGGAGGTGGCGATTGCCGAGATTCAGCGGTCGGCTGGGACGCAGTTCGATCCCGAGCTGGCGGAGATCTTTGTCGGGATCGGCATCGACCGATTCCTGCGGTTGCTGCACGACCATGAGCAGAAGAGCAAGCGGATGGTCGATCTCCAGGAGGCGCTGCGGGCCTGACGCCCGGGGAGGCTAGCCGTGCCGGTCAAGAGTGAAGACTACAACCAGGTCTGCGTGATCAGCGTCAGCGGCGAGTTTGTCGGCCCGGAGATCGCAAGTGCGCGGCAATGCGCCGACGACGCGATCAACAACCGGCAGATGGTCGACATCATCATGGACATGGAGAAGGTCCCGTTCATCGACAGCGAAGGTCTGGAGACGCTGCTGTGGATGAAGCGCCGCTGCGAGGAAGTCTTCGGGCAGCTCAAGCTGGTCGGCCTGGATGAGAACTGCCGCAAGATCATGGAGATCACGCGGCTGGATCACCGCCTCGAATGCCACGACAACCTCGAATCCGCCGTGAAGACGCTGCGGTGAGGGGTAGCTTTATCTTCCTTTCAGCGACGGGGGAATGCGGGAGTCCAGATCCAGCGCGCACGCATAGGCGATAGCCAGGGCGTCGGCGACATCCGGCGGCTCGGGAGGGGCGGGCAGATTCCAGATCGATTGCACAGCCCGCTGCATCTGCGCCTTGCCGGCATGGCCGTGGCCGGTGACCGATTGCTTGATGCGATTGGCCGCCAGCTCTTCGATGCGCAGGTCATGCCGCTGGGCGACCAGCAAGATCACGCCGCGGGCGTGGCCCATGATGATGGCAGTGCGCGGGTGGGCATAGTGGGCGTAGAGCTGCTCGACCGCCACGACAGAGGGACGATGCTCGGCGATGATCTGCTCGAGCTCCGACTCCAGCTCCACCAGCCGCGACGCCACACTCTCCTTCGCGCGAAGCCGGATCACCCCCGCATCCACCAACCCCGGCCGCAACGACCGCGGCTTATGGTCGATCACCCCATAGCCGGTGAGCTGCAAGCCAGGATCAATGCCGAGAATTCTCATGCGCGCGAAGTACCAGGAACCAGACTCTAAGAACCAGGGAAGGACCAAGATCCAGTCACTTGCCGATATTGCGAATCATCGCACTCAGGATCAGCAGAAGCTCATTGGCTTCGGCGGTAAGCCGTGCCCGATCCGCCTCAAGCTCCGGGTCGTCGCCCACATCGAGCAGTTGCAGAAAGAACCGTGACTCCTTTGCTTCTTTCCGGGCTATGCGCAGGCGATGGGAGAAATCTTTCCTTCCGAGCGCTTCATTGGCCTCGATGTAATTAGCCCCGACCGATGCGGAACATCGCACCAGCTGTTGAACGTCCTCCTGATTGCAAAGCGTCCGCGGCAGCCGTCTGCACAGCATACGCACGGCCAGAGCGAATCGAAGGCATCGCTGCTCAAAATCGTAACGTTTGTCGCCGTGCACCGCACTGGTGCTTGTACCTTGGCTTCTGGTGCTTCCCTGGTTCTTAGAGTCTGGTTCTTGCTCGTTCCCACCGAACCTCCCGAAGCATCTCATTCGCGCAGCCGCTAATCCTTTCGCCACACGGTTTCCCCAGATCGATCCTCCAGCGTGATACCGATCTGCTTCAGGCCGTCGCGGATCGCGTCCGCGAGCGCAAAGTTCTTGGTCTTCCTTGCATCAGCGCGGAGCTGGATGATCAGTTGCATCAGGTCGTCCACCAGTTTGCTGCTGGCGCCGGCTGGCTGATCCTTGACACGGAAAAGGCCGAGGATCTGGCCGAGGTTTTTCAGTTCGGCTGCGCCAGCCGAGATCGTCGCCAGATCGGCGGGTGAGCCGCCCTGTTCGAGCTTCCTGGATTCGATGAAGGCATTGATCTGGCCGGCAAGCTGGTGCATCTCGGCGATCGCGCCGGCTGTGTTGAAGTCATCATCCATCCGGGCTTCGAACAGCGGCCGGAAGGTCGCAAAATCGCCGAGCTGCGCGGGCGTGGGGCGGATGTCGGAGATCGGCTGCTTCGTGAGCCGCTCGACGCGCTCGAACAGGCGCGTGAAGACGGCATAGGCCTTTTTCGTATCGCTCATCACCTGATCGGTGAACTCGATCGGCGAGCGGTAGTGCGTCGCCAGCAGCAGATAGCGGATGACATCCGCGCCATGCTGGTCGATCAGCTCGGCTGCGCTGACGACGTTACCGATCGATCCGCTCATCTTCTCATCGCGCCACTCGCCGCTGGCGAGCTTGGTCTTGATCTTGGTCAAGCCGTTGTGCATCCAGCAGCGGGCGAACGGCTTGCCGGTCGCGCTTTCGGATTGCGCGATCTCGTTTTCGTGGTGGGGGAAGATCAGGTCCATCCCGCCGCCGTGGATGTCGAAGGTTTCGCCGAGGTACTTCATGCTCATGGCGGAGCATTCGATGTGCCATCCCGGCCGGCCGGGACCCCAGGGCGAAGGCCATGACGGCTCGCCCGGCTTGGCGGCCTTCCACAACGCGAAATCGGCGGGATTGCGCTTGCCCGCAGCCTCGGTGGCGCGCAGGCCGGACTCCTGTTCCTCGACCTTCCGGCCTGAGAGTTTGCCATAATCGTCATCGCGCGTGACGTCGAACCAGACATTCCCCTCGGCTGCGTAGGCAAAGCCCTTGTCGATGAGTTTCTGGCAGATGTCGATGATCTCGGGGATATGCTCCGACGCCTTGGGGAAGCGGTCGATCGTATCGATCCCCAGCCGGGCGAGCACATCCATGTATTCGCGGGTGTACTTCTCCGCGAGGGCGTCAACGGTCGAGTTGAAGCGCTTGGCTGCTTCGATCAGCTTGTCCTCGACGTCGGTGATGTTGACGACCCACGTCACCTGGAATCCGCGATAGACCAGGTATCGCTTGATGGCGTCGAAGATGACCGGCCCGACCATGTGGCCGATGTGCGGCGACTTGTAAACCGTCGGGCCGCACAGGTACATGCCCACCTTGCCGGGCTGGACGGGGACAAACGGCTCTTTCTTGCGTGTGAGCGAGTTGTATACGCGGATGTTCATCGGCATCGTCTTTGGTCGTGGCATGGGCGGAATCTGCCCATGAACAAGGATCGAAAAAACCACGGGCTGGCAGCCCGTGCCACTGCGGAAGCCCAAATCATACGGGCCGGCAGAGGGAGTTTCGAGCGTCGGAGGCGGTGGTCAGCCGGTTGGTGCCAGAGGGCGATCCTGGCCGATGTTGCCCCGGGGGCCGTCCAGCCCCGGTGGAATAAGGAGATGAGCCGAACTTTGCCCGGCTGGATGGCGAAAATTGATATGGGTGGGGTCGCCTCTTAGGATGGGGTGTTTGATTGGGACTTATTGCGACCCACCGATGGTTCGGGGTGGGCTTCGGAGAAGTAAATGATCCAACGGCGGAAAACGCGACAGGTGACGGTGGGGGATGAGCGTGTGGGGATCGTCCGCATTGGCGGCGATGCGCCGGTGTCGGTGCAGACGATGACAGCCGGCTACACGCACGAGATCGACAAGTGCGTGGCGGAGATTCACAAACTTGCTGCGGCTGGCGCGGATCTGGTGCGCGTCGCGGTGCCTGAGCGCAAGGACACCGCCGCGCTCAAGGAGATCATCCCCCAGGTGCAGGTCCCGATCGTCGCGGACGTGCATTTTCACTTCCAGCGGGCGCTGGAAGCCATCGAAGCCGGCGTCCACAAGATCCGCCTCAATCCCGGCAACATCAACGATCGCGCGCAGGTGCGCGATGTCATCCAGGCCTGCAAGGCCCGCAAGTTGCCGATACGCGTCGGCGTCAACGAAGGCTCGATCGTCGAGCGTAAGGACAGGCAGAAGCGCCTCAAGGAACTGGGCGCGTTCTTCTCCGAGAACCGCCATGGCCACCTGCTGGCCATCATGATCACCAAGCTGGAAGAGTATCTGGAGACCTTCCACGAGGAGGGTTTCGAGGACATCGTCATCAGCGCCAAGAGCATCGACCCGCTGCTGGTGATTGATGCCTATCGCGCCATCAGCGAGCGGTTTGATTATCCGCTGCATCTGGGCGTCACGCATGCCGGGCCGAAGGAGACGGGCACGATCCGCTCGGTCGTGCCGCTGGGGCATCTGCTGGCCAGCGGGATCGGCGACACGATCCGCATCAGCTACGCCAATGACCCGGTTTACGAAGTGCAGGACGGCCTGGAGCTGCTGTACTGCCTCGGCTTGCGCGAGCGGAAGGGGGCGGAGCTGATCGCCTGCCCGACCTGCGGGCGGATTCAGGTGGATCTGTTCACGCTGACGCAGCAGGTGCGCAAGAAACTGGCTGAGGAGATCACGCTGCCGATCAAGGTGGCGGTGATGGGGTGCATCGTGAACGGTCCCGGCGAAGCCGAGGGGGCCGACATTGCCATCTTCGCCGGCGATCGCCGCGGCATCATCTATGTGCAGGGGCAGAAGGTCGCCAATGTGCCCGAGGAGCAGATCCTCGAGCGGCTGCTGGCTGAGTGCAAGGATTTCCAGGACCGCGTCATGCGCGGCGAAGCGAAGCTCGGCGAGAAGAAGGTCGATATCCTGCCGCCCGACCCGATCGGCGAGCTCGGCAGCGGCTGGGAGAAGATCCAGAAGGAAAAAGGCCGCGCACTGCCCGTCGTGAAGGCTTAACTGCCGCGAGATTCGCGAATTGCAGGCATGTGCTGTGATCAGCCGATGAAGCTGCCATGCGCAGGCGTGTTGCATGTCTGATCGGGGGGCTCTTGCTCGTCAGCGGTTGCCGCGGGCCGGTGGATGTGCATGACAGCGATCCGTCGGTGAAGATCCCTGCCATCAAGAAGGCCGTCCGCGAAGATGACCGGCGCGTGATCGCCCAGCTCATCGAAGATCTCGACAGCGACGACTCAGCCATCCGTCTCTACTCGATCCAGGCCCTGCAGCGCATGACGGGCGAGGATCTCGGCTATCGGTATTGGGAGGACGATCGGGCCCGGGCCCCCGCCATCGAGCGCTGGCGGCAGTGGCTGGAGCAGCAGAATCTTCCCGCGACGCCGTAATGTTGAGCTCACGTGAGAGCGACGACGCGACATTCCCCGCCTGTAGTGCTATGATGCCGCCCCGAGCACGGCTCGGCTGTTATGGCGCAGCTTCGCACTGGAACCGTTCTCATCCCTGCCGCACGGCTTGAAGGACGTGTGCTGGTCGCGTCGATTGCCGGCGAAATCGACGTGCAAAACAGCCCGGATCTTCGCACGGCGCTGCTGGACCTGCTTCAGCAGTATCAGCCGTCGCGGCTGGTGCTGAACCTTGCCGACGTCACCTACATGGACAGCAGCGCCATCGCCGTGCTCGTCGAGACGCTTCAGCGTCTGCACCGCACCGGCGGCAAGGTCTATCTCGTCGCCCTCCAGCCGCGCGTCCGCGGCCTGCTCGAGATCGCCCGCCTCGATTCCATCTTCGGCATCGCTGATTCCGAAGAGCAGGCGATCGAGGCGAAGTGATTCGCTGTTGGCTTTTTTTACCACGGAGACACGGAGACGCGGAGGAATCGCTGCGCGATGCCTTGGCTTCGTGTGGCGCGGGCATTTTCAACATTATGCATCAACATAGGCGATAGTCCCCCGAAATCGTCATCCTGAGCGTAGCGAAGGATCTCAACCGCCCGAACGCCGAGATCCTTCGCTTCGCTCAGGATGATCTTCGCGAAAGGACTTACGCCGATCATGCATAATATTGATTTTGCCCGCGTTTTTTTTGTTGGAGAGACGCGCGCAAGACGTCCGCGCCACAAAGCAGACACATAGCCTGCGCATGAAAAATGGCACGGGCGGGGGCGCCCGTGCCATGTTGAAGCTATGCCTGGATTACGACTGGGAATCGGGGGATGAGCCGTTCTCAGTGGCGTCCGACGCGTTGTTGGCGTCGGATGGTTTGTCCGACTCGGCGGAGTCGGTGTTGTTCTCCGACTTGCTCTCTTCCGGATCGAGCTTGGCCATGGCGACGAGGCGATCGCCTTCATCGAGGCGGATGAGTTTCACGCCGGCTGCGGCGCGACCGTAGGCGCTGACTTCGTCCGATCGCGTGCGGATGAGGATGCCCTTTTCGGTGATGAGCATCAGATCTTCGCCGCCATGCGTGACGACCATGCCGATGACCGGGCCGTTGCGCTCGTTCATCTTGATGTTCTTCACGCCCTTGCCGCCGCGGCGAGTCAGGCGGTACTGCTTGACCGGCGTCCGCTTGCCGTAGCCGTTGGCTGTGGCGACCAGGACCATTGCCTGGCCGACATCCGTGATCTCTCCTTCATCGGCGTTGTCGTCGCCGTTGTCATCGGCGGGCTCTTCGCTGTCGTTGTTTTCGACGGGCACGACGATGAGCGAGACGACCTCGTCGCCTTCGCCAAGCGTGATGCCGCGCACGCCGGCTGCGTTTCGGCCCATGGCTCGCACGCCGCCCTTGTCGGGGTCTTCGTTGAAGCGGACCGCCATGCCCAGCTTCGTGCCGAGGATGATCTCATCCCGGCCGCTGGTGAGGGCCACGCCGATCAGCTCATCGCCTTCCTCGAGCTTGATGGCGATGATGCCGCGGCTGAGGATGTGGCCATAGGCGCTCAGCGCCGTCTTCTTGACGGTGCCGCGCGCCGTGGCGAACAGCAGGTACTGCTCGTCGCGGCTGAAGTCTTCGATTGCCAGGACGGAGGCGAGCTTCTCGCCCTCCTGGAACTCCAGGAGGTGGGCGATGCTGCGGCCGAGGCTGGTGCGGCTCATCTCCGGCACGTCAAAGACGCGCTTGTCGTAGACGCGGCCCTTGTTGGTGAAGAACAGCAGGTGGTCGTGCGTGTTGGCGACGAACAGATGCTCGACGAAGTCGCCTTCGCGGTTCTCGGTGCCGCGCACGCCGCGGCCGCCGCGGCCCTGGGCGCGGTAGGTGTCGACCGGCAGACGCTTGATGTAGCCGTGGTGGGAGATCGTGACGACCACGTCCTCGCGCGTGATCAGGTCTTCCATGTTCACGCCGCTGACGGCGCCGGTGATCTCCGTGCGGCGGGGGTCGCCGTACTTGTCGCGGATCTCCAGCGTATCCTCGCGGATGATGTCATAGACGAGGTTGTCGTCGCGGAGGATGGCTTCGTAGCCTTCGATTTCCTCAGCCACCTGGCGGTATTCGTTGACCAGCTTCTCGATTTCCAGGCCGACGAGCTGGATGAGCTGCAGGCGGCCGATGGCTTCTGCCTGCGCCTGCGTGAGCAGGACGGGCTTTTCCGAGGCCCGCTGGAGCAGCAATTGCGGAATCTGCGGGGCGTACTTGTGATCCGGCGGGATGCGGAAGGCGCGTTCGCGCAGCTTCTGGATAGCCTCTTCGCGGGTCGCGCTGCTGCGGATCAGGCGGATGACTTCGTCGATGTCGCAGACGGCGAAGATCAGGCCCTCGAGGATGTGGCCGCGCTGCTGCGCCTTGCGGAGCAGGAAGCGCGTGCGGCGGGTGATCACATCCTTGCGATGGGCGATGAAGTGCTGGATCAGCTCCTTGAGGCCCATCGTTCGCGGCTGGCGGTTGACCAGCGCGATGTTGATCATGCTGACGGTGATCTGGCAGGGCGTGTACTGGTAGAGCTGGTTGATGACGACATTCGGGTCGGCATCGCGCTTCAGGTCGATCACGATGCGGCAGCGATGCTCGCGGCCGGAGTGGTCGTTGACGTCGGAGACGTCCTGGATAACGCCCTTCTTCACGCACTCGGCGACGGCTTCGACGATGCTGCGGCGGATGATGCCGTAGGGGATCTCGCTGATGATGATCGAGGTCCGCCCGCGCTTGTCCTCTTCGGTGTGGATCTTGGCGCGGAGCGTCAGCTTGCCGCGGCCGGATTTGTAGCCTTCGATGATGCCGTCGCGGCCGCAGATGATGCCGCCCGTGGGGAAGTCCGGCCCCTGCACGCCGAGGCGGACGACGTTGCCGTTCTCATCGACCTCGTCGCGCATCAGCTCGCCCAGGTCGATGTCGGGCTTGTCGATGACGCGGACGATGGCGTCGCAGATCTCGCGCAGATTGTGCGGCAGGAGGTTGCACGCCATGCCGACGGCGATGCCGGTGCTGCCGTTGACCAGCAGGTTGGGGAACTTGGCCGGCAGGACGGTCGGTTCGGTGCGGGATTCGTCGTAGTTGGGCTGGAAGTCGACGGTGTCGAGCTCGAGGTCTTCCAGCATCTCCATGGCCGGCGCCGCCATGCGGGCTTCGGTGTAACGCATAGCCGCCGGCGGGTCGCCGTCGGTCGAGCCGAAGTTGCCCTGGGCATCGACCAGCACATGGCGCATGACCCAGTCCTGCCCGAGGCGGACGAGCGTGGGATAGACGACGGCTTCACCGTGGGGGTGGTAGTTACCCGAGGTGTCGCCGGCGATCTTGGCGCACTTACGGTGCTTGGACCGCGGGCCAAGGTTGAGGTCGTTCATCGCCACCAGAATGCGCCGCTGCGACGGCTTGAGCCCGTCACGGACATCGGGCAGGGCCCGGTCCATGATGGTGCTCATGGCGTAGGTGAGGTAGGAATCCTGAAGCTCCTGCTCGATATGCAGGTCTTCAATGCGATCCGCCGGTGCGGGGGCCGGCGCAGGGGTGGTGGTATCAGCCATGGTTCTCGTCGTTCGGAAAGAATCCTAAATCCGGGAGCGGACGTCGTTTAGAGTGATACGTCGTGGACGCATGCAAGGGTCGCTTCCGCGGAGATTCTGAAGGGTAAAATTGTACCGGAAATCGTGGGAAAAATCGAAGCGCCGGCGGGGGTGAAATGCCTTGCCCGAGGGGCGGCAGCGAGGTCATCCGCAGGGGCGGGCGATGGGGGCGTGGGCGGGGGAGCAAACCCATCACGGCTGAAAGGCGTTATAGTGGTGTGTGGCATTCCGGCTGGCCAGACGGCCGCGTCCGGCTGGCCCTTCGTGGGTCGGGCGGATGAGGAAAGTCCGAACTGCATGGTGCACGGTGCTGGATAACATCCAGGCGGAGCGATCCGACGGAAAGTGCAACAGAAAGGATACCGCCCGGAGTAGTTGCCAGTTTCGAGTTGCCAGTCAGTCGGCTGATGGCAACTGGCGACTTTCAACCGGCAACTGCTCCAGGTAAGGGTGAAAAGGTGCGGTAAGAGCGCACCGCACGGGTGGTGACATCCGTGGCGATGGCAAACCCCACCGGCAGCAAGGCCAAATAAGCGGTCAGCCCCCGCACCGGGGCGTTACGAGCCGCGGGTAGGCCGCTTGAGGCTTCGGGCAACCGAAGTCCCAGAGAAATGGCCGTCACTCCCGACGCCGGCAACGGATCGGGAGGACAGAATTCGGCTTATCGGCAAGCCGGAATGCACAAACCGATGCGCCGCGGATCCTTGAACGGGTCCGCGGTGCTTCTTTTTTTCAGCAGGCAGCAGGCAGCAGGCAGCGGGCGGCAGGCAGCGGATCAGTCGGCAGTCAGCAGTCTGCGGTCGGCCGTCTGCAGTGCTGAGTTGGCGGTTGACAGTGGGCAGTGGGCAGTCAAGACAGCCA